>Ga0137404_10000477_pt1 | contig 26305 bp, 10 predicted proteins | sample CZOMad2_1_16fung_FD_108285 | JGI IMG/M metagenome (GOLD analysis project Ga0137404, IMG submission 108285) | Vadose zone soil fungal communities from Angelo Coast Range Reserve, California, USA - CZOMad2_1_16fungal (Illumina Assembly) | ecosystem: Environmental > Terrestrial > Soil > Vadose... | reverse complement strand
GGGACCGACCTCTCGCGCACGGTGGGCTGGTGCAGCGTCAACTTCCCCGTGGTGCTCGACAGCGGGGAGAGCGGTGACCCCGGCCGCGCCCTCCGCGCGGTCGAGGAGCGGCTCCGCCGGCTGCCGCGCGATGGCCGCGATGACCGCGGGGGTGCGAGCTGGGCCTGGCTGCGCCTCCTCTCCGGCGATACCGAGGCCGCGGCGGCGCTCGCCGCGCTCCCCCGGTCGCAGGTGCTGTTCAGCTACTTCGGGCAGTTCGACAGCCTGCAGGGCGAGCTCTCCCTCTTCCGGCTCTCCCGCGAGCCCGCCGGGCTGCCCAGCGACCCGCGCTCCCCCCGCCTCTGGCTGCTCGCGGTGAGCGCCCAGGTGCTGGCCGGCCGGCTCGCGCTGTCGATCGGCCACGGCGGCCGGCACCGGCCGGCCACCGCCCAATTCCTGGCCGCGGGCTGGGCTGCGGCGCTCCGCTCGCTCATCACGCATGGCCGCGCCGCGGCGTCCGCCACAACCCTGACCGAGGAGTGAGAACGATCCCATCATGAGCAAGAGCATGCGCATCTTCCTCGTCGTCTGGTTCGGGCAGGTGATCTCGATGCTGGGCTCGGGGCTCACCAGCTTCGCGCTGGGAGTCCGCATCTACGAGCAGACGCGGTCGGCGACCCTGTTCGCCCTGGTCACCCTGTCGATCCTCCTGCCCGGCATCCTGATCGCCCCCTACGCCGGGGTCCTGGTCGACCGCTGGGATCGCCGCCGCGCCTTGATGGTCAACGACGGCGGCACCGGCCTCTGCACCGCCTTGATCGGCCTGCTCTTCTGGTCCGGCCACCTGCAGCTCTGGGAGATCTACCTCCTCCTCGCCTGCGGCTCGGTCTTCCACGGCCTCCAGTACCCGGCCTACTCGGCCTCGATGGCGATGCTCGTCCCCAAAGAGCAGCTCGGGCGGGCGAGCGGCCTCTCCCAGATGGGGCCGATCGCGACCCTCGTCGCCTCGCCGCTCTTGGCCGCCGCCCTCTATTCGCGGGTCGGCCTCTCGGCGATCCTCCTGACCGACCTTTCGACCTTCGCCTTCGCCCTCCTCACCCTGGCGCTCGTCCGCATTCCCCGTCCCCAGGGCGCGGCGGCGGCGAGGCCGGCCGGCGGCTCGGTGCACGCCGAGGCCGGCGTGGGCTGGCGCTTCATCCGCAGCCATCCGGGTCTCCTCGGATTGCTCGTCCTCCTCTTCGCCGGCAACTTCACCATGGGGGCGCTCCAGGTGCTCCTGGGGCCGCTGGTCCTGAGCTTCGCCACGGCCAAGGCGCTGGGGACCGTGATGGCGATCGCCAGCGCCGGCATGTTCCTGGGCAGCGTGGTCATGGCGGCGACCGGCGGCCCGCGGAGCAAAGTGGTGGGGATCCTGGGCGCCCTGGTGCTCCAGGGGCTGGTCCTCCTCCTGGGCGGCCTCCAGCCGAGCCTCTTCCTGGTCTCGACCGCCGGCTTCCTCTACCTCTTCGGCATGCCGATCCTCAACGGCTGCAACCAGGCGATCTGGCTGCGCAAGGTGCCGCACGAGATCCAGGGGCGGGTGCTGGCCCTCTACCGCATGGCGACCTGGGCGTCGATACCGCTCGCCAACCTGCTGGCCGGCCCGTTGACCGACTACGTCTTCGAGCCGCTCCTGGCGAAGAACGGGGCGCTCGCCGGCAGCGTCGGCCAGATCCTCGGCACCGGTCGAGGGCGCGGCGCGGGCCTCTTCTTCATCGTGCTCGGCCTGTCGAACCTCGCCGCCGTCGTCGTCGCCGCCCAGAGCTCCCACCTGCGCCGGGTCGAGGAGGAGGTCCCGGACGTCCAGCGGCCGGAGCCCCGGGAGGTGCCCGCCGGCGCGGTGGCGGCCTCGTAGGGAGCCGGGAGGGCCATGGGAGACGCTCGTCAGAGACCTGCGGATCGGCGCCCGCCTGCTCGGCCGGAGCCGCGGGATCACCGCCATCGCGGTGCTCTGCATGGCGCTCGCGATCGGCTCGGCGAGCGCCATCTGGAGCGTCGTCCACGCCATCCTCCTGCGCCCCCTCCCCCTGCTGCGCGACGCCGGGCGGCTGGTGATGCTCTACGACGCCGAGAGCACTGGGGGTACCGGGAGCGCGGGGAGCGCGGGCGGCGACGGGCTGACCTTGAGCCGCGTCACGCCGTTCAACTACGCGAGTTGGAAGGAGCAGACGCGGGACGCCTTCGCCGGCATGGAGGCCATGCGTCTGCGGAGCCTCCACCTGACCGGCGACGGCGAGCCGCTCCAGCTCCGGGGGACCGCGGTCACCGCCGGCCTCTTCCCCCTCCTCGGGGCGGCGCCCCGCCTCGGCCGCGGCTTCCTGCCGGAGGAGGATCGCCCCGGCGCCCCGGCCGCCGTGGTCCTCCTCGGGCACGGCCTCTGGCAGACCCTCTTCCACGGCGACCCCGCCGCCGTGGGCCGCACCCTGCTGCTCAACGGCCACGGCCACCAGATCGTGGGCGTGATGCCGGCCGGGTTCCAGTTCCCCGAGGGGCAGGACTTCCCCGGCGGCAGCCAGCTCTGGATTCCGGCCGGGCTCGATCCGGCAAAGCCGGCGAGCCGCACCGACCACGTCCTCTTCGTCGCCGCGCGCCTGGCCCCGGGGAGGACGCTGGCACAGGCGCGGCGCGAGCTGGCGGCGGTGTCGCTTCGCCTCGCCCGCGACGCCCCCGCCTCGAACCTGCCTCGAACCGGGGGTGGCGCGCGCGCGCCGTGCCTCTGCGCGAGCGGCTGACCGGCGACATCGGGCCGGCGCTCGTCGCCCTCCTGGCGGCGGTGGGGCTCATCCTCGCCTCGCCTGCACCACCGTCGCCAACCTGCAGCTCGCCCGGGCCGTCGCCCGGAGCGAGGAGATGGCGGTCCGCGCCATGCTCGGGGCGACGCCGCGGCGCCTCGTCGAGCAGCTGGTGACCGAGAGCGTCGCCGTGTCGCTCGCCGGCGGCCTCGTCGGCCTCGGACTCGCCTGCGCCAGCGTGCGCCCGCTCGTCGCCCTCTCCCCGGTCGAGCTGATCCCCGCCTTCCAGGACGTCCGGGTGGACGCGCCGGTCCTCCTCTTCACCTTCGCCCTGGCGACGCTCTCCGGCGTGCTCTTCGGGTTGGCGCCGGCGCTCGCCGCGGCGCGGAGCGATCTCTTCGCCGTCACCCGCCAGGCCGGCGCGGGCCGCGCCACGGGCGGGCCGGGCCGGCGCCGCCTGCAGCGCGCCCTGGTGGTGGGCCAGGTGGCCGTCGCCCTGGTGCTCCTGGTCTCCGCCGGCCTCCTCCTCCGGAGCTTCGTCAACCTGCGCGCCGCGCGCTTCGGGTTCGATCCGCAGGGGGTGCTGGCGGTCCGCGTGCTGTTCAACGGCGAGAAGCTCCCCACCGCCCGGGACCGCGTCGCCTTCCTCGACCGCCTGCTGGAGCGGCTGCGCGCCGTCCCCGGGGTCACGACGGCCGAGGCGATCCTCAACCTGCCGGTGGGCGACCCCAAGAGCACCACCCGCTTCACCGTCCAGGGGCGCGACCCGCTGGCGGCAGGCGAGGAGGTGAGCGTCGCGAGCGACAGCCTGGTCAGCCCCGGCTACTTCCGCGCCCTGCGCATCCCCCTCCTCGCCGGGCGGGAGCTCACCGACGCGGACCGGGCGGACGCGCCGCCGGTCGTCATCGTCAACCGCGCGATGGCCCGGCGCTACTGGCCCGGAGAGAGCCCGCTCGGCCGGCGCGTCAAGGTGGGCGACGCGGGGGAGGCGGCGCCCTGGCTGACCGTCGTCGGCGTCGTCGGCGACGTCCGCGACGCCGGGATCACCACGCCGCCGGGCGCGACCTGCTACCGGCCCTACCGGCAGGACGACCTGCGGGCGGCGAGCCTCGTCCTGCACGCCCGCTCCGGCGCTCCGGCGGCGCTCGGGCCGGCCGTCCGCCGGGCGGTGCGCGAGGTCGACCGCGACCAGCCCGTCTACACCGTCGACACGCTCTCCGAGCGGCTCGCCAAAGCCATGGCGCGCCAGCGCTTCAGCGCCGTCTTGATCGGCCTCTTCGGCGGCCTCGGACTGCTCCTCGCCACCGCCGGGATCTACGGCGTGCTGAGCGACGCGGTCGCCAAGCGCCGCCACGAGCTCGGCCTGCGCCTGGTGCTCGGGGCGCGGCCGCGGCAGGTGCTCGGCCTGGTGGTCCAGGAGGGGCTGCTCCTGACGGTCGCCGGGCTTGCCCTGGGCCTCGCCGGGGTGCTCTCCCTGACCCGCCTCATCACCAGCCTGCTCTATCGCGTGAGCCCGACCGATCCGGCCACCCTGGTCGGGGTCTCTCTCCTGATCGCCGGCGTCGCGCTCGCCGCGACGCTCGCCTCGGCCGCCCCGGCGGTCCGGGTCGATCCGGTCCGCGCCATCCGTTCCGGTTGAACCGTCCCCGCGAGGAGGAACCGCCATGTTGCACGACAGCGCCCCCACTCCCGCCGGCCTCGCCGGCCCGGTGATCCGTTCCCGCTTCCTGGCTCCCGAGCGCGCCCTGCCGCTCGTCGTCGAGCCCGGCTTCGCCGGCGCCGACCTGGTGCAGTGGGCGCGGGGGAACCGCAAGAGCCTGGAGCGGGAGCTCGGCCGGCACGGCGGCATCCTGTTCCGCGGCTTCGGCGTCGACAGCTCCCCAAGCTTCCAGCGTTTCGTCGAGGCCTCCTCCGGCCGGCCGCTGGAGTACGTGGAGCGCTCCTCGCCGCGCAGCCGGGTGAGCGGCACCATCTACACCTCGACCGACTACCCGCCGGAGCACGAGATCTTCCTGCACAACGAGCAGTCGTACAACCGCGTCTTCCCGCGCAAGACCCTCTTCTGCTGCCTCCAGGCCGCCCGGCGCGGCGGCGAGACCCCGGTCGCCGACTCGCGGCGCATCTACCAACGGCTCGACCCCGCCATCCGCGGCCGTTTCGAGGCCGAGGGGTATCTCTACCAGCGCAACTTGGCGCGCGGCTTCGGCCTCGACTGGCAGACCGCCTTCCAGACCACCGATCCCGGCGCGGTCGAGGAGTACTGCCTGGACAACGACATCGACTTCGAGTGGCGCGACGGCGGCGAGCGCCTGCGCACGCGCCAGGTGCGGCGCGCCGTGGCCCGGCACCCGGTGACCCGGGAGGCGACCTGGTTCAATCACCTGACCTTCTTCCACGTCTCGACGCTCCCTGTGGAGGCGCGCGAGGCGCTGCTCGCCGAGCTGCCGGAGGAAGACCTGCCGAACCACACCTACTACGCCGACGGCTCGCCGATCGAGCCCGCGGTTTTAGAGGAGCTGCGCGGCAACTATCGGGAGGAGACCGTCGCCTTCGGTTGGGAGAACGGCGACGTGCTGCTCCTCGACAACATGCTCGTGGCGCACGCCCGGAGCGCCTTCGAGGGACCGCGCAAGGTGGTCGTCGGCATGGCGGAGCCCACGGACTGGGACGACGTATAGAAGGCCAGCCGGGATCCGCAGGAGCCTTATCCCTCTCCCTCGCTGGCCAGGAGAGCCAGGACCTGCTCCTCCGACAGGTCGTCGAGCTCGTGCAGCAGGGCGGCGATCTCACCGTGGTCCGCCTTCATTACCTCCAGCCGGGAGACCGCCCGCGCCAGGTTCGCGACGGTCGGGGACTCCGCGAAGAGAGCGGCGAGCGGCACCTCCACGCCGAAGACCTCGCGCACCCGCGACAGCACCTGCATGGCGAGTAGCGAATGGCCGCCGAGGTCGAAGAAATGATCCTCGACCCCCACCCGCTCGACCCCCAGCAACTCGCGCCAGAGCTCGGCCAGCCTCTCCTCGGTGGCGGTGCGCGGCGCCACGTACCCCACCGCCCGGCCGGGCCGCCTCTCACGGGCGGCGCGCACCGCGGCGAGCACCTGCTCCGCCGTGGCGAGCTCGCGGGCGATGCGGCGGGCGAGGACCGCGCGCCGCACGCCGTCCACCGCCCCAGGCAGCGCCGGCGGCCCGGGCAGCTCGGGCGGCCCGGGTGAGGCGGATGGGGCCTCCGCCGCCGAGTCCGCCGTCGTCTCCTCGGGTGCGAAGGTGACGGCGGCGGCCACCTCGGTGGGCAGGGCGAACCGCCAACCGTCCTCCAGGGGATGCCGGAACGGCTCGCCGATGTCGCTCAGGAAGTCGAGGACCGGCCGGTTCCTGGGCGTCGGCCGGTACGGGATCTCGACTCGCGCCAGGGCCCGCTCGCCGGCGATCTCCCCGAGCCGGGCGACCATCCGGTGCTCCACCCCGCGGCCCAGGGCGCGGCAGCTGAGCAGCAGCGTGTCGATCTCCAGGGCGTCCCCGCGGGTGCGGTGGAAGACCACGCCGACCAGCCCGTAGTCGCCGAAGCGGTCGCGGACCTCGACCAGCAGGCCCTCCCAGCCACCGGCGCCGCACAGCTCGCGGACCTCGCCCTCGCTGCGGCGGATCGTGCTGGCGTTGAGCTGGTTGGTGCGCTGGGTGAGCTGGGCGGCGCGCGACAGCCGCCCGGGGGTCAGCGGCGGGAAGCTCACCGCGAGGTCGAGGCCGGCGAGGAAGTCGGCCAGGGTGGCCGCGGCGCCGCGCGACTGCTCGCGCTGCCGCTCCTGCCGGTAGAGCCCGGTCCGCTCCCGGTCCTCCGCCGTGGCCGGTCGCGGGTCGAGAGCCCAGACGTGGGCGAGAAAGCGCGGGATCTCCGCCGCCGCCGCGGGGAGCTGGAGGATCAGGGCTTCGGGGCAGGCGGACTGCATTTCGGCGCACATCACCGGGTCGTCGTCCAGCAGCAGGAAGCTGTCGAGGCCCAAGCCCAGCTCCCGCGCCAGCGCGCGGAGGTTCTCCCCCTTGGGTCGCCAGTCGATCCGCGCGGCCACGATGTGCTCGCGGCGCAGGGGCATCTCGGGTCGGCGCGAGAACACCGCGGCCACGTCCTCTTCGTTGTTGCGGCTCAACAGGCAGAGGAGCATCCCGTCGCCGTGCCGGGCGAGGGCGAGCTCCTGCACGGCCCGGTGCGGCGGATCGATCTCGATTCCCCAAGGCCCGTCCTCGCCGCAGATTCCCTTCCAGAGCGTCTGGTCGCAGTCGAGAGCGAGGACCTTGGCCGGCGGGGTGAGCCCGCGGACCAGGCGGCGGGCGATCATCGTCGCCAGGGCGGCGAAGAGCTCGGCGGTGTAGGGGATGTGCCCCAGCTCCTCGCCGTGCGGCTGGTGGTAGCGCTCCACCGGGTAGAGGGCCGCAAGCTCCCCGGCGGTCACCAGATCGATTCCGCGGCAGCCGGCGAGCCCGCCGGCGACGCGTTCATCCAGGTCGGCCAAGCGGGCGGCGGTGGCGACGTCGGCGCGAGCGGCCGGCGAGGGGGGAGCGATGCAGAAAAGGCAGACGACCCGGAAACGCTCGGCCGCCGCCCGCAGGGCGATGACCAACTCGTCCGCCTGGCGCTCGGCCGTTGTGCCCCAATCTTCCCAGCGGACGAGGATCACGTTGAGGCCGGCGGTGTTGCGGGCGAAGAGGCTGGCCGGGTCGAGGAGCTGCTGGAAGACCTGGCCATAGGGAGCGAAGCGGATGCGGGCCGGCAGAGCGAGCTCGCGCAGCCAGAAGGCGAGGGCCTCTGCGACCGGTTCGGCGGTGAACGTCGCCGCCACCGCGATCGTCCGCCGCCCCGCGCGGGAGCGGCCGGCGCGCGCCTGGGCCGCGAGACCGGGAGGGAGCGGCAGGCGCGACAGCGGCGCGTCCGGCTCCGCGGTCGCGCGCTCTGCCAGGTCGCGGAACGCATCGATCCAGAGATCGATCGTCGCCGGTGCGAAGAGGCCGCCGTCGTAGCCGAGGAGCCCCGAGAGCTCCTCGCCGTGCCGGGCGAGGTTCAAGAAGAGATCAAAGTCCACGGCGCCGTGCCCCAGCGCCAGCGGCCGGATCGTCAGCTCCGGCAGCCGGACGGTCGGGAGCGGCCGGTCGAGGTAGCCGAAGAGGACGCGGAACAGCGGCGTGGGCTGGGCGCCCTCCGGGCCCCGTTCCAGCCGCGCCGCCGCCACCAGCTTGGCGAACGGCACCTCCCCATGGGCGTACGCGGAAAGCGCCGTCCGGCGGACCCGGCCGAGGAGCTGCCGGAACGTCGGCTCGCCGGAGAGGTCGGCGCGCAGCGGCAGTGGGTAGGCAAAGAAGCCGACCACCGGCTCGAGCTCGGGGCGCGGCCGGCCCGCCACCGGGCAGCCGACCAGGAGATCGTCCTCTCCGGTCCAACGATGGAGGAGCGTCAGGAAGACCGCTAGGAAGGCCATGAAGAGCGTGGCGCCCTCGCCGCGGGCGAGCGCGCCGAGCTCCGCGGTCGCCGGGGTGGCGAGGGTGAAGGCGCGGCGGCCGGAACGCCGCCCTGCCGCAACGTCCGCGGTGCGCGCCCCATCGGCCGGCAGCTCCAGGTCCGTGGCAAAGGCGAGCTGCCGCCGCCAGAAGTCGAGGTGCGGCGCCAGTACCTCCGGCTGGAGCCGATGCCGCTGCCAGACGGCGAAATCGGCGAATTGGATCTCGGGCGCGCCCGCCGGTGCCGGTTCGCCGGCAGTTCCGACGCCAAGGGCGGCGTACCTCGCGGCGGTCTCCTCGATCACCCGGACCAGCGAGCCCAGGTCGCAGACCGCGTGATGCACGGTGAGCAGCAGGCGATGCTCCCCCCTGGCGAGGCGCAGCAGCGCGGCGCGCAGGAGGGGACCGCGGGCGAGGTCGAAGGGGCGCTTCCCAAAGTCCGTGGCGAGCCGCTCGGCCTCGGCGGCCCGGGCCGGCTCGGGGAGCGCGGCGAGGTCGCAGAGCGGCAACACCCGGTCGGGGGGCGGGGCGATTCTCTGCACCGGCCGGCCCTTCACCACGCCGAACGTCGTCCGCAGGCTCTCGTGACGCCGGGCCACCGCGCGCAGGCTGTGCTCCAGGGCGCGAGGGTCGAGCCGGCCCGCCAGGCCCAGGACGGCGGGGATGTTGTAGGCCGGGTCGCCGGGCCGCAGCTGGTCGAGGAACCACAACCGCTCCTGCTCGAAGGTGGCGGGCGGGTCCTCCCCCCGCCATGGGCGGGGGGAGGGGCGCACCGCCGGCCCGCCCGGCGACCCGGCGGCGAGCCCCGCCAGGAGACGATCGGCGAGGGTCTCGGGGCTGCCGTCGTCGAGCAGGTCGGAGACCGGCAGGGCGACTCCCAGCCGCCGCTCGAGGTCGTGGGCGAGCGCGGTCGCCGCCAGGGAGTCGAGCCCCTGGTGGCTCAAGGGGTGGTCGGCCGGAACGGCGGACCGCGGGAGGCGCAGGGCCGCCGCGGCGCGCCCGCGCACGAGATCGGTGAGGACGGCCCGGCGAAGATCCACCGACAGGGCGAGCAGGGTCTCCCGGGTCAGCAACGCGGCGTCGGCGGCGGCATCGGCATCGGCGTCGGGCTCGGCGGGGGCGTCGGGGGCATTGAGGAGGGCGGCGTCCAGGGCGCTGCGGCCGACGACGGAGAGAGTGCCGTCGAGGTAGGCCTCGCGGCAGGCCCGGCGGCGCACCTTGCCGCTGGAGGTGCGGGGGAGCGTCTCCGGCCGGAGGAGGACGACCTCGGCGACGGCGGCCTCGTGCTCCGCGACCACCGCGGCGCGCAGGGCCGCGACGATCTCCGCGGTGTCGGCGCGAGCGTGGCGGACCACCTCGTGCACCACCACCAGCCGCTCCGCGCCCGCGATCTCGACGGCGAAGGCGGCGCCGCCGCCCTGCCGCAGGTCGAGGTGGCTGGCCGCGGCGGTGCTCTCGACGTCCTGGGGATAGAGATTGCGCCCGCGCAGGAGGATCAGGTCCTTGATCCGTCCGGCGAGGAACAGCTCGCCCGCATGGAGGAACCCCAGGTCGCCGGTGCGCAGGAACGGCCCCAGGCCGGCGGCGGTGTGGGCGCCGAAGGTCTCGGCGGTGGCCTCCGGGCGCTCCCAGTAGCCGCACGCCACGCTCGGGCCGGCAAGCCAGATCTCGCCGATCCGGCCGGGCGGCAGGGGCACGGCCGTGGCCGGGTCGACGATCGCCAGCCGCTGCTCCCCCAGCACCTGGCCGCAGCTCACCAGAGGCCGCCCGCCCGCCGCGTCGTCCGCCTCCCCTGCCGGCACCGGCTCCGCCCTCCCGGCGGCGAGCGCCGCGGCGGCGAAGGCGGTCACCCGCGGCGGCTCCTCCGGCCGCCCGCCCGACACCATCAGCGTGGCCTCGGCCAGGCCATAGCACGGGTAGGCGGCCGCGGCCTGGAAGCCACAAGGGGCGAAGGCCGCGGCGAAACGGGCGAGCGTCGCGGCGCGCACCGGTTCGGCGCCATTGAAGGCGACGCGCCAGGAGGAGAGGTCGAGGCCGGAGAGATCGGCGCCGGCCGCCTTGCTGGCGCAGAGATCCCAGGCGAAGTCGGGCGCGCCGCTGGTCGTCGCCCGATAGCGCGCGACGGCCTCCAGCCAGCGCAGAGGCCGCTGCAGGAAGGCGGCCGGAGCCATCAGCACGCAGGGGGCGCCGACCCAGACGGCCTGCAGGACCTGCCCGATCAGGCCGAGGTCGTGGTAGACCGGAAGCCAGGAGACGAAGATCGACTCCGGGCCGTGGCCGCAGGCTTCCTGGATCAAGCGCTGGTTGTGGGCGAGATTGGTATGGCTGACCATGACCCCCTTGGGGTCCGCCGTCGAGCCCGAGGTGTACTGGAGAAACGCGAGGTCGTCAGGGTCGCAATCGGCAGGACGCCACTCCGCCGCCTGGTTTTCGGGGACGCCGTCCGTGGTGAGCCAGGGGACCGGCGGGATCTCCGGATCGGCGGCGAACCAGGCGCGCAGGCGGGGGAGGGCCGCGTCGGTCGTGAGAGTGAGGGCGGGACGGCTGTCGGCGAGCATCCCCCGCAGGCGGGGCAGCGCGCGGGGCGAGCGCGGCGGGTACGCCGGCACGGCGACGACGCCGGCGTAGAGGCAGCCGAAGAAGGCGGCGACGAAGTCCAGGCCCGGGGGGAAGAGGAGGAGGGCGCGATCGCCCGGGGCACAGGTGGCCTCTAGGGCGGCGGCAATCGCCCGCGCGCGCCGGTCGAGCTCCCCGTAGGTGAGCCGATCGGCCTCGGCCTCGCCGTCGCCCAGAAAGGTGAACACCCGGCGCTCGGGTCCCTCCTCCGCCCGTAGCCGCAGGGCCGCGGGCAGTGAAAAAGGAGGCAGGAGGCCGTGGGAGCGCCGGCTCATCGTATCAGCACCATCCGGTGGGAAGGCGAGCGGACATTCGCTCTACTCCTCACCGGTGCTCTGGGGGAAGAAACGGGAGACACGGAAGGCCCTCACCCCCGGCCCCTCTCCCGGCCCCCCCACCACGACCCCCGGGAGAGGGGAGTGCCGCACGTAGGGAACGGAATGCCCATCGGAGGACTGTGCGCTCCGCGATACAATCCTCCTTCAAATGCCGCCGAACGCGAGCCCTGGGCCGGACCGCCCCGCGGTCTTCGTCAGCTACAGCCATCAGGACGAGGGCTGGAAGGACCGCCTTGTCCAACATCTGAGGGTCCTCGAGCTGGAGGACGTGTTGGAGGTCTGGGACGATCGACGGATCGTCGCCGGGGATGTCTGGCAGGCGGAGATCGAGGCGGCCCTGGCTCGCGCCGGCCTCGCCCTGCTGCTCATCTCGGTGGATTTCCTGACCTCGCAGTTCATCCGCGGCGTCGAGGTCCCGCGCCTGCTCGCCCGCGAGGGGGTGCGGGTGATCCCCGTCTTCGTGCGTCCCTGCCCCTGGAAGGCGGTCGAGTGGCTCGCCGCGATCGAAGGCCGGCCCCGGGGCGGCCGAGCGCTGTCGGAGCTTGCAGAAGCTCAGGTGGAACAGCACCTCACGGACTTGGCGCTGGAGATCCGGGACCTCCTCGCCGCCGTGGACCGCGGGCGGGAGGTCCCTCCCACAGGCGCCAACTTGGGCTCGGAGGGGGCGGGAGGTGGGTCCCTCCCCCCTGGGAGGGGGGCGGTTGGATCAGGGGGGAGGCCAGGAGGGGGGCGTTCCGTCTACCCGAGAGCTCCTGTGGAGGTCGCAACCCCTCCCCGCCTCGACATCGGCAACCTCCCCACCTCGGGCCCGCTCCTCGTGGGGCGGGAGGCGGAGCTCGCCCGGCTCGATGCCGCCTGGGAGGAGCCGGGCACGCACGTCCTTACCTTCGTGGCCTTCGGCGGGGTGGGCAAATCGGCCCTCGTAGGCCGCTGGCTCGATCGCCTGGCTGCCGACGGCTGGCGCGGCGCCCGCCGGGTGCTCGACTGGTCCTTCTACAGCCAGGGCACCGAGGAGCGCGTCGCCTCGGCGGACCGCTTCCTCGACTACGCTTTGCGCTTCTTCGGCGATCCCGATCCCACTGCTGGTGCAGCGCGGGACCGCGGCCTACGGCTGGCCGAGCTGGTCCGGCGGGAGAAGACGCTGCTTGTGCTCGATGGCGTCGAACCCCTCCAGCACCCGCAGGGTCCTCTCGGCGGCCGGCTCAAGGACCCCGGCCTCTCTGCCCTCTTGAAGTCGCTGGCCGGGGACCACTCCGGCCTCTGTGTCGTCACGACCCGGGAGCGCATCGCCGACCTGGCGTCCTTCCCCACGACCGCGCCGCAGGTGTCCTTAGAGACTTTGTCTCCGGAGTCGGGGGCGGAGCTGCTGCGTCAGCTCGGGGTGCAGGGGAAGGACTCCGAGCTGCGTGTCGCCTCCGTGGAGTTGGGAAACCATGCCCTGGCGTTGTCGCTCTTCGCGGACTACCTCCGTCGGGCCTACGACGGCGACGTGCGGCGGCACCGCGAGGTGGACCTGGGGCGGGCGGCCGAGCGGCAGGGGGGGCATGCGCTACGGGTGATCGGGGCCTATGCCCGCTGGCTCGGGGAAGGAAGGGAGCTGGCGATCCTCCGGCTGGTGGGTCTGTTCGACCGGCCGGCGACGAAGGAGGCCCTGGCGGCCCTGCGGGCCCGGCCGGAGATCCCGGGGCTGACCGAGCCGCTGGTGGATCTGCCGGACGAGGAATGGCAGTGGTCGGTGTCGCGCCTGCGGGACTACGGTCTCGTGCTGCCGGCCGATCCCCAGCAGCCGGGAGCCCTCGACGCCCATCCCCTGGTGCGGGTCTATTTCCAGGAGGAGCTGGAGAGGGAACGGCCCCAGGCGTGGCAGGAGGGAAACCTGAGGCTCTACGAGCACCTGAAGGGGGCGGCGCCGGAGTTTCCCGAGACGCTGGAGGCGATGGAGCCGCTCTACACGGCGGTGGTCCACGGCTGCCGGGCGGGGCGGCAGCAGGAGGCGATGGACGAGGTTTATCTGCGGCGGATCCAGCGGGGTGACGAGTTCTACAGCAGCAGGAAGCTGGGGGCCTTCGGCTCGGAGCTGGCGGCCCTGGCGGGATTCTTCGATCGCACTTGGGACCAGCCCTCTTCCGCCTCACCGCGGCGGATCAGGCGTTCGTCCTCAACGCGGCCGCCTTCCGCCTGCGCGCGCTGGGCCGGCTGGCGGAAGCGGTCCAGCCGATACAGGTTGGGCTGGAGAGCTACATTGCACAGGAGGACTGGAAGGCTGCCGCTGTCGTCGCCAGCAACCTCAGCGAGCTGACCCTGACCCTGGGGGAGGTGGGGCGGGCCGTGGCCTTCGGGGAGCAGAGCGTCGCTCGGGCCGACCGCAGCGGCGACGCCTACCGGCGGATGGTCAACCGGACGACTCTGGCCGATGCCCAGCACCAGGCGGGCCGGCGGGAGGAGAGCGCGGAGGGCTTCAGCGCGGCCGAAGCGATGCAGGTGGAGCAGCAGCCCGAGTATCCCTGGCTCTATGCGCTGCGTGGCTATCAATACTGCGACCTGCTGGTGAGCCGCGGGGAGCCGGAGGACGGGGCCGGGCTGGACGGCCTCGCCACAGCCCAGGGGGAAGCGCGACAGAGGTGCCAGGAGGTGCAGGATCGGGCCGGGCAGACGCTGGAGTGGATGACTTCAGAGCGCTGGCTTCTCTTCATCGCCCTCGACCATTTGAGCCTGGGTCGCGCACATCTCGGCCTGGCCCTGACGGCCCCCCGGCCGGCGACTCAGGGCGAGGAGGCCGAGGCGGATTTCGCCCAGGCCGCGGAGCACCTGGACTGCGCCGTGGAGGGGCTGCGGCAGGCTGGGCAGGAAATTTTCTTACCCAGCGGCCTCCTGGCCCGAGCCGCCTTGCACCGCCTGCGGGGGAACCAGATCGGTACTGCGGCGGACCTCTCCGAGGCCCTGGAGATTGCCGAGCGGGGCGGGATGCGCCTCCACGCCTGCGACGCCCACCTGGAGGGGGCGCGCCTCACCCTCCAGCAGGGCGACGCCGTAGCGGCCCGACAGCACGTGGCGGCCGCGCGGCGGCTCGTGAACGAGACGGGGTACAAACGACGGGAGCGGGAGGTGGCGTGGCTGGAGGGGCGGGTGGGGGTCCCTGGGAGCGCCGGCGTCTCGCCGGCCGGATAGCGAAGAACAGAAAGAGCCGGCGAGGACGCCGGCGCTGCTCTGAACAAGGGTCCCCGGGTCCGAGCCGGCGCGACCCCTCACCACCGGCCTCTATAGGCGCTACCTTTGCGACCGGGAGGGGTTGTAGAGACGGCCAGCCGCTACCCCAGTCATTGCCGTGACCTCGAACACCAGGCCGTCTCCAACGCCGCCGGGACCCAGGCGTTCCCGGCCTGCGGAGACGCCCTGGCGGCGGTGGTTCCGGGGGATTTTGTGGTGGCGGCTGGTCGTCTCTACGAAGACACCGCGCCGGTAAGTTAGCGCCTATGCCCCCGGCCCCTCTCCCGGGGGAATGGGAGGGCGGTTGGGAGAGGGGGCCGGGGGGGTTGAGGGGCAGGCCGCCGAGCCCGCACGGTTTTCATCCCTCTTCGGGTGCGGCGGAGCCGCAGGAAGAGCTCCCAGGGAGAGCTGGGGCGAAAAGAGGGGAGTCCGGCGCCAAAAATGGGGAGCTGGACATCAGAAGTAGGGGACTTCTGAGGAAAAGTAGGGAGATTCACAAAAGAAATAGGGCCATCCAGGACAGAAGTAGGGCAACCAAGGACAGAAGTAGGGCAACCGAGGACAGAAGCAGGGTATCCGAGGACAGAAGTAGGGTATCCAAGGACAGAAGTAGGGCAACTGAAGACCGAAGCCGGGCAACCGAGGACCGAAATCGGGCAACCGGGGACCGAAGTAGGGAAATCCAGGACAGAAGCGGGGTCACCGAAGACAGAAGTGGGGCCACCGCTTGAAGCCGCCCCCCTCCTGCCCTCCCCCCTTTCCCAACCCGCCCCCTCCCAGGGGGGAGGAACCCCTCCCGGCCCTCTCTACGGCCAAAGATAGCGCCTATGGGGGGTGCCCCTACTCTACAACCGAAGCCTTTGCCAAGCTCGACTGCGAAACGCGAGACACCTGCAGAGGAGCTGGTATAGTCGCGCGCTTCTCTGAGCATGTCATGGCCGCGGATCACCCTTCCACGCAAGACCGACCCCCGGCGAGCGGGATCGTGGTCCCTTCCCATGTCGCCGAGAGCGCGTCGCGCCTCATGGACGACGCGCGAGGGGATCTCCTAAGCCTCGTCTACTATGAGCACCCGCTCACGGTCCACGGTGTCGTCGTGGTGGCGCGCGACCGGGTGGAGTCCTATCCGGATCTCCTCGCCCGGGTCCATCGGACGCTGCTCGCCGTTCCGGCCATCCATTGCCTGCGGTGGCGGGATCTCTTCTTCATGGCTCTCCCCGGCTCCTCGGCCCCTCCCTATCTCGACGACCAGCCCCATCTCGCGTACTGCGTGAAGTACAGGAGCGCTCTGCTGCAGGGCCGGGACTGCCGCCCGGAAGTGCCGCTCCCGGCGCAGCCGAGACTCTTTCTGCAGGAGCACCTGCGCGGTTGCCGCCACTACTTCAGGGTCCACTACTTGAAGCGGCTCCTGGAGAAGGCGCACCGGGAGGTTGTCGGCGAAGTTCTCGAAGAGGCACGCCGGTTGATGTCCACCGCTCTGATGGGGGAGCTAGGGGGGTGGCAGATCGAGCTCGCGGATGTCCCGCAGCGATTCTCGCTCTGGCACGGCACCGCGGAAGCCGCCGAGGTCGTCGGCCGCCTGGAGACCTTCGCCCGGCGGCTCCGCGATCCGACGGCCACTCTCCAGAAGGCGGACGCCTTCGCCGTCACCTGGCTGTTTGAACGGCTGCTGGATCTCTTGGCGAAGGGAGGCGCATGACCCCGACGCTGGAGGACTACGGGTGGGCCGTCGACGCCTTCGTCACCGCGATGGGCCGGCTCGGCGACGACGTGCGCGGGATTCTGCTCTGGGGCTCTCTGGCGCGGGGCGAGGTGGTACCCGGGCAGAGCGACCTCCTGGACGCCGTGGTCGTCGTCCGCCGCGGGCTTCTCAAGGAGCCGGCGGATTTCACCCGGATCGTGCTGCAGATCCTCGCCGCCTGCGCTCCGCTCACGGAGCGCAGCCTCCCCTTTGCGCACCCGCCCATGTTGTATCGAGAAGAGGAGCTCGGCGATTTCGATCCCATCTTCGGCCCCACACTCGTCGCGCCCGATGCGAGCCGGCTCCTCGTGGGCGAGGATCTGCGGCCCCGGGTGCACTGGAGCGACGAGGGGCAGGCAGCCGCTCGCTGTGCCTTCTTCTCGATGCGGCGGCGATTCCTCGACCGCCTCGCGGTCTTCCTGCCGCCGCTCCCGCTGTCGGAACCGCACCAGAAAATTCTCTTCGACCGGCTGGTCGACCTGCGCAAGAGCTTTCCGGTCATGGCCTCTGCGGCCCTCGGCCGGCCGGCCAGCCAGAGGCAGGCCCTGGCGGATCTGCGGGAGGCTCTTCCCGATCTCGATTTCAGCCTGTTCGACGAGATCGCGGCCCTCCGGAAAGGCGAGCGGGCCATCGGCGGCATCGGCGGCGTCGGCGGCATCGGCGGGCCGGAAGCTCTGCAGAGCCTTCTGCGGCGGGCCTTCGACCTGGCGGAACGGATCGAGGAGCGGATTGTGGCTGCCGCGATGGACCGCTTTCGCGATCTCCTCGCCGTCAGGCCGGGGACGCCGGCTGGCGCAGAATCTGGACCAGTTGCTCCAGGACCGTGAAGTCGACCGCTCCGACGATCTTCACCCGGCCTTCCAGAACCGCCTTGCTGGAGTTGAGCGCGCCGCGCGAGATGTCGGCCAAGTCGGCGGCTGAAATCAGGATGGTGCTCTGGGCGGCGGCGTTCGTGCGCTGGACCCGGGAGCCCGCCGGGCGCAGATCGACGAGCCAGCTGCCGCTCTCCGGGCCGTCCACCGCGAAGCGGAAGGAGTGATCGATCCGCGCCGCCACCTCCGGCATCGCGGCGATCTTCCCGGGCAGGAACGTCTCGAAGAACCACGAGGTGGAAAACGGTCTCAGGGCGGCGGGCCCGGGCTTCGGCGTCGCCGGGGACCGCCGGTTCACCTCCGGATATCCCAGCTCCAGGAGCAGTCGGCGCATCGATGCGAGGACGTCGTCCGGGACGCCCGCCAGGGAGAGGCTCGCGCCGTTGCCGACGCTCCCGGAGTGGATGGTATCGGTGAAGCGGATCGTCGGGTCTTCGTACCCGTAGTCGTGCGGCGCCGAGAAGACGGACGCGAGGACCTTCTCCTCCCAGGGCACCTCGAGGAACGAAAACATGGGCGCTGCGACCCGCGCGGGATTCTCGACCAGGTCCTCATAGCGCAGACGGAAACAGCGGCCGGGGTGGGCGCGCTCCTGCTCGAGCATGGCGCGCGTCATCTCGCACCACCAACGGATGGTCCCGGTGACGGCGTGGCCCGAGCTGTTGTAGATGAAGCGCTGGATCGCACTGATGCGCCCGGCCATCTGCAGAGCGGAAGCCACGACGTCGAGGCAGTGGCGGTAGAGACAGAGGTGCTTCGCGCGCGGGAAGAGGAGATTCAGGAGCTTCAAGTGAAGGACGTTCTGCGGCGTCTTCTCGCACCAGAGGCGTTTGCCCCGGCGCGCCGTATGCGCGGACAGCCGGTCGGAAAGGAGCGTCCGGAGGGTTTCCGCCATGGCCTCCGTGACATAGATCTTCCCCTCCGCCTCGAAGTAGGAATCCCTGCCTTCTAAGCCACAGAGGAAGATGGCGAGCGAATGGGCGGCCTGGCCGAGGAAGAGCTCCGGAGGACAGTAGACGTCCGGGTGGGTGTCGAGGATGAAGCGGAGCAACGTCGATCCCGCCCGGTTGCACGACAACAGGAAGATCGGCTGAATCGGCGGAAGATCGTCGTCGCCCGTGCGGCGCTCTCGCGCGGAGGGAGCGGTCGGGTCCGCGCTGCGGGCAGGCCCCGCAAGGGGAGCGATCATTTCGTCGAGGATCTCGAATTCCTCGGCACCCGGGTCGGTCATCTGCAATCTCTCCTCTCTCGACCTTCTAGGTGCTCCGCGCGGGCTCACGCGAGCCGGCGCCGGATCGCAGCATTTCACCGGTTGCTCTCTTGGCCGAGCGCGCCGTATCCTCCCCTTCTACGTATGAAGATCGTGCTCGTACAAAGCTCTCCCTACCTGCCGTCTCTGGGTGGCGCCAACAAGGGGAACCGTCTGCTGCTGGAGCAACTCGCCGCGCGCGGTCACGCCTGCCATGCGCTCGCCGTCGCCGGGGAGGGTGTCCCAGTGGGCGTGGCCCGCCATGCCCGCCATGCCCGCCATGCCGGCGTCGAGGTGGACGCCGTCCAGGAGGTCGCCCAGCTGCGCGGCCACGTGGCAGAGCGCCTCTCCGAGCTGGCCGCGGACTGGGTCCTGGTGTCGTCGGAAGACCCGGCCCAGATGCTGCTGGAAGTCGCGCTGGAGGCCTGCCCGGAGCGGGTCGTCTACATCGCCCACACGACGCTTCACCTCCCCTTCGGGCCGGACGGTTTTCTGCCCAGCCCGACGCGGACGGACCTGCTGCGGCGGACCGCCGGGATCCTCACCATCAGCGACTACCTACGCGACTACTTTAAGCGGTGGGCTGGGCTGGCGGCGACCGTGCTCCGCGTTCCGGTCTACGGCGCCGGCCCCTTCCCGGCGCTGGGCGATTTTGACCACGGCGCCGTGACGCTGATCAACCCTTGCGCGGTCAAGGGGATCGCGATCTTCTTGGAGTTGGCGCGCCGTTGTCCGGACCTCCCTTTCCTCGCGGTGCCCACCTGGGGGACGACCGCGGAGGACCGGGCGGCGCTCGCGGCGCTGCCGAACGTCCGCCTGCGGCCGCCGTCGCCGGACGTCGACGAGATCTTCCGCGAGGCCCGCGTGCTGCTCGTGCCGTCGGTCTGGAGTGAGGCCTTCGGCCACGTGGCGGTCGACGCCATGCTGCGCGGCATTCCGGTGCTGGCGAGCGACGTGGGCGGCCTGCCCGAGGCGAAGCTGGGGGTGGACTACGTTCTGCCGGTCGATCCCGTCCGGCGCTACGAGGAGCGTCTCGACGAGAAGGGCATCCCGGTCGCGGTCGTCCCGGCGCAGGATGCCGGACCCTGGGAGAGAGCGCTCCGCGAGCTCCTGGGGGACCGCGAGCACTATGGACGTCTGGCGGAGGAGTCGCGGCGGGCGGCGCACGGATTCGTGCGGAGCCACGGGGCCCTAGCCTTCGAGCGGTATTTCGCCGGTCTGTCGGCCGGTCTGTCGCCCGCGGCTCCGGCGCGGGAGGCCGCCCCGGCAGCGGTCTCTGAAGCCGGCGTGGACCAGCAGGTCGACCGCCTCTCGTCCGCGCGGCTGGAGCTGCTGAAACGCCGGCTGCGCAAGAAGGAAGAGCCGGCCCCGGCGCCCGCCGGGATCCCGCGGCTGCCGCGCAGCGCCTGGGGAGGAGACGCCTTTCCGGTCTCCTTCGCCCAGCAGCGGATCTGGCTCCTGCATCGCATGGACCCCGCGCGAGCCGACTACAACGAGGGCCTCGCTCTCCGCCTCACCGGCCGGCTGCGCCCGGCCGTCCTGGCGGCGGCCTTGAGCGAGATCGTGCGCCGCCACGAAGTGCTGCGTACCCAGTACCTGGACACCCGGGAGGGGCCGGTCCAGGTGATCGCTACGCCTTCGCCCCTCCTCCTGCCCGAGGTGGACCTCGGCGCCCTGCCGCCGGAGCGGCGGGAGGCCGCGGCGCTCCGCCTGGCGCGCGAGGAGGGGCGCCGGCCCTTCGCGCTGGAGGAGGGGCCGGTGCTCCGGACCGCTCTCCTACGCCTCGGTGGGGCCGGTGGGGCCGAAGAGCATCTGCTGCTCTTCACGGTGCACCACATCGCCGCCGACTCGTGGTCGATCACGGTGGCGCTGGATGAGCTGGCAGAGCTCTATCGCGCTCTCTCGGCCGGGGAGCCCCCCAGCCTGCCGGAGCTGCCGATCCAATACGCCGACTTCTCAGTCTGGCAGCGGCAGTGGCTCTCCGGCGAGGTGCTGGCGGCGCAGCTCGCCGCCTGGCGGGCGCAGCTCGCCGGCGCGCCGCCGCTGCTCACGCTCCCCACCGACCGGCCGCGGCCGGCGGTTTTGGGGCACGGCGGCGCGACGGTCTCCCGGCATCTGCCGCGGCCGCTCGCCGCGGCGCTCAAGGCGCTCGCGCGCAACGAGAACGTCACGCTCTACATGCTGCTGCTCGCCACTTTCGCGATCCTGCTGCACCGCGACAGCGGCGCGACGGACCTGGTGGTGGGCACCCCCATCGTCGGGCGCGGCCGCAAGGAGACCGAGGGGTTGATCGGCTTCTTCCTCAACTCGCTGCCGATGCGCGTCCGGCCGGCGGCGGGGCTCACCGTCCGCGGTCTCCTGGAGCAGGTGCGCCGCACGGCCGTGGAGGCTTTTGCGCACCAGGACCTCCCCTTCGAGCGGTTGGTCGAAGAGCTCGCACCGCAGCGTGACCCGAGCACGACGCCGATCTTCCAAGTTTTTTTGAACTTCCAGAGCACGCCGCCGCAGGGCCTGGAGCTCCCGGGTCTGCGGTCGGTTGCGGTGCCGGTGGAGCGGGGTGTGACGAAGCTCGACCTCGATCTCTATATCGAGGAGGGTGAGCAGGGCCTCGGCGAGCAGATGACCTACAGCACGGACCTCTTCGACGCTACGACGGTGGTCCGCCTGCTCGGTCGCTTCGAGGCCCTGCTGGCACAGTTGGAGGGGGGGCTCGAGCGTCCGGTCTCCGCGCTGCGGCGGCTCACCGCGGCCGAGGCGCACCAGTTGGCCGTGGAGTGGAACGACACCGGCCGTCCGTCCGGCGCGCCCGGCACGCCCGACAGGACCGGCGCCGTCCATCAGCTCGTGGCGGCGCAGGCGGCGAGGACGCCGGAGTCCACGGCGGTGGTGTGCGGGGAGGAGAGCCTCACCTATGCCGCGCTCTGCGCCCGCGCCGCGGGGCTCGCGCGCCGTCTCCGGGGGATGGGCATCGGGCCGGAGAGCCGCGTCGCCGTGGCGATGGAGCGCTCGCTCGAGCTGTTGCCGGCCCTGCTGGGGGTGCTCGCGGCGGGGGCGGCCTATGTGCCGCTCGATCCCGAGCATCCGCGCGAGCGGCTCGCCGGCATGCTCGCGGACTCCCGCCCGGCCGCGCTGCTCACCCAATCGTGGCGGCTCTCCGCGCTCCCGGATTGGGAAGGGCCGCGACTCTGCCTGGACCGGGACGATGGGAAGGGTGGGGAGGGCACTCCGGACGGGTTCCTGGACGGGAGTCAGCTCGCGTATGTGATCTACACCTCGGGCTCGACCGGCAGGCCCAAAGGGGTCCAGGTCTCCCACGGCGCGCTGGCCAGCTTCTTGCGCGCCATGGCGGAGCGGCCCGGGCTCCAAGCCGGGGACGTGCTCCTCGCCGTGACCACTCTCTCCTTCGACATCGCCGCCCTGGAGCTCCTCCTCCCACTGACCCTGGGAGCCCGGGTGGTGGTGGCGAGCCGGGAGACCGCCGCCGACGGCGCGCGCCTGGCGGCCGCGATCGAGCGCGCGGGAGCCACCGTCCTCCAGGCGACTCCGGCGACGTGGCGGCTGCTCCTGGGTGCGGGATGGGCGGGCTCCCCGGGCTTGACGGCCTTCTGCGGCGGCGAAGCCCTGCCGCGGGACCTGGCCCGCGCTCTCCTCGCCCGCACCGCCGCCCTCTGGAACCTCTATGGGCCGACGGAGACCACCGTGTGGTCCGCCGTCCACCCCGTCCGGGAAGCGGAGCGGACCGTCGCCGTCGGCCGGCCGATCGCCGACACCTCGATCCACCTCGTGGATACGGGCTGCTCGCCGGTGCCCTTGGGCGTCCCGGGAGAGTTGTTGATCGGCGGCGCGGGCGTCGCCCGGGGATACGGCGGCCGGCCGGACCTGACCGCCGAGCGCTTCGTCCCCGATCCCTTCGGCCCGCCGGGCGCACGGCTCTACAAAACCGGCGATCTCGCCCGCGCGCTGCCCGGCGGCGAGAGCGAATTCCTCGGCCGGATCGACCACCAGGTCAAGATCCGTGGCTTCCGCATCGAGCCCGGGGAGATCGAGACGATCCTGGGGGAGCATCCCGGGGTGCGCCAGGCGGCCGTGCTGGCGCGCGCGGCCGACGGGGATCTGCGCCTCGTGGCGTACGTCGTCCCGGCCGGAGAGGCTCCGACGGCGGCCGCGCTGCAGGACTTCCTGGCCGCCCGGCTGCCGGCCTACATGGTACCGGCGGTCTTCACCGCTCTCGACGCGCTGCCGCTGTCGCCGAGCGGCAAGGTCGACCGCCGGGCACTGCCGGAGCCGGAGGCCGGCCGGCTGGGCTCCGGGGCGCCGTTCGTGCCGCCGGGCACGCCGGTCGAGCGCGAGCTCGCCCGCCTCTGGAGCGAAGCCCTGGGGTGCCCGGAGGTGAGCTGCCACGACAGCTTCTTCGCCCTGGGTGGCCATTCGATGTTGGCCACCCGTTTGATCCCCCGCTACCGCGAGGCTTTCGGCGTCGAGCTGGAGCTGCGCCAGCTCTTCGAGGCGCCGATCCTGGAGCAGCTGGCCCGGTTGATCGACAGCCTGCAGCCGATCCACACGGCGCCGCCGCTCTCCCGCGCCCCCCGGGGAGGCCCCCTGCCGCTCTCCTTCTCCCAGCAGCGGCTCTGGCTCCTCGACCAGATCGAGCCCGGGAGCTTCGCCTACAACCTGACCGGGAGCGTGCGCCTTAGAGGACTGCTCGACGTCGCCGCCCTCGCCCGGGTCCTCTCCGAGATCGTCCGCCGCCACGAGTCGCTGCGCACCGTTTTCGCCGACGGCATCGCCGGCGACGTCGACGTCGGGCCGGAGCAGGTGATCGCCGCGCCGGCGCCCGTGCCGCTGCCGGCAGTCGACCTCGCCTTCCTGCCCGCCGCCGCCCGCGAGGCCGCGGTGCTGCGGCTGGCCGAGGAGGAGGCGCGACGGCCGTTCGACCTCGCCCGCGGGCCGCTCCTCCGGCTCCACCTGCTGCGGGTGGAAGGAGAGGAGCACGCGCTCCTCGTCACCCTGCACCACGCGGTCTCGGACGGCTGGTCGATGGGCCTCTTCGTCCGCGAGTTGGGGGCGCTCTACGGGGCGTTTTCGGCCGGCCGGCTCTCGCCGCTTCCGGAGTTGCCGATCCAGTACGCGGATTTCGCCGTCTGGCAGCGCCGCTGGCTCGCCGGGCCGGTCCTCGCGGCGCAGCTCGCCTACTGGACGGGGCAGCTCGCCGGGGCTTCCCCGTTGCTCCCGCTCCCCGCCGATCACCCCCGCCCGGCTACCCGCAGCTATCGGGGCGCCCAGGTCGTGCTCCCCCTCGGCCACGATCTCGGGGCGGCCCTGGATGCGACGGCGCTCCGCCTGGACGCCACCCCGTTCATGCTCCTCGTCGGCGGCTTCTCCGCCCTCCTGTCGCGCTACTCCGGCCAGACCGACGTGGTGCTCGGCACGCCGATCGCCAACCGGGCCCATGCCGAGCTCGAAGAGCTGATCGGCCTCTTCGTCAACACCCTCTGCCTGAGAACCGACCTCGGAGGCGACCCGGACGTCGCTCTGCTGGTCGAGAGGGTGCGCGAAGCGGCGCTCGGCGCCTACGCCCACCAGGACCTCCCGTTCGAGCGGCTGGTCGAGGAGCTGCGGCCCGAGCGCGACCTCTCCACCTCGCCGGTCTTCCAGGTGATGCTCACCCTGCAGAACCTCCCCCGGACCGCCCTCACGCTGCCCGGCCTCGCTCTGTCGCCGCTCGTGATCGACCGCGGCCGGGCGCCGTTCGATCTCTCCCTCACCTTTTTTCCCGGTCCCGCGGGGGACGACAGCCTGGTCGCCCGGCTCGAATACGCGCTCGACCTTTTCGACGCGGCGACCGCCGAACGCCTGCTCGCCCACCTGCAAACTCTTCTGGCGGGGATCGCGGCCGATCCGCGCCGGCGGGTCGCGGAGCTGCCTCTCCTCTCCGCGGAGGAACGCGACCAGCTGCTGGCCACCGGGAACGACACGGCCGAGCCCCTGCCCGAGGTCCTGGTCCACCAGCTCTTCGAAGCCGCGGCGGCGAGCCGGCCGGCGGCGGTGGCCGTGGCGCAGGAGAGCTGGAGCGTGAGCTACGGCGAGCTCGACGCCCGCGCCAACCGCCTGGCCCATCGCCTGCGCCGGCTGGGCATCGGCCCCGAGGTGCGGGTCGGCGTCTGCGTCGAACGCTCCCCGGCCCTGCTCACGGCCCTCCTGGCGGTCCTCAAGGCGGGCGGCGCCTACCTGCCGCTCGATCCCGCCCACCCCGCGGACCGCCTGGCCTGGATTCTCGCCGACAGCCGGGCCGCCCTCCTCCTGACGACGGAGGACCTCGCGGCCAGGCTACCGCCCCTCCCGGCGGAGACGGCGGTGGTGCCGCTCGACGCCCTCGACCTCTCCGGCGAGAGCGCCGCGGCCCTCCCGCCGCTCGCCCTGCCCCGGAACCTCGCCTACGTGATCTACACCTCGGGCTCGACGGGGCGGCCCAAGGGGGTGGCGATCGAGCAGCGCGGGGTGGTCAACTTCCTCCTCTCCATGGCGCGGCGGCCCGGTCTCGGCGCGGCGGACGTGATGGCCGCGGTCACCACCGTCGGCTTCGACATCGCGGTGCTCGAGCTGTTCCTTCCCTTGGCGGTCGGCGCCAAGGTCGAGCTGGTCGACCGCGAGACCGCCGCCGACGGCCTGCGTCTCGCGGCCCGCCTCGCCGCCTCCTCCGCCACCGCCATGCAGGCCACCCCGGCGACCTGGCGGCTGCTGCTCGAGTCCGGCTGGGAGGGGGTGCCGCACCTGGCGATCCTCTGCGGCGGCGAGGCGCTGTCGCCCGAGCTCGCCCGTGCCCTCTCGGCCCGCGCGCGGTCGCTGTGGAACGTCTATGGCCCGACCGAGACCACAGTCTGGTCGGCCGTCCACCCGGTCTCCGCGGCGGAGACCGGCGGCGGCCACCCCATCCCCCTCGGTGGGCCGATCGCGAATACCGCGCTCCACCTCTTAGGCCGCTTCGAGACCGGCCTCACCCCGGTGCCCCAGGGCGCCGTCGGCGAGCTGTACATCGCCGGCCTGGGCCTCGCCAGGGGCTACCTGAACCGGCCGGACCTCACCGCCGAGCGATTCGTCCCCGATCCCTTCGCCGAGCCCGGCGCGCGCCTCTACCGGACGGGCGACCTCGGAAGGCGACGCCGGGGACGCCGGGGAGGAGGGTTGGAATTCCTCGGCCGCGCCGACCAACAGGTCAAGGTGCGCGGCTTCCGCATCGAGATGGGCGAGATCGAGGCCGTGCTGGGCGGCGCGGCCGCGGTCCGCCGGTGCGCGGTCGTGGTGCGGGAGGACGTGGCGGGCGCCCGCCGGCTGGTCGCCTACCTCGCTCTCTCCGAGGGGTCCGGCGCGGCCACGCCCACCAGCCTCGCCGACCTCGCCGCGCTCCTGCGGGCGAAGCTGCCCGACTACATGGTGCCCCACCTCCTGGTGCCGCTGCCGGAGCTGCCGCTCACTCCCAACGGCAAGATCGACCGGCGCGCCCTCCTCGCCCTGCCGGCGCCCGACGGCGCGGCGGCGGAGCACGTCGGTCCCCGGAACCGGCTGGAGGAGGTCCTCGCCGCCGTCTGGGCCGAGGTGCTGCACCGCGACCGGGTGAGCGTCCATGACAACTTCTTCGCTTTGGGCGGCGACTCGATCTTCGCCATGCGGGCGGTGGCCCGGAGTCGCACCCGGGGCCTCCATTTCACCCCGCGGCAGCTCTTCCAGAACCAGACCGTCGGCGAGCTCGCCGCGGTGGCGAAAGCCGTGGATCTCGCGGCAGAGGGAGAGAGCCTCGCCCCTCTGCCCGCGGTCGCCGCACCCACCGAGCCGGGCCGCTTCGCCGCGGACGACTTCCCGCTTGCCGGCCTCGATCAGGCCGCTCTCGACGTCCTCTTCGCCGAGCTGATCGACGAGGCAGAACAGGGGCCGCTCTCCCGACGCTGAGCCGGTAAGCGCTCGCTCCCCAGCTTCGCCTTGTCGCCTTTTCCTCGCGGATTTCGATCTCCTAATAAAGACGGCGCGATCATCGACGGTCGCTGCCGGCGG
>Ga0137404_10000475_pt1 | contig 26346 bp, 26 predicted proteins | sample CZOMad2_1_16fung_FD_108285 | JGI IMG/M metagenome (GOLD analysis project Ga0137404, IMG submission 108285) | Vadose zone soil fungal communities from Angelo Coast Range Reserve, California, USA - CZOMad2_1_16fungal (Illumina Assembly) | ecosystem: Environmental > Terrestrial > Soil > Vadose... | reverse complement strand
TGCCTCGTACTGACCTCACTTCTATATAGATCAATATTTGTCCCCGGTGACGGCTCGGCGTTGTCGCAACGTTGTGCAGTCGGCTAAGATGAACGGGTTATGAATGAACAAGGCTCACCCCCTGCGAATGGCTTCGTCGATCTGCCGGATGTGGAATCGCTGGATCGCTTCCTGGCGCGGGCAAACGGCTCTCCGGCCATAATCTTCAAACACAGCAACTCGTGCGGCATCAGTGCGCGCGCGCATGAAGAGATGTCGCGGATCGAGATGCCTGTGGGCCTGGTTACAGTGCAACAGGCGCGGGTCGTGTCGAATGAACTTGAGACGCGCATGGGGGTCGAACACGAAACGCCGCAGGTTTTCATCATTCGTGATGGCAAGGCTCTGTGGACAGCTTCGCACGGGCAGATAAAGGCCGAGGCGATCGAGGCGGCGTTGCGTCAGATCAGTGGGTAGTGAACGGTGGGCAGGGCGCAGTAAGTTTTCGTTTCGAGTAGGGCTACTGCCGCCCCGCCTGAGTCGAGATTAAGATCGTGGATGTAGCACAAAGAAAGCAGGCGATCGAGCCCCGCGAGATTTCGCAGGAGAGCGATACGCAACTGCGAATCACCTGGGCGGATGAACGGGTCTGTGATTACAACGCCGCCGCCCTCCGACGCGTGTGCCCATGTGCCCAGTGCGTGAACGAATGGACGGGCCAGCGGACGCTGAAACCGGAAGTGATTTCCGATGAACTCGAGATCAAGGACCTGACCATCGTCGGCCGTTATGCGCTCAACTTTCGCTGGAGCGATGGCCACGAAACGGGCATTTATAGTTTTCAGTACCTCAGAGATCTTTGCGAGCAGAGGCAGTAGGGCCTTCCTTGTCGGAGGAAAACGATCCACGAAGTTACACGAAGCAGAGTTGGCTTTTTTCGTGGACTTCGTGCTCTTCGTGGATCGTTCTGTCCAAAGGCGGCGACGCGGGTTCCGGCCAGTGTGCACTACTAGTCGTGATCGCAGACTACTTCCTCAGGCGCAGGATTTCCCTTGAACCGCGGGATGTAATCAATGTCACAGTCGCAACGTATTCTGATTGTCAGCGATCGCGCGAACTTCCCGCGCACGGCGCTTGAACAGCGTGGATTCGAAGTCACGATCGCGCCAGACTGTGAGACGGCGTTTGAGAAATTGCTCCGGGCTCCTTTTGATCTGGCGGTAGCTGCTTTGGCTCCAGCCCAGGATGGTACTGAATTCATCAAGCGAGTTCGCGCCACTCCGCAGTTAACTGGTATCTTGGTTCTGGTTTTGGCGGAGTGGGGTACGGGCGAGCCGACGCTGGCGTTCGCTGCCGGCGCTGATGCGTACGAGCCGAGCGAAACCAGGTTGATTGATCCCGAGCGTCTGATTACTTCTATTGAAAGACTGCTGAGCCGCCAGGGAGCGGCGGCAAAACAACAAAGCTTATGAATGAACGCGATTTTTTTAACGAGAAGCAGGAAACGAAATCCGCCAGTTTCAGTTGCCCGCATTGCCGCGCGCGCAACGATTACGAAGTCCGCTGGCTGAAGCGAACCAAGAAGCCACAGCTCCCGCGCGGCGCCGGCGAACAGGACAAACGGCAATTCCAAAACTCGCGCGACTATATGGTGCGCATTGATGACATGCTGGCCTGCCGCTCCTGCCGCAAACGTTTCGATATTCCCAGCTCACAGTCTGTGGTGTTTATCTAGTAGCACAGACTTCAGGAATCCCTGAACAAGGATCTTCGACGCGTAGCGTCGGTATAAGTTTAGCCCGGCGTTTCAACCGGGGTCCCCGCGCGGGCAGCCCGCGTGGGGTGGCGGCGCCGGGATCAGGTGGTTAGGCGACTTTGTCGCGTAGCGACAATTGAATTCGCACCAGTTTCAGGCGTCGCTACGCGACGAGATTAACTCTTTCGGCTTTCCCGGCCTTGAAAGGCCGGGCTAAATTCACATCGACGCTACGCGTCGAAAGTCTTTTTCAAAGCTTCCTTCAGTCTGTGATTGGCAGTCATCCTTACCCTCCATCTGTCACCTTTTCATTTCATACCGGAAGATCGTCCAACGATCCTTTGGGTTCACAGACTGAAGTCTGTGCCACTCAAACTGTGGCTCAACACTTGCTCATCTCAACCCGTTTTGAATTCTTCTCAAGAGTTGGAATCAGAGGTGGAAAAGATGCCGCGAGAAATTACAGCCGGTTCGTTAAGCAAGTCTGACTGCAAAGAGTGGTCGAGACGCGTTTACGGCAAGCAGGAATTTGCCGGGGCAGGGAAGACCAATACAGGTCTGCTGGTGCCACTCGAACGCCGGTTGGCGAAGTTTGTGTTGCCGCGCATCCCGCGTTGGCTGGAAACTTATCACCTGACGCTGCTGACTCCGGTGTGGTCGATTCTGATTGTAGTGTTCGGCTACCTTTCTGCGCGGGATCTTCGTTGGTTGTCGATGGTCAACCTGATGATCGTGCTTCATTACTTCACCGATCATTTCGACGGAAAGCTGGGCAAGTACCGCGACACTGGCCTGCGCAAGTGGGGCTTTTACCTGGACCATTTATTTGACTATGGCTTCGTCTGTTCGATTCTGATTGGATATTCGTTTCTGCTGCCGCAACCGGCCATGTTCAACCTGATGCTGGTGCTGTGTATCTTCAGTGCGTTCATGTTTCATACCTTTCTGATGCTGGCGGCGACCGAAGAATTCAGGGTCAGCTTCTCGGTCTTTGGCCCGACTGAAATGCGCCTGGCGCTGATTATTATTAACGCTTTGCTGGTAAGGTTTGGCACCCGGGGGCTGGTGGGGGCCTTGCCGTACGTGGCCGGATGTGGCACTCTAGCACTTGCCCTCCTAGCTTACCGAGCACAGAACCGACTCTGGAAAAGCGATATGAAAGCCAAGGCAGCACGTGCTGCGGGCGATAAAAGACTGGTTGTGGAGGGATAATTCTGCAACCAAACCGGGGCCAGCGGCGTCTAAACGTTGCTTTCCCAAAATCCGAGATCAGGTTGAATAGGTACGGAACTTCTAAAGAGAGATTTCGTAAATTTAAATCGTAGAAACAACCTGCTCCCCGACCAAAGATTATGTCTGAGAAAAAAGTAGTAAGAATAGTGAAGCGCGAAGATCGCGCCCAGCGAAAGCCCGGCGCCGCCAGGCACGCCCGCGAAGCCGCGCGTAAAGCCGCCACGGATATGGTGTCTAACGTCACCAACTGGGTAAATGAATTCCAGCAGAAGCAGAGCATCGAAACCGCCAAAGCTGTAGAGACTCTCATTCGCTCTCGTCAGCAGCCGAACGAAGCTTAATCAAGCGCACCGCTTCCGTCGCATTCGCCAGCACATTAGCCTTCTGGTTTTGAACCAAGGTCAGCGGAAGTGTGTGATGTCAATTGGCTCTGGCGGCGAGTTTTCGCGCTGCGCGCTCAGGGACGGCCGGGACTGTCCGCGCTCCCAGCAAAGTGATTGACAGTCGCCGTCCGCGGCGATAGCATCGCAACTTGAGCTCGCCCCTTTGACACGTCGGAGGAGAACGCGATGAAGTCTTCACGCTCGCAGAGTCTAAAGCTCAGGAAATCGATCGTCGATTCTATTCGCCGTCCGCTTGCGCCTCCTGGTCACCCGCTGACACATGCTAGGCCTGACGAAAAGGCGCGGCCAGCCGGTCGCAAAGCGAAACACAAACCGGGCCGCAACGCTGATTACGAAAGTCGCGCTGAATAGACCAAGAGAACGTGTTTGTCATGGATGAGATCGGCCAGTCGTTCATCGCTTGCGCGCGAGCTTACTTTGCCGAGGACTACCTGCCAAAGATCGAGCGTTGCCTGGAACTGCTCACCGACGAGCAAATCTGGTGGCGCGCCAATCCACAGTCAAATAGCATCGGCAACCTTCTGCTGCATCTGAGCGGGAACGTGCGGCAATGGATCGTTTGCGGCGTGGGCGGCGCGCGGGACGAGCGCGACCGGGATGCCGAGTTTGCCCAACGCGACATGATCCCACGCGACGAGTTATTGAAGAGGCTCAAGCAGACATTAAGTGAAGCTGACGCGGCGTTGGCAAAGCTCGACGCGGGCAAGCTGCTGGAAAGGCATTTGATTCAGGGTTGCGAGGTGACCGCGCTGTCCGCGATTTTTCACGTCGTCGAACACTTCTCGATGCACACCGGCCAGATAATCATGATGGCCAAGATGTTCGCCGAGGTTGACCTGGGCTTTTATGATTTTGTCGGTACGACACCGGTCCTGAAATGGAAGCGCGCGCCATAAACCGTGGCACGGGCGTCCCGTCGGTGGAATCACGCGCAGGATGCGCGTGCCACAATCAACCGGGTCGTAACATGTTCACTTGAGGTTGCGATTGACACCGAATTTTGTGCTACGATTCTCGGCGGCCGTTAATTTTTAGATTTGACGCAATAACTCAATCACACTTGGAGGTGATTTTGAATGACTTACATCGTTGCCGAACCCTGCGTAAACTGTCGCTACACCGATTGTGCTCTGGTTTGCCCGGTCGACGCGTTCCATCTCGACGATGACATGCTGGTGATTCACCCGGAAACGTGCATTGACTGTGACGCATGCGTTCCTGAATGTCCGGTCGAAGCTGTCTTTGCCGAAGACAAGTTGCCGGCAGAGTGGGCGAGTTTCACGCAAATCAACGCGGAACGGGCCCTCAGCGGCTTGCCTACGATCAATGTCAGGCTGGATCCCTTATGCCAGTAAACTAGGACAGTACTGAAAGTAAATCATGCAGGCGCGCCGGCCGCGGCCAACCGAAGCGGCTGTCGCGCCTTCTTAGTAAACCGGGCACAAGCCTTGCGATTGAGTTTTCGAATTTCAAACCTTCAACTAGTTTTTGAGTGTGGTGACCGCGCTGGGGATTGAGATTTGAAAATACTTTGAAATGAAAAAGAGCACAAAGCGTTTAGTAGGTGGTATGGCGCTGGCAGCGGGAGCAATTGGCGCCATCGGTGCGGTTATGCTGAAAAGGAACAACAAGCCGGGCCGGGTCCGCCGCAAGAAAAGTAAGACTCCGGATACCTGGGCGCGGCCCGGGATGGAAGTCGTGTTTCGAGCTGAATTAATGCCCGGGCGGCACACTCCCGAGCGCACGTATCATGTCACGACTTTACTGCCCAGCGGGCGCGTGCTTTTGGATGGGGTTGCCGGCGAACACGCCGAGACGGAATTTCAACCGATCAGACCAGGTGCTTAGAGTACCGACTTCAGTCGGCTTTAACTTTGAGAACGACGTAGCTGAAGTTGGTACTCTAAACGCTCCTACCATTCATAAACCCTGCCGATTTCCATTACGCTTAAATTAGACATTCCCAATTCCGTCAACTCGCGGGCGACGGTTTCACGATAAGCGGGTTTGAGGTGCACTGCCAGGATGTCCATCCCGTTATGACTGAGCTTGCGCAGTTCATCGTGCAACATTGCCGGCGTCAGGTGCTTTGAGGCTTCGGCGAGTGCGCGCATTGAGTTCGGGAAAGAGGCTTCGATGAACAATGCTTCAAGATGAGGCGCCCGGCTGGCGAGTTTCCAAAACTCTTCCGTCTCGGCCGTGTCGGAACTGAAAGCGACCGTGACCCGACCGTCAGAAACGAGCAAGCCCACCGTGGGCACGATGTGATTGACGGGAACCGCCGTAACTGTCAGGTGTGCCACTTTGAATTCGGCGCCGATCTCAAAGGCCACGTATTCCATCACGGGCCCGCGTTCGTTCTTTAACTCATCAAACCGCGGATAGACGTTGTCGTTGAAGACGTCACGCTTCAGCAGATCGATTACCGTCTGAGTGGCGTGAATGCGGATCGGCTGCTCCAGTTCGCCAAAAAGGTCGTCAACGAAAATCGGCAAGCTGGCGATGTGATCCATGTGGGGGTGCGTGACGATGACGTCGCGAACGTTGCGGCGCTGGGCTTCGTTCAGCGCGATGCCAATGCTGCCCGCGTCCACAGTGACGCGATCGTCGATGAGGAAGCAGGTCAGGCGTTGCGCCGCGTTAGCGCGTCCGCTGGCATCAAACGAGCTGGGTAATAGTTGAATGTGCAAGTATCGGGTGTTGTTGGGTTCAGACTCCGGCAAACCACGCGCTAAGTATAAGCCAACCACTGCAAAAGGCGCGAGAGTTTTCCGCCTATCTACGAGGGTTGCTCTGACCGTATCCCAGTTTTTGTCTTAGCTCCTGCAACCTGCTCAGGTATTCGTTCTCGCGCTCTTGCGCTAATTGTGCGTTGCGCGCAATCCCACGCGCGACGCGACTGCGATGAAACGCCAGTTCGCTGGCCATCTGGTTACATTGCATGCGCGTGCGCCAGGGTGAAAAGCCTTGCTTAGTCAACGCCTGCCAGGACATCCCCATCCGGCCGCGAATCGAGCAGAGCTTTTCGTATTCCTGGCCATCGAAAAAGCCGTTCTGATAATCGGAATAAAGAAACTGTCGCACGATGCGGCCTTCGCGACGCAGAGAGAAAAATACGACCATCAGCGTGATAATAAAAGCGGGTCCCATGATTCCGAAGTAGGCCGCGAAAAAGCCGGCTGCGCCGCCGTAGGTGGCCGAGGCGTTCCAGGTTGCATGCATCAAAATCGCCAACATGAAACCTAATACCGGCGCCACGAGCTTAATGAATCCATTGTTGGATTGCCGCGACCAGCCCAAACCAATTCCGGTCATGCTGGTAAACAGCGGATGAGAGAACGGCGCGGCCATGCCCCGCAGGATGAAGATGAACGTCAACGCGCCGGCGCCGCCTTGCAACGCGCGGCCGTAGTAGAGCACGTTTTCCGTCATGGCAAAGCCGAGCCCGACCATGCCGGCGTAAACTACTCCATCGACGATGCCGTCGAATTCATCCTTCTTCCAAAAGAACAGGATGAGCAGGATCAGGGCTTTGGAGCCCTCTTCGACGATCGGCGCTGAGATGACGGCGCCTACATTCTCCCCGATTTGCTGATTGTGTGTGACGACCGCCGCCATGATTGAGATGCCGGTATTAAAAATAAAGGCGATGAACACGGCGACCAGGGCGCCCCAGAAAAATGCCGTGGCCAACATCCAGAGCGGCTCCGACTCGTAGCGATCGATCCAGAGCAAAAGCATCACATAGATCGGCACTGGCAAGCAGGCGCAAATCATTCCAATGATTAATTGAACCGGCCCGGTCTCTGAACCAATCAGCGCCAGCACGATTAGCCCGAGCAAAGCCGCGACCATGATCGCAAACACCGCCAGAATTATTTTGATGGCGCTTTGATGACCCGAAGATTTGACCACGGGGCGAATCGGAGGACCGGCAGCATTTGGGGTGAATGCGTTATTCATTCTTGTTTGGCCGGGTTCGGCTGAGACGTCAGGCGCAGTATATCCACATTTGGAACCCGCGGCCAGAGTTAAATCGTTCACAAAACGCTAGGATGGTCAACTCAAGTGCAGGATCGTCCTAGCTACTCGTAAAGGCACTTGCAAACGGGTCTTCCTTCTTGCTCCTTTACTGTTTGCGCCTCAAGAAATACTTGACGAATCCAGAGTGAGGAGTATGATCGGTTCGCATATGGCTTCCTGCCGCCCACATCACAGCGTGTCTCCGACGGTCAGCCTCCCTGCAAAACCCAATGGAGAGGGCTCCCCTGCTGATGAATCTCAGCAAAAAGATTGAGTTGGTCGCGAACCTTGCGATAATCGTGGTGGCTTGTTTACTTGCGACTGTGCTAGTTAAGAACTATGTCGTAAACAAGCACACGGAACGAGTAAACACAAACGCGAGCCAACCATCAAATTCTCCGACTGTTTCTAGTCTCGATATCGATTGGCGGCAGAACAAGCAAACTCTTTTGCTGGCTGTCTCAAGCACCTGTCATTTTTGCACCGAGAGTGCTCCATTTTACCAGCAACTCGCGAAGAGCAGCGGGCGGACCCGATTGATCGCACTCTTGCCCCAACCAATCAATGAGGGCAAGAAATACCTGGAGGGGCTTGGAGTCACGGTTGACGAAGTAAGGCAAGCAACTCTTAGCTCCATAAATGTGAATGGGACGCCAACGCTTCTGCTTGTCGACAGTAACGGCGTGGTAATTAAGACCTGGATTGGAAAGCTGGCGGTAGCCCAGCAAGAGGACGTTCTTAATAACGTGTTGTAGCGGACGACTAACGTCGGTTGATTTAACCCATGGAAGGAGTTAAGCGATGTCAGATATTTTCAAGCATAGATTGCTCGGGCGGCTATTTATATTGGGTGTTCTAACTTTTTGTTTGACCGCCATATCTCGCAGCGGAGGAATCTCAGCCTTCGGCCCGTCACCGGAAATATCTAGAACATCACTAACTCAAGCACCAACTATCACTGCGCGGTTGCAACACGACTCACCGCTGGCGATCACGTCTATCGCGTCAGGTGGTCAAACGTCACCGGAACTTCAGAATATTGAATTCGGTTTCTACGTTATCAACGTATCGTCCAAATCTATTCGGGCGTATGCGATCAAACAAGATCTTACGGCCGGTGGGAAGGAGATGGGGGGAGGAGTGACATTATATAATCCGGAATTGGCAAATTCGGTGTTGCTGCCCAACCAATCTACGCTCATTTCTGGCACCTCAGATCTTACCTCCGACCAGGACAATAAGATCACGCTGTCCATTGATTACGTGGAGTTTTCAGATGGCGCCAGGTGGGGACTTGATTCGGTTAAGTCCAGTGAAAGAGTCGCGGGACAAAGGTCGGCTGCCACTATGTTGAGTAAGAAACTAATCCAAGTCTTAAAAACAGGTAGGGGAGAGGACGTCGCCCAGGCCCTTGATGATGGGACGGCAAGTATTGAACCGCCGGCAGACCGCTCACAAGAATGGAAGGAGGGGTTCAGTGCAGGTCGTGCTTCGGTTCTCAATGGACTTAAACGTACAAAGGAAGCGCATGGGCCAAGAGAATTGGAGCGCGAATTGAGACGATTAGGCGTTACATTCAAGGAGAACGACTAACATGCGCGCGACCCTTCATATCCTGTCGTTGCTTGCGTTACCCGCGCTGCTAATCCTCACGCTCGCTGTTACTTTATCGGTAGGGACAGCTCAGAACCCCACTTGCTTCGGCTAGAACAAGTGCGACGCCTGGTCCCGTCCAACTTTCCAGTGTGCCGTCTTATACTGTAGTAACAGCATTGGCGGTGGGCAATGTAGCACTCAAAAATGTGTCGGGATTCCGGCGCTTTGCGGACCGGGCTCGTCTTTTTCGCAAAATATGACCTGTAACGCGGACGGCAAAGGCGCCGGCACTGCGTATTTCTGTGCTAGCGCCGCGCCTGAGTCGCAAAACCGTCTTTGGGTCACTAATTTGCCTCCTCAATGCAATGCAACCTCCAGTCCAACACCCACTCCCTGCAGCGCAAACGCTGGCGACGCTTGCGAGACCAGCGATGATTGCTGTTGGTGGCAGTTCTGTGGTACCACGCCTTTGATTGAGGGCAAAACTTGTCTGAATCTGAAAATCGCGGAGGACGATTGTCAAAGTGCAAATTGGTTTTGGAACTCTACGAACAACAACTGCGAGCAAACGCCATCAACTCAGGACCAGTGCGAAGGCACCGAATGGTACTGGAACTTTACGAATAATACTTGCGGCGCCGCTCCCGCTATAGGCATGTGCGGCGGGGGGCCGGACTGGTCAAACTACTTTTCAAGCGGGTGTTACAGCGGTTTGGGCCTGTTTGGGGGAACGTGCGGGCGAAGTACGACATTCCAAAATCACTGTATCCAATTCAACGGTGACTATGACTCTCGCTACTGTGTCTGCACTGGCTGCGACTGGTGTGGTGGCTCTCCCATTTTGGTTGATATTAATGCTGACGGCTTTGCTATGACGGATGTGGCCGGAGGTGTTCGTTTCGATCTCAACGGAAACCGTACGCGCGATAAGTTGTCATGGACTGCGGCCGGGTCAGACGATGCGTGGCTGGCGCTGGACCGCGACGGAAACGGAATGATCGACAGCGGAAAGGAATTGTTCGGTGATTTCACCCCACAACCGGAGACGCCAAAGAAGAATGGTTTCCTCGCGCTGGCCGAGTTCGACAAGCCTGAGAACGGCGGCAACGGCGATGGAGTAATCAACAAGAACGACGCTGTTTTCAACGCGCTCCGACTTTGGCAAGACAAAAACCACAACGGCAAATCGGACGCTGGAGAATTGCATACGCTGCAGGACCTCGGACTTAAAGTAATTGAACTGAAGTACAGATTCTCGAAGCGGACCGACCAGTACGGCAATCAGTTCAAGTACCGAGCCAAAGTCAAAGACACTCACGACCCACAGCTTGGTCGCTGGGCTTGGGATGTGTTTTTGTTGAGCACCGGAGAGCCGAGGTAATTTCGGAGACGCATCAATCAAAACACCCGCAGGCTGTGTAGAGCTTGCGGGTGTTTTTTTCGTGAAATGGCGCAGACGGTGCAGAACTCTCCCATTGAGTTCATCGCGCGCAGGTGAGTGCGCGTCCGCCGTCGATCTGATAAGTCGCCCCGGTTATCCACGAGGCTTTTTCTGAAGCCAGATAAAAAACTAGCTCAGCTATCTCCTTTGGATCGCCGACCCGTCCGAGGGGGTGGGTGGTCTTTGAGTGCTCCAGAAACTTTTCATAGTCAGCTTCACTCATTCCGCCTCGCTTATGAATCTCTGTCACGACGACCCCCGGATTTACGGCATTGACTCTGACGCCTTTGGGCGCGAGTTCCAGCGCCGCACAGCGGGTCAACTGATCCACGCCGGCTTTAGACACACAGTAGGCCAGGACGCCGGGAAAGGACCGCAAGCCGGTCACGCTGGAGACGTTGACGATGTTCCCTTTGGTCTTGATTAGGTGGGGGGCGGCCATTTGCATCAACTGAAACGCAGCGCGCAAGTTGACGTTCATCATTGCATCCCAGGCCGAGAGCGAAGTGTTTTCAATCGAACCTGTAGAGATGTGACCGGCAGCATTCACCAACACGTCCAGACCGCCAAAGCTCTTAAGCGTCTCGTCGATTGCGCGTTGAACCTGTTCACCGTCGGTCACATCGATTGCCAGGGTCAACGGTTCGCCGCCGGCATTCTTCACCGCCGTCTCAACCTCGTGCAGGGCTGTCTGATTCCGGCCCAGCGCCACTACACGCGCAGACTCTTGCGCGAATTTGACGGCGACCGCGTGGCCTATGCCAGAGGTTGCGCCGGTTACGAGCACAACTTTGTTTGCAAAGCTATCCTTCATGCAAGAAGCCTTTCCCTCAACCGTGATTGGGTCCGAGTTACGACTCGCGAAGTCTCATCGCAGCCAGGGCGACATATTGACATATGCGACCTCAGATTGACTATAATTTGGCGCGGGCAGAAATTCATGCGACCAAGGGCCGGTAGCGTCACCTGAAATTTGGGGCCGAAGGTCACCCCGATCATCTCGCCGTTTAACTACGTCCTGGTTTCCGATTCGAGCTAAGTTAGGAGAGCGGTGCCGATCGAACCACACGAACCTGGTTTTTACCCGTCGAGGGGGTCGAACATCCGGCGCGAGTCTTCGTTCGAGGGTGCGAATGGTCCGGCGCGAGCGCCATCAGTATCTGGTTTTATGACGATTGCCGCGGCCGCCGCTGCGGCATTGTTCTTTGTACTTTGGTGGATGTTGCAGGGCGAAGAGAATCCCTGGATACCCGCAGGTTTAGCGGCCAGCGTAGTCATGCTGGTGGCGGCGTCGGCGTCCTTGGCAGTCGTGCGGCGATCCCGAAAGCGTCCTGTCCGTGACCAACACAACTCTGAATGGCGCGGACGTTCAATGCCGAGGTCATCAGGGAGTATGTCGCATTCGTCGAGCCGGCATACCGCGGCCCTGCGCGCGCTCCAAAGACAGTCTGCCGATGCTGATGCCAGGGAGTTACCACCGCAAGCGCATCGCGAGCTTTATGAGCGCTGCTGCGATTACCTGAGCGGCGCCGAGCAAGCCCTGAATTCGGGCAGCTTGCCAACCGAGGCGCGTCTGGCGTTGCGTACCGGACAGGAGCGAGTGCGAACCCTGCAAAGGCATCACCTGCTGACGTGGGCGCGGGGTTCGGCGCGCGCGCTTACGCATGAGGCGCAACAGCGAGTGCGCCTTCATGAAAAGTTAGAAACCGCTAATCGCGCGCTGGAGTGTATTGACTCAGTGCTGCGGGTGTATCCGGACGAAGAAGAACTCAGAGTTTCGGCAGTTGCAGTGCGCGAGTTTATTACTTCAAGCAGGGTGGCCCATTGGGTGGAACTTGCAGAACGGGCCGCCTTCAAAGGCTACTATCGTCGGGCAATCGATCGTTATCGAGATGCTTTGTTTTATCTGACTCGCGATGGCGTCGATCCAGACCGCGAAGCCGGGGCTGAGCGGATCACGCGCGAGATTGAGTTGTTAAGAGCTCGCCTGCATACGGAGCGAACTCCAAAAGATCCATCTGCGTCCACCAGCGCACGGGCCCAAAAGCCAAGCCAATAGCCGTATTCCAGTCGCCTCTGCGGACTACAACCGTAGAGCCGGGAATGAGCAAATCGAATGTTGATGAGAAAATGTCCGCGATGTGGCAGTGATAAAGTTAGGCTGGGCTATCGTCGCATGCCCTGGTTCCTGCGAATGTTTGGCATCCACCATCTTTTGTGCGATCATTGCAACTGGTTATTCACAGGATTTGGATTTCCCGGTATGAGCTCGCGCCGGAAAAAACGACGGAGCCGATGAGGCTCCGATCCGGTGGAGTTGCACTGAATTGAAGACTTTCGAGGTTTAGGCTATGAGCAAGAGAACACTCATCATTTTCGCCGCTTTTCTCACTTTGAGTGCGATGTTTTCGGTGCTGGCGTTGGCTCAATCACCGGGCGAATCGCAGGCTCTGCCGAATCCCTCTCTGGACAATCAGGGCGGAGGCAGATACCGGGTTGGGCCTGGTGATATCCTTGATGTTCGGGTCTTTGGCCAATCGGATCTGAATTCAACCGTAGAGATTGATGCCGACGGCAACATTTCATCGCTGCCGTTTATTGAAGTGCCTATTCCGGCCAAATGCCGTGACGAAAAGGAAATTCAGAAGAGCATTACCGAGGCTTACGCCAAGTACCTCATCAAGCCCAGAGTGAGTGTGCGGGTGCTCGAACGCCGGAGCCGTCCGCCAGCAGTCGTGTACGGCGCGGTGCGCAACGCTGCACGTTTTATGATGATGCGCCGGGTGAGGTTGCACGAATTGCTGGTCAGCGCGGGCGGCATCACCATGAATGCCAGTGGCACGATTCAGGTAGTCCACACTGAACCGGAGTTGTGCAGGGAATCGGAAGCTGTAGTGCAAACCGTGGCCGCTTCGCTGTCTGATAAACCGGCGGAAACCCCTGTTTCGATGAATCCGGCTGCGGCCCCGAGCTCTGACCTCGGCCAGCTTGAAATTTACAGGATTGCCAACGTCAAGACCGGTCAGGACAAAGACGATCCATTCATTCGCGCCGGCGACATCGTGATCGTGACTGAAGGTGAACCCATCTACGTCACCGGCGCAGTGGCGGCGCCTCGCGAGATGATCTTGAAGGACGGAATGACTCTGGGCCTGGCGATTGCGCGCGCTGGGGGAGTTACCCGACAAGCGAAGAGCGGCGAGGTACACATTTATCGCCAGAAGGAAGGAAAGTCCACCCCGGACGATATCAAGATCAACTTTGACGCGATTAGAAAGGGACTGCAGCCGGATGTTCCAGTACAGGCCTATGACATCATCGAGGTGAGACAGATTGGCACCTTCGCGCCCAGGAACCTCGCGGATTTCTTCTTGAATACGGCCAAGGGAACTATGGGGATTCTGCCGCAGAGAATTCTCTACTGAAAGCGATGTCGAGCTAAATTCGAAAGGCTGGCAAACAAGCCAGCCTTTCAAGTTTCATAATAAAGTCGAGAAAACATGAGTCAAAGAATTGGATCTAACAAACCCAGGAGATCGCGCGGGATGACCTATCTCTGGATCCTGGTGCTGGCGGTTTCGGTTTTCCTGCTGATTTATTTTGAGCAGACTTCGCTGCTCTACATTCTCGCCACCCTCGGCGTGACGATCCTCTTGGTGGTCGTGGCCCTGGCCGACCTGGGACGTAGTGAACGGTCAGACACCGTGCGAATGTCCGATCTTGAAACCCCCAGCTCGAAGTCTCGCGGCTGAAACACTCGCACCACTGTCCGCGAGCGCAGGACTCACCTCCGCCGATTTCTCTTCAGAACTTATCGAGGTCTTTGCCGACGACAACCCTGTCGTTGTAGCCGCCTGCCCGTACACCTGACAACAGTTCTTCGTCGCTCGCACCCATGCGAATCATGTGATCTAAAATCAAGAGTTTGGGCTGGATGCGCACTGCCAGCGAGCCCAGTTCCACATCCGAGGTATGGTACGCGCGGCAATAGCGCGGCCAGTCTTGCCCGCCCGGCCGATCCTCCGGCTTGAGGCGCGCTGCGGAATAAACTTCATGGATCAAGATGTCGACGCCCTGGGCGGCTTTGACCAATTCATCGCTCGGCCGAGTGTCGCCGGAAATCACGATCGAACGATCGGCGGTGTCGATGCGATAGGCGAACGCGTCGGGCCACGCCCCGTGCTGCACCACAATCGCAGTGACCCTTACTCCGTCTTTTTCATAAACGACGCCGCGGCGAATCTCATGCACGTCGACGCGATACCCGCCCGCAACCTCGTGCTCCAATCCGTTGGTGCGAATGCTGATGTCCTCTGAATATGCGGCCAACAGATGTTTGGTCATCTTCCGCAGGCCTCTCGGACCATAGACTGGGAATGGCGCACGCCTCCGCATGACCCAGGACGTCAGCATCAGGTCGGCATAGCCCAGTGTGTGATCGCTGTGCAGGTGCGTGATGAAAAGCGCCTCCGGCCCAGTGATCGGCAATTTGGCCGCATTCAAACGCCGCATCACCCCGGGCCCCGCATCGAACAAAAATACGCGCCCAGCGAAAACTACCGCGGTCGCTGGACCCGACGCGGCGGGGTCAGGATATGGCGTTCCCGTGCCGAGCAGGATCGCTTCGGTCCCAGTTGCGGACGGGATAAGTGCGGACGAGTGGGTGGACTCCGGCGACAGGCCCCTGGGCAAGAAGGCTAACCAAAGGGCGAGCGACAAGAGAATTACCGGTGCATTTTGCATCTGATTATTACTCCTTTAGGTCTGACCATGAACCTCGGTCGAATGAGACTATGCAATCGCCTCATCTCGCAAGTCATAATGAGGTCAGTACTGGGAGCGCTAGCGACCGCGTCTCAACATTGCATCTGCCACGAGATCGCGAGGACGCTACCCGGTCGCGATCGCTCCCGGACTGACCTCACGTTTGATCGACTCAAGCTCCGGCTGATTGGATTTTTTCCGCGCCTGTGATTAAAGTATCTCCGCCCCGAGTTCATTTCCATAGTTTTTCCGGAGGACCAACCTAAAATGAAGAAGATGCAGTTAGTGCCGGCGTCACTGATTCTGTTCATCCTGACCTTGTCCGTCTCGATCTCATCGCTTACCCGAATGGCAAGCGCGCACGACGGCGACATTCCGAAACTTACTTATCCAGAAACTAAACGAGGCGATGTCGTCGACACCTATTTCGGCACCAGCGTACCCGATCCCTATCGTTGGCTTGAGGACGACAACTCCCCGGAAGTCGACGCCTGGATCGAAGCAGAGAACAAAGTTACCTTCGGTTATCTCGACAAGATTCCTTATCGCGCGCAACTCAAAGAACGCCTGACGAAACTTTTGAATTATCCGAAATACTCCGCGCCCACGCGACGAGGCGAGAACTTCATCTTCTCAAAGAACGACGGCTTACAGAACCAGAGTGTCTATTACATTCAAAAAGGGCTGGACGGAACGCCTGAGCTGTTGCTCGATCCGAACAAGTTTTCCGCCGATGGCACTTCGCAACTAGGAGGTTTTTCACTGTCGAAGACTGGAAAATACGTTGCTTATGGAATCTCGGAGGGCGGTTCCGACTGGCGGGATTACTACGTCCTCGAGGTCGCGACGAAAAAGCCGCTGACCGAGCATCTGCGGTTCATAAAATTCTCCGGCGCGTCGTGGCGCGGCGACGAAGGCTTCTACTACAACCGTTATCCTGAGCCTGAGAACGGCAAAAAGATGACGACCAAAAACGACTTTCAAAAAATTTACTATCACAAGGTCGGCACGCAGCAAGCCGACGATAAGCTGATTTACGAAGACAACGAACACCCGCAACGCCGCCAGGGAGTCAGCGTGACCCAAGACCAGCGCTTTGAGATTCTTAACGTCTCGGATTCTTCGGCAGGGAAAAGAGGGGATTCAGTTTTCTTTCGCGAGCTGGCGGGAGCAGATAAGGCGTTTACCCCGATTGTTGCCGACATCGGCGACGATGACTACAGCGTGATTGACGACGTTGGCGGGAAGTTCCTGATTGAAACCAACCATGGCGCCCCGAACGGCAAAGTGGTGCTGTACGATCCCGCTACCGAAGCCTGGAAGGATGTTATTCCTGAACGTCAAAAGAGCCCCTTGGAAGGTTCGAACACCGCGGGTGGCAAGCTGTTTGTGACTTACTTGAGAGACGTGACGACGCGCGCGTACGTCTATAGCCTCGATGGGAAACTCGAGAATGAAATCGCTCTCCCAGGTGTAGGGACTGCGGGAGGATTTGGGGGCCGCAACGATGACAAGTTTGTCTTCTACAGCTTTACCTCATTCAATTACCCACCGACGATCTTCAGGTACGACATTGCCACGAAAAAATCGTCAGAGTTTCGACGCGTGACTATTCCCGGCTTCAACCCTACTGACTTCGAAACTAAACAGGCCTTCGTTACCAGCAAAGACGGCACGCACGTGCCCATCTTCATCACGAACAAGAAAGGGATCACGCTCGACGGCAATAATCCGACCGTGCTCTATGGATACGGCGGCTTTAACATTACGACGAGTCCCGGCTTTAGCGCCCTGCGAATCGCTTTGCTCGAGCAGGGAGTCGTTTACGTCTCGGCAAACATGCGCGGCGGCGGCGAGTACGGCGAAACGTGGCACGAAGCCGGGACCAAGCTGAAGAAACAGAATGTCTTTGATGATTTCATCGCGGCAGCGGAGTACTTAATCGCGCAGAAGTACACCTCGCCGGCAAAGCTCGCTATCCACGGCGGCTCCAACGGCGGTCTGTTAGTAGGCGCCGTGTCGAACCAGCGGCCAGAGTTGTTCAAAGCAGTGGTCGAACAAGCCGGAGTGATGGACATGCTCCGCTTTCATAAGTTCACCATCGGGGCATCCTGGATTTCGGACTATGGTTCGGTTGAACAGAGCGAAGCGCAATTCAAAGCGCTCTATGCTTACTCACCGATTCATAACGTGAAGCCCGGCACGAAATATCCGGCGACTCTGATCACCACTGCCGATCACGATGACCGCGTAGTCCCCGCGCATAACTTCAAATATGCGGCAGTGCTGCAAGCCGCCCAGGCCGGCGACAACCCAATCCTGATTCGCATCGATACAAAGTCAGGTCACGGCGCCAGCAGCACGACCAAGACACTCGAACAGCAGACCGATCTTTACTCATTTCTGTTTGAGAACCTGGGCGTGAAGCCGAAGTGGTGAGATTCGCGGGACAATCGTTTCACCCCGCATGACTTGAGGCCGGTCTTTCGAGGGGACTAACATACTTGACTCATCAAATCATGTGATTGTCAGGTTGTTGTCTTGAGCACCGAAGGCGCGAAATGTAATAGCCCGGCCCAACGGGGCGGGTGCGGCGATTGTCGTTTGATTGAGCGCTGAAAGCGCGAAATGCGTTGATCCCGAAGGCACCTTTCTCGAAGTATTGGCGCCTTAGCGCATCCACATGTCGCGCTTTCAGCGCTTCCGGTTAGTGCGCGAATCATACCCGGGCCGTTGGCCCGGGCTATTACATCCCGCGCCTTTGGCGCTTCGGAACACGCGTCCGAGTTGATTGATGAGTCAAGTATGTTGGTGCCCTTTCGAGGCCGGCCTTTTTTCTCTTTCAAAACCTGAGTGACAAACAACTCAACCCGCCATCCATCTTCTGAAACTCCGTCATTTCAAGCGCGATCGTTTGGTAACCGAGCTCTTTGAGCTTCCCGGCAAACGTGGGATAGCCCGCCGCCACCAGCACACGATCGTTAACGCGGACACAGTTCGCCGCATACTCTTCGTCAGGATTAACCTGCACCAGATGGTAACCCTGAAACTCAGAGCAATCGGCCAATGCTGCGGTCACCGCCAGGCGTTTATCCCCGAGATACGCCAGGCCGCTCTTCAGATGCAGGATCCCTTCGACGTCGCGAATGTCCACCAAGCTGGAAGTGTAGTCGCATGATTTCAACATCTCAGCCAACTGCCGCGCGCCTGCTTCGTTCGTGCGCGCAGAGACTCCGATGAAGAAATGATCTCCCGCATCGCATATGTCACCGCCGTCGAGAGTGCCCGGGGATTTAATAGAAAATAACGAAGGAAAGAAATCAGCGAGCAAGTCTCGCACACCCACTACCTCGCCGGCGCGGCTCGTCGCACCCGGTCGGCCGAGCACCGCGCCACGCTCAGTCAGTACCGCTGTGTCTTCAACGAAAGTGGAGTCAGGATAATTCGGATCAGGTTCCAATCTGCTCAGCGTCAATCCGCATTGCTCCAACGCCGCGCAGTAAGCGCCATGCTGTTCAAGGGCGCGTTCGTAATTGGGAGTGCCGAGGACGGCAGTCGTCAGACCTTCAGAGAAGTTAGCGTCAGGCGGCCGAACTATGGCTTTGGTGAACATCGATTTGAGAGAGATAACGAATCACTCAGCCATTACAAGTTGGAACCGTAGAGCAGCAAGGATCTCGGTCCGCAGCTTTGCCTCTCCCAGCGCACCGAGGCGCTTTCTCGTCAAGTCCGGCAGTTTCGGCAGGAATCAGTGCTTCGTTCGGGTAGATGCGCCGGTTTTGTTTGCGCGAAGTGATTGGGAGGACGTTAACAACAGGCAAGATTTGATTGAGCTTCGTGCCGCTCAACACCAGTACGGGACGTGTCTTTCCTTGTTCCGAACCGATGACCGGATCGAGGTTCGCCAACCAGACGCTCCAGCGTTCCGGCGTCATGCCGAAGGTCCCTCGGCATCGACGTGACGAAAGTCTTCCATCACGTCCCGCAGGTCGGCCAGAAACAATTCATCCCCGATCGCTTCCTGCATGATCTCAAACCTGTTATCCGCTCCGTTGCCCGGCGCTCGCTGAGTATTCAGCTGCGCGACTTTGTCCAATAGCGCCTGTTGATCCGAGGGATCAAGCTCGGTAATCGCGTGCGCGAGTTCGTCAATAGATTGCATGATAGTCTCTCCGCTGTCTGGCTCATGTTATCGCTCTCGACGCAAAACCAACAAGCTCAAGGAAGGTTTCGACAGCCTCGTCAACTAAGCCAGTAGTTTTTGCTTACCCAAATTCTTTCCTTCCCGTCTGGTTTGATCCATGAGAGAAAAACTGAAGGGCGCTTTGCCTTTACGCTGAAGATCCTAGTTTGCATTGGGTAACATTGTTTTCTCGTCCTCGTAAGGGCGACTATGAGTTTGCATATCAGGATCAGTGATTGTGAGAAGAGACAGGACGGAAGAGTCTCCAGCGCGAGATATTCCGAAGGGCGTCGCGAAGTTCAGTTTGGCGCTTGAAAATATGTTACGTCGATCCCAGGGTGGCGCGCGCAAGGCGCGTTTACCCTGGGCTAATTTGTTTCACCCGACGGCACGAGGAGGGAGCCCTCCCTAACGGTCGGGCTACTGCCCCGGCCTTCGAGCGGCGTGTTCGCGCTGCGCGCTCAATGCGGACAAGGATGTCCGCGCTCCCAGCCTCACGAAGTAAACCCGCGCTTCTTCATCAACGCTTCCACCTTCGGCTCGCGGCCGCGGAAATTGCGATAGGCTTCCGCCGGATCGATCGTGTTGCCGACTGAGAAGATGTTCTTGCGTAAGTGCTCAGCGACCTTCTTGTCGTAGGGACCACCGCCTTCGACAAATGCTCCAAAGGCATCGGCGGTAATCACATCGGCCCAGAGATAGCTGTAGTAGCCTGCGGAATAACCATCGCTCCCGAACACGTGGAGAAATTGCGGGGTGCGGTGACGCATCACAATTTCATGGGGCATTCCCAATTCGGCCAACGTGTCCTTCTCAAACTTGTCCGGATCGATTTTCTGGTCACCGGCGAGATGCAGCTTCATATCGACCAGCGCGGCAGCAAGATACTCGACCGTAATGAAGCCCTGGTTGAAAGTGGCAGACTTCTTGATGCGATCGACCAGCGTCTGCGGAATTGGTTTGCCGGTCTGATAGTGCACGGCAAAGCGGTTCAGCACTTCGGGTGTCGACAGCCAGTGCTCCATCAGTTGGGAAGGGAACTCGACATAGTCGCGGGCCACTGCCGTCCCCGACAGCGATGGATAAGTAACGTTGGAGTTGAGCCCGTGCAGCGCATGACCGAACTCATGAAACATTGTCGACGCGTCGTCCCAGGAGATTAAGAGCGGCTCGCCCGGCTTTCCTTTCACGAAGTTCGCATTATTCGAAACGATGGTCGTGACTTCGCCGTTGACTCGCTCCTGACTGCGATAAGCATTCATCCACGCGCCGGAACGTTTGCCCGCGCGCGCGTACGGATCGAAGTACCACAGGCCGATGTGCTTTTTCGAAGTTTTGTCCGTCACTTCCCAGACGCGTATGTCGGGATGAGCTACGGGAACGTTGGTGGCGGGAGTGAAGTTAAAATTGAACAACTCGCCCGCGACCCAGAAGATTCCTTCGCGTAACTTCTCGAGTTGCAGATATGGTTTGACTTCATTCTGATCGAGATCGAATTTTTCTTTACGAACTTTCTCGGCGTAGTAACGATAATCCCAGGGCTCGATCTTTAGGTTCGCGCCTTCCTTGTCAGCCAATCGCTGCATGTCGCCGACCTCCTCATGCACGCGCGTTACGGCCGGTTTCCAAACCGCCAACATCAGTTGCATCGCGCGCTCAGGCGTCTTGGCCATGGCATTTTCCAGACGCCAGTGCGCATGCGTCGGGAACCCTAAAAGCTTCGCGCGCTCGGCGCGCAGTTGCAGAATCTCGGTAATGGTTGCGTTGTTATCGTGCTCGTCGCCGTTATCGCCGCGATTTACGAACATGCGCCAAACCTGCTCGCGCAAATCGCGTCGCGCAGAATAGGTAAGAAACGGATCCACCGACGAACGCGTGTTCGAGATCGCCCCGGTACCGGCCGGCTGCTTCTTAGTGATGGCCGCGGCGGCGGCCGCGTCGCGCACGGACTGCGGCAGACCAGCGAGATCCGCTTCACTCTTCAGCAGCACGAACTGCCCGTCTTCCTCGGCCAGAACGTTCTGACCGAACTTAGTGTAAAGTCCGGCGAGCTTTTGATTAATCTGCGACAGCCTCGCTTTTGCATCAGAGTTCAAGCGCGCGCCGGCGCGAACAAAGTTGGTGTAGTAGAGCCAGGTCAGCCGCTGCTGCTCTGGAGTGAGTTTCTGTTTGGCGGGCGAGTTATAGACGGCTTCAATTCGCTTGAAGAGCGCTTCGTTTTGATAAATCTTATCGTTGAACGCGGCGAGCTTGGGGGCCACCTCTCGCTGCACTTTCTGAAACTCAGGTCCACTCATCGTCCCAGCCCACACCCCATAGATGGTTGTGACGCGATCAAGCGTGCGGCCCGTGAGTTCCCCCGCAGCTATAGTATTCTCGAACGTCGGCGGGGCGGGGTTTTTAGCAATTCGATCAGTTTCAGCGAGTTGTTCAGTCATTGCGTCTTCGAGCGCGGGCTTGAAGAGGGTAATCTGCACGCGGTCAAATGGAGGCACGCCGCCGTATGGCCCTTCCCAATTGGCCAGCAGCGGATTCGGATCAGCCGCGGGCGCGGACATGTCTGCCTGTACCGTCGTATTGTTCAGATGATCAGAAACAGCCATAAAGACCATCGCGAAGGCAAAGAGCAGAAGAAAGCTGCGAGTGATCGAAGCGCGCATAGATTTCATTGTCCTTTGTATTGAAGTTCACAGCGAGATTTGAAAATTGTGGCGCTTAGTATATTGGCGGGGGATGAGGTTGTACAGCGAGGTGCCGGCGGAACTGCGCCGTATGAATTTGGATCGGGCGCCCTCATCCCTGGCCCTCCCGCAAAATGGGAGAGGGGAGGAAGAACCCAAGGTTCATACTGCTTTTAAGGCGCGCCAAAACCAGTCAGCGGGTTCCCATAGAACGCTCCTGTCTTCCACGCATTCGGGTCCCACTGACCGTCGCCGGCGCCGATAACTTTTACCGGCAGGATCATTGCCAGGCCGCCGAGATTGTTCTGCTGCGTGATGCCGTTATCGACGAGCCGCCCGTCCGGGCCCACGGCGAACTTCGCTGATCGCGCGAGTTCGCCATCGCGCAAGACTTTCACTTCATACTCTCCGGGATTCCGATTCAGAAAAAAGATCTGAGACGAGTTATTCGCGCTGCTCGTGTCCGCATTCCAGCCGCGCACGCCGCCCCAACTGAAGGTCCAACGTTCCCAGCGCGTGTTCCCTTCGTTGGCGTTGGCAAAAACCGCGTTGTCGTATCCGGCGCTCCCGCTCTGATCTTTCGTGCTGCCGATCTGTTTGCCGTTGAAGAAGAGATAAGCGGCGAGTTTCGTGTTATCCAGCTCGCCGCGGAACCACATGGCAATCTTCAGCGGCGGCATATTCGGATCAGCCGGGGTGTTGAAATAGAGATAGCCGATCGGCAGATTCCAATCCTGATCGACGTAGTATTCGAACTGGTTTTTGAAAGCCGGCAGAGCGTTGCCAATATGAAACTTTGCGACCTTGAACTTGCCGCTGAATATTTTGTCGTTCGTCCCGCTCAGTTCGTCCTTCAAGTGAATAGTGAATCCGAACGTGCCTGTTGCGAGCGTCGTGCGCTTATCAATGTGGGTGGTGATTGCGGGCGTGACAATTGTTTGCCAGCGCGTCGCGTCGATCGAAGGGGTCGCGCACTCGACGGTGTACCAGGGCGCGCCGGCTTCGTTGGTAAAGTCGATGACGAACGCGCTGCCGGTATTGATGGGACCGGTCACTACGAAACTCATCTCGGGCATCCAGCTCCAATAGTCATCCATTTCGGGGGCTTTCCAATAACGCTTCAGACGATTGGCCCGCACGATGACAGAGGCTTTTAATAATGTGGGGCCGGCTTGGTTGACGCGGGCCAGACTTGTTAGCAGGCCTCCAAACGGCCCAGCGATCATCATGCAGATGAGAACAACCAACGCGAATCGAAAGGAAATGCGTTTCATAATTCCTCCTGTGCCTGAGGGAGACAAAAATTGAAGGAGTCTCAGCAAGGCGTTAAGTTCATGCCGTTCCACTTCCTCGCCTCGTAGAGGCGAGATGTTTATAGCCCCGCGTGCTTGGATTGACGACGCAGCTCCGCAGGAGCGGAATGCCCATCGGTCGCGCTCCGTACGGAGCGCTGGAAACAAATCATTCGCCGGAGCTATGGACATTTGGCTCCTAAGGAGCCGTAAAACCACTAAGCCCCTTTCCGTACATCGCATCGGTCTTCCACGAAAGCGGATCATATTTGACATCCTGGTCGCCGATAATCTTCACCGGCAGGACCATGCGAATACCGCCGAGGCTATTTTGCTTCGCGATGCCGTTATCGACGATCCGGCCGTCCGCACCCACGCTGAACGCCGCTGAGCGCGCGAGCTTTTGCTCCCGCAGGATCTTGATTTCGTAATCGCCGGGGTTTTTGTCCAGAAAGAAAACTCCACTCCAATTGTTCGCGCTGGTGTCGTGGTTGTAACCGCGCACTTTCAAGAACTGAAATTGCCAGAGACCCCAGCGTCCCTGCGGGTCGCCGACACCCGAAGAAATCTCCTGTTCGTTGCCAGCCGTAGTGGTACTGATCTGTTGCCCTTTATAGAACAGCACGCCCTCCATCTTTGTGCCAGAGCCTGTGCCGCGGAACCACATCTGCACACTAATGTTGGGAACGTTCTCGTCCTGCCGCGGGTCGTACCAGATGTACCCGATGGGTAAACGCCAATCCTGCACGACGTAGAACTCCTGCTTGCCTTTGTATTCGGGAATGGCCTGATCGGGCGCGTAGGTTGCCACTTTGAACTTGCCTTCGAACAGAGCGGTATTCGTTCCTGCCAGCGCGTTCTTCAAAGTGATCTTGAATGGGAACAGGCCGGTCTGGGCGATCGCTTTTTTCTCGAGTTCGTTCTCGTCCAGATCCGGGCCCTTGATCGTTACCAACTCATCGTTGCCAACTTCCTGTGTAGGCAGTTTGAAGCTAATCCATGGCTTGCCGTCAGGTGTCGCTACTTCAAACAACCACTGGCTGCCGCCCGGCACCGGGCCGAGAATTTGGAAATCAATCTGGGGTGTCCAGGACCAGGTGTTGTATTTCGGTTCGGCGGCGCTGGGGTTGGGCCAGTAGCGCAAGTATCGCCTGGCGCTGATGGCCACCGTGCGCTTGAGCAGCGTGGGACCGCCGTTCTGAACCGCCGTGGCCCTGGTCGAGTAAATCAAAGCCGGAGCCGCGAGCAAGAAAAGCAGAACCGTAAGGATTACCCGAGTGGTCTTTCTCATAATCGTCTCCCGGTTTGAATTCTGAAGTAGAAAAGTCGCCTGCCAGGTTGGCGCAAATACTAATCGCTTCGCGAGAACGTAGTCAACGAAAAGATTGGGTCGAGGAGCGCGGACATCCTGTCCGCCCGCGCGCCAGCGCGAGCACCTTGCAAAGGGAACCTTCGGCGAAGCTGAGCGGGCTGCGCCCGCTGGCGGACAGGATGTCCGCGCTCCGGATTTCGTTGCCAACAACAAGTTTCGGATAGCCTCTCACAGTTCCGACCCTCTAAAATACTCTTATGGCCAAACTCGACCCTGACTTTCGCAAGACTCTCGACGCCGCCTTCGATCAGGCGGTTAATCATCTCGAGCACCTCGATCAGACTTCGATCGCAGCGACCGCCGATCTTGCGACGCTGCGCGAACGCCTTCACAAACCATTGGCCCGCGGCGGCGTTGCGCCCGAACAAGTTGTTCGGGAACTTAACGCTGATGTCAGCGGCGGCTTGCTCGGCTCCGCAGGTGGGCGTTTTTTTGGCTGGGTGATCGGCGGGGCACTGCCGGCAGCCGTGGGCGCCGATTGGCTCACGTCGGTGTGGCAACAAAACTCTGCGCTCTACGCTTGTTCACCGGCTGCTGCGGTTGTCGAAGAAACAGTCGGCGCGTGGTTGAAAGAAATCCTCGGCTTGCCTGAGACGGCGAGTTTTGGGCTGGTGACTGGTTGCCAGATGGCCCATGTAACCTGTCTCGCGGCCGCGCGACATGCACTGCTTCGCAGACGCGGTTGGGACGTTGAGTCTCAGGGAATGTTTGGCGCGCCGGCGATCAGAATTTTGTCGAGCTCCGAATGTCATGGCTCATTCGAACGGGCGGTACGTCTGCTTGGCTTTGGCCAATCGAAAGTGAAACTGCTGCCGGTCGATGATCAGGGCCGGCTGGTTTCCGAAGCTTTGGAAAGGGAACTCAAGCAAGACACGGCAGCGCCAACCCTGGTGTTGCTGCAGGCCGGCGACATCAACATTGGAGCTTACGATGATTTTGAGAAACTCATTCCAATTGCCAAACGATACGCCGCGTGGGTGCACGTCGATGGAGCGTTTGGCTTATGGGCTGGCGCAAGTCCGCGCTTCCGGCATTTGGTGAAGGGAATTGAAGCGGCTGACTCTTGGGCCACTGACGGGCACAAATGGCTCAATGTTCCGTTTGACAGTGGGTTTGCGTTCGTGGCTGATGCTGAGGCGCACCGGGCTTCGCTTTCGATTCGCGCTTCGTATTTGACCCACGCGTCAGACGCGCGCGATCAGGTTGATTGGAATCCGGAATGGTCGCGTCGCGCGCGCGGCTTTCCGGCTTACGCGGCGTTGCGGCAACTCGGCCGTGACGGAGTTGCGGAGTTAGTCGAACGCTGTTGTCGTCACGCGCATGCATTGACGACGCGCATCGGCGCCTTACCCGGCGCTGAGGTCTTGTGGGAGCCGACGATCAACCAGGGACTGGTTCGCTTTCTTGATCAAAACCCGACGCCCTCGTTTAGCGGCGGGCTACCGCCCGCCGATCTCGAAGCCTCTCACGATCGCCGGACCGATGAAGTGATCGCGGCGATTCTGAAAACGGGCGAGGCATTTTTTGGCGGCACAACCTGGCGCGGCCGGCGCGCGATGCGGATCAGCGTTACCAATTGGCGGACTACGGATGCTGAGGTCGATCGCGTGGTTGAGGCGGTG
>Ga0137404_10000468_pt1 | contig 26552 bp, 20 predicted proteins | sample CZOMad2_1_16fung_FD_108285 | JGI IMG/M metagenome (GOLD analysis project Ga0137404, IMG submission 108285) | Vadose zone soil fungal communities from Angelo Coast Range Reserve, California, USA - CZOMad2_1_16fungal (Illumina Assembly) | ecosystem: Environmental > Terrestrial > Soil > Vadose... | reverse complement strand
GTACGTGTGGAAGGTTCAAAAAAGAGGTTGATGACGGTGCGGCCGCGCAGGGTGGGGACTTTTTTGACTTCGCGGCGTGAAATATCGCGAAAGGTCTCGGCCGTATCGAGCAGATGCGTTATCTCTCCCGCCGACAACTCGCGAATGCCCAAAAGATCTTTTCGTTCGAAAGTGGTTTGCATCTAAATTGGTCATTGGTCAGTAGTCAGTGGTCCGTTGAACGTTTCCCTTTTCAGTTGACAAACTGACTACGGACCACTGACCACTGACTACCCAAAAAAAAGCGGCCTGCGCTGGCCGCTTCGTCAACCCGCCTCTGAAGACGGTCGCTCAACGATAGCGACCCCTTCTTCTTCGTCAAATTCCCTCAGCATTACCTTGATGATCTCGCTCTTCTTCGTGGGCACCAATTTGCCGATGTAATCCGCTTGAATCGGCACCTCGCGATGTTCCTTACCGCGATCGATTAGTACTGCCAATTGCACGCGGCGCGGGCGCCCAAAGTCAACCAGTTGATCCATGGCGGCCCGGATGGTGCGACCGGTATAGAGCACGTCGTCAATCAAAACTATATTGCGGTTGGCGATGTCACCGGGAAGGTCTGTGCGATTAACCACGGGCTTTGTTCCCACCATCGAGAGATCGTCGCGATACAGTGTTATGTCGAGCACTCCAACCGGTGGACGGTCCCCCTCCAGGTCGGCAATCTTATCGGCCATGCGCTCAGCCAAAGGCACGCCGCGCCTCCTAATGCCCACCAGATACAGGTCGCCGGCGCCGTGGTTTTCCTCGACAATCTCGGACGCCAGGCGCGCCAGCGCGCGATTGATGCGCGGGCCATCCATGATGCGGGCTTTCTCGACAAATTCCATTTGCCGGATACTAGCAAAGACATTGCCGATTGCCAATTGCCGATTGCCGATTGGAAGCATTGCCCGTTAAGAGCTTGAGTTATCTTTGCTGGGGTGACCAATGGGCAATCGGAAATGCCTTCAATCGGCAATCGGCAATCGGCAATTGGAAATCGGCAATGTTTCTGTTAGTCTCACCCGCGATAGTTCATGCTCTATCGTTCACTGCTGCGCCCGATACTCTTCCGCCTGCCTGCGGAAACGGCCCACGAACTGGCATTGCACTCCCTTTCATTTCCTCTCGCGCCATTCCTCGCCGGTAAAATCTCTCAATCTAATTCGAATAACCCCTCAGAGATCACCCGCGTTCAAAGCTTTGGCTTGAGCTTCAGGAATCCAGTGGGACTCGCCGCAGGCTTTGACAAAGACGGCATCGCCTTGCCAGCCCTCGCAGCCCTCGGATTCGGCTTGATAGAAGCAGGCACGGTAACCCACCGGCCGCAACCCGGCAACCAACGTCCTCGCCTGTTTCGTCTACCAGCGGACAAAGCGTTGATTAACCGTGCCGGATTCAACAATGACGGCGCGGCGGCCTTCGCCCGCCGAGTAGCTACCCAACGCCCTGATTGCATTCTTGGAGTCAGCATAGGCAAAAGCAGAGAGACTCCATTGGACGAGGCCGTTGAAGATTATCTGAAGAGCTTCGAGGCTGTCTTTCCAATCGCTGATTACGTCGCAGTCAACGTAAGTTCGCCTAACACGCCTCAACTGCGAGAACTCCAAAACGCCACCCAACTGGAAGGATTAATAGCCGCCTTAAATAGAAAGAATCAGGAACTGACTGCGCGAGCTGGTCGTCGCGCGACAATGCCACTCCTGGTCAAGCTGGCGCCGGATCTTGAAGAGTCTGACCTGGAAATGATTGTTGACGTCGTACAGCGGCAGAGTGTCTCAGGAATCATAGCTACCAACACAACTACTGATCGCAGTAACCTCCAAACTTCAGCCGCGAGAGTTAGATCGTATGGCGAGGGAGGCTTGAGCGGGGCGCCGTTGCGGGATCGTTCCACCAAAACGATCGCCTGCCTTTACAAGCTTACTCAGGGTTCAGTTCCACTGGTGGGAGTAGGAGGCATATTTACCGCTGCGGACGCCTGGGAAAAAATCTGCGCGGGCGCAAGTCTCGTCCAGATCTACACGGGCTTTATCTATGAGGGTCCGCGGATAGTACAAAGAATCAACCAGGGTCTGGTCGAGATTCTCAAAAGGGAAGGCTTCTCCTCGTTGCAGGAAGCAATAGGCTGTGGGGCATTCACGCAGCAGGAAATTTCACGAAATAAATAGAGAGGAACATTTCGTGTGAATTTGTTTTTCGGTTCGTGTGATTTGGTGGATGGATTTGTTCACTCGCAAAAAAACCTGCTCAAGAAAACAATTAACTGATAAGGAACTTATGGAAGCGAAAGATAAACTGTTTGTGGCCCTTGATGTGGAAGGCGGAGATGAGGCGCTTAGACTGGTCACAACCCTCAGTGGCTACACGCGACGATTCAAGGTAGGCTCGCAACTCTTTACTGCCGCCGGCCCGGATGTTGTCCGGAAAATTGTGGCTGCAGGAGCTCAGGTATTCCTTGATCTTAAGTTTCACGACATTCCGACGACGGTGGCAGCCGCCGCCGCTGAGGCAACTCGCCTCGGTGTATTCATGTTCAATCTGCACGCTGCCGGTGGACGCGAAATGATCGTCAGAGCTGTTGAGTCAGCTTCAGAGGCGGCAATGAAGAGCGGCCAGGAGCCTCCACTCGTGCTTGGTGTTACTGTGCTCACTAGCACCGACAGCAGGACTCTACAGGAAACCGGGATCGCCAGATCGGTGGAAGAGCAGGTGCTTGGCTTAGCCAGGCTAAGCGCCGAGGCCGGTCTAAATGGAGTGGTCGCCTCTCCGCGCGAGGCACGATTGATTCGTGCCTCAATTGATCAGCCGGGATTCGTAATCGTGACTCCGGGGATTCGCCCAACTGAAGCATCCAAAGACGATCAAAAGCGCGTAATGACCCCGCTCGAGGCCATCAGGGCGGGCGCAGATTACCTTGTTGTCGGACGGCCAATCACCGCCGCAAGTGACCCTATCAGCGCCGTTCAGCAAATAATCAGTGAAATTGAAGGCTCTTTGGCCTGAAATGCGAACCAGAAGGAAGAGGAACCCCGGGGCGCAGGATGCGTGTACAATTCAGGGGATCCCTGTCTCGGGGATCTGTTTCTAAGGGGTACGGCGGGTACGCACCTGCCAAGGCTAGCGTCAGCGGTCAAGTCGCCTCGACCCCCCCGGACGAGCTTTTGAGTCAACCAAATAGGCCCAGGTTGACCTGTTTGCCCCATCTCGACTTTAAAACTATTATGCGAAGGTGAATCTCAGTTTGAAGCTGCTCCTCGTCCTTAGGTCAATTTTTTTAGCCCTCTTACTTTTCGGCCCGGTTTCCGCTCAGCGAAAAAGTGATGTAGCCTCAATTCCTTTCTCTCCCGCGCCGTACAGAGTCGGAGAGCGGCTGACCTATAACGTCTCGTTCTCAAATTTCATCAGTGTTGCACATGTCGAGCTTCGGGTAGTCGCTCGCGGAACATTCGCGGGCCGGGAGGGCATTCAACTTCACGCACACGTCGAAACAACCGGAGTTGTAAATGCGGCGTTATTCTCCATCAACAACGAATATGTCAGCTATGTCGACCCGGACAACGGACTGCCGTTTCGCACGCAACAGATCTTGCGCGAGCCGGCGCGTACTTCCGACACCTCAAACGATTTGAATCAAGGCGCAACAGCATCGTTTCCGATTAAGCAGAAAGAGGGTGGCTTTTCGGGTACATTTGATTTCGTCTCCGCTTTGTACAGACTACGTGCCTTGCCATTGAGCGAGGGCTCAGTCTATTCCCTCGCAGTCCGTGGTGAGAATGGCGAGGATTATCAGACTGAGCTTAAGGTAACTGGCAGACAGGCTATGAAAACGAGCGTGGGTTCATTCAGTGCGCTTGTATGCCAGATTCACGTGACGAATAACCAGCGGGCGGACAGCTACCGGTTGCGCATTTATTTTAGCGAGGATGAACGACACATTCCTGTTCTGATTACAGCCCACCATTCCGCTGGTGAGATACGGGCTGAACTTGCCGGCTCTGATTTTGTGGTGCCGCCACAGCACAGTCCGACGCCGGGCCCAACGCCCCCGGTGGCGGCCGCTGCGCCGACCCCAACGCCAGCAATTCCCCAACCGCCAGCAGAAAGTGGAGGACTCGAAAATCTTCCCTTTAAGGTCGGCGAGCAACTCAACTATCAGGTGTTTCTGGGCGGTGGTTCTACCCCGGTGGCTACAGCTTCATTCCAGGTGCGGGCACGTTCGCGCTACTTTGGCCGGGATGGTTTACTCTTTGTCGTCAGCGCGCAGACGACCGGCGCAGCGCAACGGCTGTTCTCAGCCAACGATCAAATCAGCACGTACGTAGATCCGAAGACTCTCCTTCCCTTCCGTGATGAGATGAGTTTGGCTGAGGGTACACGTCGTTTAAGTCAGACGCTTACGATCAACCAGGATTATGGCACCGCCACCACGAACCAGAACGAGCGCATTGAGATTCCAGTTGGTACACACGATTACATCTCCTTCGTCTATGCGGTACGCACTTTTTCCCTCGCCCCGCCAAAAAGAAACGCCGTGTCGATGCTCGTCAACAACCGGCCCAAGACGATTTTCATCAGCTCTCTGAAGCGAGAGGTAATTCAGATGGGATCGGAGAAGGTTCCCGCCATCGCTGTATCCCTCACGACAGACGATCCACAAAGCGATAAATTCGTTTTTCGCGCGTGGATAAGCGACGACATCCGCCGGTTGCCGCTGCGGTTCACGGCCCAAACCGAGCTTGGCCAGTTACGGGCTGATCTGGCAATCATCCCGGTCACCCCGCAATAACTGTTTGGTTGTAGGGGCTGAATCTGAAGCATCCCCATCTGCGAATTTCCGTATCTTGAGTAGCCCACCAGGATCCCCCGGGAACTGAAATTGAAATCTATTTTCATTTAGGCTATACTGCCCGCCGCGTCGGTGAAGCCGTCCCAAGCCCGGCGCGAGACTTTATCAGACCCGTTAAAACAGTTCGGTCCGCTCATGCTTAATTCTTTCATCATCATTCTTCGCGAGGGATTCGAGTCGTTCCTGTTGGTGGCAGTAATACTGACTTACTTGCGCCGCTCAGGCCAACAGTGGCTAAGCTCGGCCGTTTTCTCAGCAATATTCCTCGGCCTCTCCGCCAGCGCGGCCCTTGGCTACCTGCTTAAGTTTGGCGTGGGCGACACAACCCTGGAAGCAACTTTCGGCGCAACCGCAGGCGCCTATATCAGCCAGTTCTTGAATAATGAATCGCTCCGCGAAGGCGTTCTCGGCGTGGTGGCGATCATAATGGTAGGCAGCCTGGTGATTCATATGTGGCGCTCCGGACCGAGGATTCAACAGCGCATGCAACATCGGCTTGACGCTGTATCCTCTCGCGCCTCGCGGTTTACCGCCGTCGCTGGAGTTTTCCTCTTCACCTTTCTGATGATTACGCGCGAGGGAATGGAGACCGCGCTGCTGCTCATGCAGGTGCGTGATCCACAATTGTTGAGTGGAGCTGTTCTGGGGCTGGGCGCCGCAAGCTTTTTTGCCTGGGGTTGGATCCGCTTTGGCCACCTTATTAATGTAAGACGCTTTTTTCAGGTGACCGGAATCTTTTTGCTCCTTTTCATGATCCAGGTGGCCATCTATTCGTTCCATGAATTCTCTGAGGCAGGGCTATTGCCGAATAGTGAGGTGCTGCACGCTGCCACTGAAAAACTGTCGCCGGATGGTCTCTACGGCAAATGGTTTTCCGTCTTTATGGTTTCGTTCTGTGGTCTTTGGCTGTTAGGCGGGTGGGTGGTCGATCGCTTGCAGCACCGAACCGCTAGTAGCGCGCCGTTGGTTGAGGCTGGCCCGTAAGGAATATGCAGTAACCAAAAAGGGAGACAGTCAAGATCATCCTGTTGTGATCGCCGGCCTGATCGTTACAAATGCTTACTGCTCCTGCCTGCTCCCCCCTTCTTTTGACAGTTCCCTCTTCAAAAGTTTCCCCGTGGGACCCTTCGGTATCTCTTTGACCAACCGAACAGTTTTCGGGCACTTGTAATCCGCCAGCCGCTCGCGACAAAAAGCAAGCAACTCATCAGCAGTCACCTTGCCTGCCTCTTTGAGAACCACAAACGCTGCGACCTCTTCGCCATATAAGCGGTCTGGGACACCAATTGTTGCCGCAGCGGTAACTGACGGGTGCTGATAAAGAACTTCATCAATTTCGCGCGGATAGATATTTTCACCACCGCGAATAATCATGTCCGATTTGCGATCGACTATATAAAAGAACCCGTCCTGGTCGCGATATCCAATGTCGCCGGTGTGGAACCAGCCATTGCGAAAAGCATCGGCAGTCGCCTTTTCGTCCTTGTAGTAGCCTTTGAGAACATTCTCCCCACGCAGCACTATCTCACCCAGCGATCCCTCAGGCACCTCATGGTTCTGTTCATCAACCACCATCATTTCATTTCCAATTGGCAATCCGCATGAGCCGGGACGCCGCCGTTCATCCGGTGGATTGAAAGTTGAACGACAGGTAGATTCAGAAAGCCCATACCCTTCAATCACCAGACAGTGGAACGTCTCCTCAAAACGCTTGATTACTTCCGCAGGGACCGGGGCCGAGCCGCACATTGCAAAACGCAACTGATCGGTCTTCAGTCCCGCCGGCACCCCATCAGGATACTTGCTGAGCAACATCGTCAGCATGGTCGCGACAGAACCAAACGACGTAACTTGATATTCCGAGATCGTCTCCCAAAAACGTGATGCTGAGAACTTGGGGCTGACGACGGTTGAGCCGCCCGCATACAATGCAGACATCGTCGTTACCGAGACGGCATTCATATGAAACAGGGGCATGATAGAAAGCAGACGATCGCGCTCAGAGAATCCCAGCCACTCACTAATCTGCCGGGCGTTGGCAATTACGTTGCCGTGGGTAAGCAGACAGCCTTTCGGTTTCCCCGTGGTCCCCGAAGTGTAGATGATGATTGCCTCATCAGTTCGATCAATCGGGATTGAGGGCGGCTCTTCACTAAAACCCTCGGTGACGAGCTCTTGTCGTTCGAATCCCACGACTGACTTAAGCGACGGCAGATGAGTTCTGATGCTCTCGATCACAGGCAGGAAGTCGCCGTGAACGAGCAAAGCTTTGGCCTCGGAGTTGGAAATCACATAAGCCAGTTCCTGAGGTTTCAAAAGCGAGTTGACCGGGCCGGCCAAAGCCCCGAGCTTCCAACAGGCGAAATAGGCGATGATGTATTCTGCGCTGTTTGGCAACAGCAGGCTCACAACGTCGCCCTTCCCGACACCGTGCGATGCAAGCATATTCGCTGCGCGATTCACCGCTTGGTCGAATTCCGCATAAGTAAACTGACGCCCGACTGGGTCAGAAAACAAGAAAGGCGACTCCGGCCGGTCGCCTACCCGCGCTGCCAGCAACTGCGGCAGATTTTCAGCTGAATTCCCGGCCGGTTCAGAGGTCATTTTGGTACCGATAAGGCCGTCTAAGTACGGGCCTCTCCGGTACGGTATATTACAGAGCTTTGCTTCAAAAGTCAGAAATCCCACCTTACGGCAGTGACTGTTGTGAAAACTCTGAGGATGCCTTGGAGCTTTGAAACCGAGGATTTGAATTGTCCAAATCCTAATCGACCGCCCTTGTGTGCCTTTTAAGGCGCCAGGCTACCGCAATCGGAATTGTTGTGCGTCACGAGCGAGCCAAACCGCTCCTGGTACTCGCGCGAAGTAATAAAAGCGCAGACCATGGCTCGGTAATTGTTGGGCTCACGATTGTTCAATACATCAAGCCAGAACTGATAACCACCCTCCTCAGGCTCACGTCGCAAGTAGTTGAAGTACTGTGCCAACACGAACGCACGGTTGTTTTCTGCCTGCTTGAACTCAGTATATTCAACCAGTTTCCTGAGTGTGCGCGCGCGACTGTCGACCCGATTGCCGCCTGCCTCGTATTCACTATTCAACTCGCTTCTCCGCGAGAACAGATCGACACCCGAGTTGTCCCTCACAGTTTGAAGCAGCGCGTCAACATAAGAGCTCATCTCAGTTGCCGCGGAATACTTGCTGGCATAATCGGAACGTTGCACAAACTTTTGCGAATAGGCATTTTTCTCCGACTCGAGATTGCTGCCAACTACCAACTGGCTCCAGTCAGTCATGAACTCTATGTATGTTGGCCGGCGACCGAGCGACGCCTTGAAGAGACGATATACATAGAAGCCCGTATCCTGGAACTCCTGTTCGATGAAAAACGCGGCGGACACTCCAACACGGCGGGCAAAGACACACGAGGAATCGTTTCCACACACACTGATCTCATTGGCCCAATAAGCCTGGCCGCCCGCATCTCCCTGGCGGTTCAGAAAATCGTGATAGTGTTGACAGATAAAATCCCCTGTATCGTCTATGACGTTGCTTGCCGGTGAAGCACTTTCGTTGTCATCGATCTGCAAGGTCGCCTGTGCCGGCTCGCCGATGATGCCGCCAGAAACATTTGTCAAGGTCAGAGTGGCGGTCTCTGTCCCCTCCAGGTAGCTGTCCTCGTTGATAATGATGTCGAAGCTCTTACTGACCTCGCCCGGATTGAAGACCAGCCGTCCAGCTGCAAACTCGTAATCGCCCTTCTGAGTTGCCGTCCCATCGATGACCGCATAATCAACAGAAGTCGTCCCGTTTATAAGACCCGTCCGCTGCACGGTGATAGTCGCCGTTGAACAACCTTCAGCAGCAGTGAAGGTCGTAGAGCCAAACCCCATTGCTGAAGCAGACGCCGGTGGCGTCGGACTTGGTGTTGGCGTCGGCGATGGCGCCGCATTGACTCGCACCAGCGTGATCGTCCCGTGTAGTTGGACCGTTGGCGACACGTCATAAGGAACAGCGTAAACAGTGTAGTCACCTGCCGATGCCAGAAACGAAACTGCCTCCGGATTATCGGTCGAAGCTGATTGCGCAATCCTCATCCCGGTTGGAGACTGTGGTTGGTAAACATAGAGATCGAAGTCCGAGGCTGTATTCCCCTGGGTGGTGGTCCCCGAGTCTGTCCAACCAACTACAGCGTTGGCCATATAGGTATTTGGATCATCCGGAGGAATCTCAATGCGCAAGGCAAATTGATCGCATGGAGTAGCCACACTGCAAACCGGCGGTGTATCGCCCGTCTTGCTCAGCGGATTCGATGTTGAGAAGGGACCACCTACATAAGTGATCGCCGGATTTGCAGGAGACAAGGTACCGGAATGGACTGTCGGGCCAGGTGTAGGTGAGCCGGCAGGTGTCGGCGAAGGAGATGGTGTTGGTGAACTAGTAGGGCTTGGCGAGGGAGATGGTGTGGGTGAGCTCGTAGGGCTTGGCGTCGGAGATGGTGTGGGTGAGCCGGTAGGGCTTGGCGTCGGAGATGGTGTAGGCGAGGGAGATGGTGTGGGTGAGCCGGTAGGGCTTGGCGTAGGAGATGGTGAAGCCCCTGTTATGACCGGCATGACTACCTGCGAATCGCATGGTTCGCTTCCAAGAGAGCCTGGACACGGTGATTGCGAATCGTAGTAGACGCGTGTGTTATTTTGCGCGTCAAGGAAGACTGGATCTACATGCAGGACCAGTTTGCTGTTGGCCGTAATCGTCGGAATGGTGACTGTCGCATTAACCAACTCGGGAAGGTTCGGCGTGTTTAGCGGTGTCAAGTTCGTCACTTGTTGTTCAAAGACCTTCGCCCCATCGGCCCACAGCCGGATGGTCCAATCAGCCGGTGAAAATGGATTCTGACCGCAGGCACCACATGATGCCCACCAATGAATCGTCATATCGCCGCCTATTGTAGTTGGCGAAGACAGATTCCAGATCCAATTCGGATCTATGATGTTTTGATCCGTGGCGCCATTGAGCTCAGGATCTGGGATGTTCCAGTGGGCTGCAACCAATGTTCCCAAAGTTGCTTTTGGAAGTAAGAACGGACCGCCGCACAAGGCGCCATCGGCGTTTCCAATCCCAGAACAACTCCCGTCATCAGTAGGATTGCCGTGGAAGTGTAGAACGGTCGGCGTTACTGTGGCGGCATTGAGCGAGCTGCCGCGAACTCTCTGATCAGTCAGCGAAGGAGCCGACTCAAATGTTCGCATCGCACTCGAGTCAAACGGGATTACGATACAGGCAATCCCCACAAGGATCATCGTAATGAACACTAAACGATCAAGTTTACTGACGATGCATCGAACCTTCTGCATGGCGGTCCTCCTCGGCTGCAAGTCGCTATGACGAGTGTCGTGCGTGGTGGATTGAACTTCGAAGTCCAACACGCGCTTGAAATCCCCCGACAAGAGTCGTATCGGAGAGATGCCTCCGGGTTGTCAGGGAATGTTGGGGGGGGCGATAACTCTCACGCGGCCAAAAGGCCTCGAGGTATGGCCGGCGGCGGAACCAATGCTTCTGCACTTTGGCGCCTGAGTTTGTGACGATCGATCATCCGGGCGAGGGTTTTGCGATCGACCTCGAGAATTCTGGATGCCGCCTGCTTGTTCCAATTGGTGTGTCTGAGTACTTCCGAGACGTAGTTAGCTTGAGCTGCTGCGAGTGTGCGCCATTTGTTGATGCTGCGAGGCACGTCCGATCGTTCTGCCGATGCGATCTCTTCCGCTTGCCGCTGGCCATAATCCCGAATACGGTCCGGCAAATCCTGCGCAGTAATCACGTCACCGCACATTGCCACAGCTCTGATGATCGCGTGTCGCAATTCACGGATATTTCCTGGCCATGGATATCGCGTGAGAACGTCGACGACCTCCGGCGAGAAGCCCAGCGGCCTTTTGCCGGAGTAAGCTTTAATTGCAAAGGATTCGGCCAGGAGCAGAATGTCTTCATGGCGAGCGCGCAGCGGCGGCAAGTTTATCTGCACGGCATTTAGGCGATAAAACAGATCCTGGCGAAATCTACCGGCTTCCACTTCACGCTCGATATCCCGATTGCTCGCGGCGATCACCCTGACATCCAGGCTGCGAGTTCGATTTGATCCGATGCTGCGAATCTCGCCCTGCTGGATCGTACGCAGGAGCTTGACCTGAAAAGCCAGAGATGTCTCGGTAATCTCGTCCAGAAATATGGTTCCGCCCGCTGCTTCCTCCCACAATCCTTGCCGGTCTCGATCTGCGCCAGTAAAAGACCCTTTCACGTGCCCAAACAATTCAGATTCGATCAACTCAGAAGGTATGGCGCCGCAGTTGACAGCCACGAATGGGTGGTTTGAACGGCCGCTCTGTTTATGTAGGGCCGAAGCTACCAGTTCTTTTCCGGTACCCGACTCTCCGGTCAGAAGAACCGGCAGATCGGTTTCGGCAACGCGTCCTACCTGGTTCATCATGTCGAGGAAACCTTTGCTGCGCCCGATCAGGACCGCATCCGAGCAGTTCAGCACGGGTAGTGGCTTGGTGATCATGTTTCATCGCCTCCAATTGTTCTGCTAATCCCCCTGGCAAACCTCGGCTCGAATAGCCGGGCGTGGTTTTAGTTCAATGTGAAATTGACTCGGCGACCCGGCTTCCATCAACCAGTGTGTGCAGAAGATTTTGTAACTGAGTTATGGAGAATGGCTCAGGCACAAGCACCGCGGCGCCCGCAGCGAAGGCTTCGCATGAGAGTCGGGCGCTGCTCGCACGAGTCATCATTATCACCGGAATGTCTTTCAGATCTTCGTCGCTCTTCATGTACCTGACGATATCCGGGCCCGAAGCGTCGGGTAAGAGACCTTCAAGTATGGCAGCCGTTATGTGGCCTCCATACTGAAGTGCCTGGCGCGCTTCGCGACCATCTCGGGCCACGATGACCTTAAACCCCTCATCTTCGATGATGTTCGACACCAATCGCAGATTCGACGCATCTGAATCGGCAATGAGAACGGTCGGAGGAGCCTTGAAACTCTTTAGCTGAAAGTTGACCAGGTTTGGCATCAACGAGTAATCAGTTGACATTTTGCGTGGTGCTGTAGCGCTCATGTTATTTGATCTCCTTAACCACAAGAATAATGATCCATGCCCCATCAAACTGCTTGAAGCAAAGGTGAACGAGAAGTACTCGCACTAAGAGTATGGAGCGAGCTGGCGAGTTCCGGTCTCGAATGTTTTGCCAACGACACAAGGGCAGATTGCCATTTCATTGTGCTGGCCATGAGATTTCCGGCAGCCTTAGCTCCAACGGGCTTGGAAAACAGATATCCCTGACCCGCGTCACAATTCAACAGGCGCAGTTCCGCGAGTTGCTGCAAAGTCTCAACTCCTTCTGCGACCACAGTCATACCGAGCCGTTGCGCCAGCGCCACAATGCTTCTAATGATTTCGGTGTTCTCATCGTTCTTCACGATGCGATTGACAAACGATTGGTCGATTTTCAAATTGTTTATCGGCAACCGGTGAAGGTAACTCAATGACGAGTAGCCAGTGCCAAAATCATCAATGCTTAACTCGACGCCCAGCGCTCTCAGCTGTTGAAGCATGCCGGCTGAGGTCTCGATGTTGTCCATCAACACACTCTCGGTTATCTCAAGCTTCAGCATGCCCGGAGCGAGAGATGCTTCCTGCAGTGCAGCCAGGATTTCATCGATAAGGTCTGGCCGCATGAATTGTTTAGCGGAAAGATTCACACTCATAGTGATGTAGCGATGGAATGGGTACTGCTCATGCCACTGCCGCAATTGATGACAGGCTTCGCGAAGAACCCATCGAGCGATGTGATTGATTGCTCCAGTGCCTTCGGCCATGTGAATGAAATCCACCGGAAAGATGATTCCTCGCTGGGGATGTTTCCAACGAACCAGGGCTTCAAATCCGATCAGCCTTCCATCCTGGAGCGTAACGATGGGCTGGTAAAACAGCAGCAATTGCCGCCTATCAACGGCATTCGACAAATCATTCTGCATATGACTCAGACTCGCGGAATGGCCACGTCCGTCGAAAACCTCGTAGCGAGCTTTTCCGGCGGCTTTGGCCTGGTACATCGCTGAGTCTGCATCGCGGACAACCTCTTCTGGCCGGGCGTAGTTGGAAATGCCGGAGGCGATGCCGATGCTGGCTGTCACCGATGCCTGGCTATTGCCGAGCTTGATCGGTTGGGCCAACTCTTGCTGAAGGCGTTCAACAATACGAATGGTCTCCTTTTGATCTTCGAGGTCTTCCAGGATGATAGTGAATTCATCTCCGCCAAGCCGCGCAATTGTATCTGTCATGCGCAAACATGCTCTTAGTCTTCGCGCGATCTCGATAAGCAACTGGTCGCCTACCATGTGCCCCAGGTTGTCATTAATCTCCTTGAAGCCGTCCAGGTCGAGAAACAGCACCGCAAATTCACCGGGCCGGCGTCTGGCTCGTTCGATAGCCACAGTCAGGCGGTCCAGGAACAAAGCACGATTTGGCAAACCGGTAAGCGCATCGTGAAAAACGTCATGGACCAGTTTTTCTTCTGCCAGTTTGCGTTCGGTTATATCCTGGACCTGAAAAACAAAACGAGCAGGTTCGACTTGGGAGTTAGGGACAAGAGAGGCATTAAGCAAGACCCAAACACTGTGACCGTCTTTGTGAAGGTACCGCTGCTCGATCTGATAGGATGAAGCCTTGCCGTTAAGCAGCTTCTTCATGTTGGTAACTACCGCTCGAACATCATCTGGGTGGGTAATGTCTCCAATTGGCTTGTTGAGCAGTTCCAGCTCAGTGTAGCCAAGTTTCCCGCACATCGACGGATTGACGTTCAGCCAACGGCCGTCGGAGCTGACCAGGGCCATGCCAGCGGCGTGATAAAAGACGTCGCGAAAAAGACTCAATTCTTCGGGAATGCTCTCGGCAGCGCCATTCTGGCCGGCTCGTGCGGCCCGAGATCCTGCCCAGAGCTTTAAGATCCATGAGGGGAAATAGCTGGCCCAGTTGCGCGAGGCACCAGCGTGAATTCCAAGCCGATGTTCTCCGGCAGCAACATCGGTGTTGATATAGTGTGAATGTTTCAAGTTCAAATCTCCTTCAGAAGATTCGGCGCCAGATATGCTCGCGCGACGCTGCTCTAAGCCGGTGTTCGTAAATCTGATTCGTTGGCAACGCAAGCATTTACGTTATCGCTTTTTTGCAGCCGGTTGTATATCGGGAGAGGAGAGAGCCTCTGTCGGGAATTACCCGACAAAGAAAGGACCACTCATAACTGTAGGGGCCTCCCTCCGTGGGGCGCCCTCTTTCCATGCGACTCGGGGCGCCCACGGAGGGCCGCCCCTACATACTTTGTTTATCTGGATGGGAGTTCTGGATGAGGTCTTTCAGGTGGTGTGAGGAGTGAGGATTCTCATCTCATGCCGGCCTTCAGATTAAGGGACCACAGCTCAGGTGATACTTCGTCGATTTTGAAGCGACGTGAGTATCGATCCATGAGTCACCGGGAAGAAAGTTGAGCCTTTAAGCAGCGCGTTGCTGGCTGAGCTTGAAAAGTTCGCGAACCGTCGGTGCCCAGGACTTTATTAGCCCGAACGTCTGGTCGTCCTCAATCTTCGGCGTATGCTTGGAGAGGAATTGCATCTCCGCGCCACAGAAATCGCAGTTGCGCAGGTGCGATTCGATCGTTGGTCCTAGCAACAAAGATTGAAACGAGCCTTCAACGTACGAAAGAATCGTCTCAGAAGGAGGGCAAGTTCTTCGTTTTCCAAATGCAATCATTTTTCACCTCCTGCAGGTTCTGAGTGCCGAGAATCGGCAACCCAGGTTTTACGTGTGCCACGGCCATCTGTTATTGGCCACGGTGACTTCTCACTACGGTTTAAGAATGCCGACTAAGTGAACCAATACCATAACCCTAACGCAGCCGAGGCTAGCGAAAGCAGCAAGGCAGCCTTTCCCATTGCTCGCTGCCGAGGGTTGGATTCGTCGCTCCAATCGCTAATACTGTAGTGCCTCATACTTGAAACTCCCTTACCTATAGTAAAGAGCATATAACCGCCTCGTTTTTTGGAATATCAGGGAAATGTGAACCTTCTGTCGGGAACTTCCCGATCTGGGAATCGTCGAATACCCGATCATGTCGGACATTTGGTTGCGCGTTTTTCTTCTCAATTCAGGCAGCGGCTGTCAGGAATTTCTTCGGGTCCCGCTTGAGGTGCAGCATCTCTCGAAGCCCATTCCAATGGTTTGAGGTGAACTGGCCGCGAACAAGCAATTCTTCGAATTCTTCACGCGGTAAAGGTTTGCTGAACAAGTAACCCTGAATCTCGTCACATCTGAGCAGGTGCAGGAACTTCAGTTGGTCTCTTTGCTCCACTCCTTCGGCGACTACCTTCAGTCTCAAATTATGCGCCAGGGTAATGATCGCCATTACGAGCGCGGCGTCATCAGGGTCAATCGTCGCGTCGCTGACGAATGAGCGATCAATTTTCAGTGTGTCGAGGGGCAGGCTCTTTAGATAACCTAAGGATGAAAATCCGGTGCCGAAGTCATCGACCGAGATGCTCACTCCGATGTTCTTTAACGAGTTAAGCGTGTTTACGGCTATACCTGGATTGGTCATGATCGAGCCCTCTGTCAGCTCCAGTTCAAGGTATCGTGGATCCACTCCTACCTCTTTGAGCATGGCGTCAACTGACGCGAAAAAACCTGGTTGCTGAAACTGGCGGGCTGACACATTCGAAGACATGGACAACGGAAATTCGCTGACGTTCTGCCATTGTTTGAGCTGCTCACAGGCTTTGCGCAATACCCAATCATCGATCGAGACGATTAAGCCCGTATCTTCCGCAATCGGAATAAACTCTGCTGGAGGGACCAGCCGTCCATCCGGATGATTCCAGCGCACAAGAGCCTCGGCGCCGGCAATTCGCCCGGCGCTAATATCGATCTTGGGCTGATAGTGGATCACGAACTCCTGCCGCTCAATTGCTCGTCGCAGACTGTTCTCCACAGTCAGACGCATCAGCGCCTGGGAATTCATTCCCACGGTGTAAAACTCATGGAAATTTCCACCATGCTCTTTTGCTTTGCAGAGTGCCACGCTGGCGTTTTTCATCAGCCGCTCTTCATCCCATCCATCAAAGGGGTAAAGGGATACTCCGATGCTGGAGGTGACGTAGAACTCCTGTTTGGACAGCTGAAATGGTCCTTCGAGTTTCGATTGGATCTTCCTGACGATTTCAAATGCGCCGTCCGTATCACTAAGCTGAGTAAAGAGAAACGCGAACTCGTCGCTTCCCCAATATCCAAGCGTGTCGCCCTCTCGTATGTGGTTTCTGAGGCGTTCAGCGATCTGGCAAATTAGCTGATCAGTTATTCCTGGACCGACGGTGTCGTTAATGGTCTTGAAGCGGTCGATCGATAGAAACAGAACCGCAAGAACTTGATTATCACGTTGCGCCAAACTCATCGCCTGTCCGAGACGATCTTTAAAGAGGGCTCGGTTGGGCAATTCAGTTAGCAAATCGTGATAGGCAAGATAATTGAGGCGTTCTTCGGCCCGGTTTCTTTGGGCAATTTGTTCTTCAAGTTCTTCGGTCGTATGGCGCAGCGCCGCAGTGCGTTGTTGAACCTCTTTTTCGAGCTCAGTTTCATAGTGCCGTTTCGCAACGCGAAGTGCATAGTGGTCCACCGCGCGCTTGACAGCAGTCTCGACTTGCCGCAGGTCGAAGGGTTTCATCAGGTAGTCAAAGGCACCAACCCGCATAGCATTGATTGCAGCCTCAATCGTTTGTGCTGCACTCATCATAATCACAACAGTGTCCGGTGCCAGCGACGCGATCTGCGGCACCATCTCAAGCCCGCTGATGCCCTCCATATTGACATCGCTGATAACGATGGAAAACTGGTTTGTGCGAATTAGATCTAACCCCTCTTCGGCGGAAAACGAGGCTTGACAAGCGTATTCGTCACGCAGAATTTCACAAAGGATGTTGGTGATCTGCGGCTCATCATCGATGATTAGGATGCGCTCTTTGTTTAGAGATTTTTCAGTCATAGATGTTCTCATAGAGAAGCTAATCCGCTCGATCGGTTGCCACCATCGAGCACTTCCCGGACTTTGCAAGCCAGCGCGTATGACGAAAAGGGCTTTTGAATGAATGACGTGTCCGAATCCAGAACGCCGTGACGGACGATGGCGTCATTTGTGTAGCCAGACATATAAAGCACCTTTGCATCTGGTCTAAGGAGGGCCGTTCGATTCACGAGCTCGCGTCCATTCATTTCCGGCATGACGACGTCCGTAAGAATCAAGTCCACTGCCGTTTTGTCTTCTTCCAGAATTTTCAGAGCCTCCAGCCCGTTTGAAGCGACGAGAATTTTGTAGCCTTGTTCGCCAAGTAGCTCGAATGCCATTCGCCGGATCTGAGGCTCATCTTCGATCAACAAGATGGTCTCGTTTCCACCGGGAGCTTCCGCCTGCTGCAAGTCATCCTCCAGGGTCGACGGGCTTTTATGAGGTCTCACCCTTGGTAAATAAACCTTGAATACCGCTCCGTGACTTGGCTCGCTGTAAACCCAGATGTTGCCGCCGCTCTGTTTCACGATTCCGTAAACGGTCGAGAGACCGAGACCTGTGCCTTTGCCATCCTCCTTTGTCGTAAAGAAAGGTTCGAAAATGTGTTTCCTGGTTTCAGCGTCCATTCCCACGCCGTTGTCACTTACCGCCAGCATTACGTACGGGCCGGGCTGAACTGAGGTGTGCACGTCCGCGTAGTTACGATCAAGCTCGAGCGATGCGGTTTCAATAGTTATCTTACCCCCGTCGGGCAGGGCATCGCGCGCGTTGACAACAAGGTTCATCAATACCTGCTCGAGCTGGCCTGGGTCCGCGTTAATCTCCGTCGGATCATCAGTCAGTTTTGTCACCAATTCGATGTCCTCGTTGATTAGCCGGCGCAGCATTCTGCCCATGTCGGTGACCAGTGTATTGAGATTGAACAGTTTGGGCTGAAGAACCTGCTTACGACTGAATGCCAAAAGCTGGCGAGTCAAGGTGGATGCCCTTTCAGCGGCTCGCCTTATCTCTTCGACCCCCAATCGATTTGGATCATTCTCAGGGAGCCGGCGGACGAGGATATCGCTGTAGCCGGTGATAACGGTGAGCAGGTTGTTGAAGTCGTGGGCCACACCGCCAGCCAATTGGCCGACAGCTTCCAGCTTCTGCGATTGCCTGAGTTGCTCCTCACTTTGCCGCAGCGCTTTTTCGGCTTGTTTTCGTTCCGTAAGGTCGCGGGAGACGAGTACCGCCCGCTGCAGACCGCCTTGAACGTCGCCAATCCAATTCCCGACGGTCTCAAAAACTTTCCAGGAGCCCTCGCGATGTTTGAACCTCAACTCCACTCTTTCAGGCGTCCCGGTTGTCAGCGATTGCGTCCGTTTTCTGTCAACTTCCTGCCAATCTTCCGGATGGATAAGTGAAAACCAGCTCTGACCCAGCAAGTCCTGCGGATCATATCCGAGCACTTCTTTGTATGATGGACTCACATACTCGTAATTGCCGTTCCAGTTGAGCATGCAGATTAAATCGCTCGTGTTCTCTGTGATCAGCCTGTAGAGTTCTTCGCTCCGGTGCAAAGCCGCCTCAGCTTTAAGCTTCTCCCTCTCCGTCTGCGCTCGCTCCAGCGCGTTTAATACTGCCGAAGGAAGTCGCTTGAGGCCCGTTTTTAGAACATAGTCGTGTGCTCCTTCTTTCATGCATTGCGCGGCAACCTCGTCGGTCAACGAGCCAGTGACGAGGATGAATGGTGCTGCTATTTGGCGTTCTTTGAGTAAGCGCAGCGCTTCAGGACCGCTGAATCCGGGCAAGCTGTAGTCCGAAAGAACGACATCGGGCTCAAACTCTGTCAGCGCATTGACAAAGGCTTCTTTGCTGTCAACGCGCCTGGGAGTGAACGGAATCTTTGTTTCGCGCAGTTCTCGTTCGATCAGCTCGGCGTCTGCCGGTGAATCTTCGAGGATGAGTATGAGAGTGCTTTTGTTCACAGGATTTCCCTTCTGCTCAAGCGCGTCAGGTTTCAAGCGAGATCTATTACGTCAGCGGGGCGTCTCATTGAGCAGCAACCAATAGAATCCGAGGTTCGCAACCGCTCGGACGAAATCATCGAACTCTACCGGCTTAACTACATAGCCATTAACGCCGAGCTCGTAACAAACCGTGAGATCTCGATCTTCCTGCGAAGATGTCATGACCACAACTGGAAGCATTTTTGTGCGATCATCGGATTTAATCCGGCGCAGGACTTCAATGCCGTCAATCTTTGGCAGTTTAAGATCCAAAAGCACAACCTTGGGACCATTTTGAATCCTGCGGTTGTCATAAGCGCCCTGGGCAAAGATAAAGTCGATCGCCTCCGCGCCGTCCTTAACGTGGAATAGCCGGTTAGCTAGATTGTTTTTTTGTAAGGCTCTTTGTGTAAGCTCGGCATCGTTGGAGTTGTCCTCAACCAGTAAGACCTCGACCTCATCCATTCCTTGAAAGTTGCCCATGACTATTCCCCTCCTTTGGCAGGGTGAAGTAGAAGGTCGCACCGTCGTTGACCTTTCCTTCGGCCCATACTTTTCCGCCGTGCCGGTGAATGATCCGCTGAACAATGGCTAGTCCAACTCCGGTCCCTTCAAACTCCTCCGGATGATGTAATCGCTGAAACACCCCAAAGAGTTTGTCTGCGTACTGCATGTCAAAACCGGCCCCGTTGTCTTTGACGAAGTACAGATTGCTTCCATTTTTAGAGCCTCCGCCAATCTCTATTATCGGCTGTTGTTTTATGCGCGAGTACTTTGCGGCGTTAGAAAGAAGATTGACGAACACCTGCCGCAATAGGGCGGGATCGCCGAGAGCCGGCGGGATACTTTCAATTTCAAGTCGAGAACGGCATGCAGGATCTGCCGAGTGGAGTTCTGCAAAGACCGACTTTGCGAGGTCAGCCATGTCGATTTGAGCGGGCTGTATCTCTTTGCGTCCGAGCCGGGAAAATGCCAGCAGATCATCAATAAGCTGTCCCATGTTCTGTGCATTCTTTCGCACGACTTCGAGCAGACGGTTTCCGTTCTCATCGAGCTTGCCGGAATACTCGTCCTGAAGAATTCGCGAGAATCCATCGATAGCGCGCAGCGGTGCTCGCAAGTCGTGCGAAACTGAGTAGGAAAAGGCCTCCAGCTCTCTGTTTGCGGCCTCCAGCTGGGCGGCTCTTTTCTCAAGATCGTTGTTGAGTTCGCTGATAGCCGCTTCGGCCTCCTTCCGGCCGGTGATATCGCGAGCCATGGCGTGGATTGTCTGGTCGACTTCCGACCACCAGGCAGACCACAGCATGTTGACGGTGGATCCGTCTTTCCTGACGTAACGGTTTTCAAAATCCGTCACGGGCTTACCGTGGGCGATTTCTGCAGCGTTCTGTTCGGATCTCGAAATATCATCGGGAACCAGAAACTCGGTGTAGTTTCGGCCTATCAATTCCTCAGGGAGATAACCCCACACCTTGAGACTTGACGGGCTTACCGTGAGGAATTTTCCCTCAGCGTCGGTGGAGCAGATCACGTCAAGCGCATTTTCAAAGACGCCCCGTTCTCTTCGCGCGGCATCCTGCAAGGCGGCCGCCATTTTGCGGAAGACTCGATCGAGCTGAGCGATCTCATCTGCGCCTTTGAGCGGTGGATTGATAGCCTTCCGGCCTTTTGCCAGGGCCTTCGCATTTTCGGTTAGTGCGCCGATTTGTTTGCTAATGCCGCCACCAAACATCAAGGCGAGCGTCACGGTAAAAAAAAGGAAAACTACGCCGGCCATCACAAACAGCCGGTGGAACTGTTGCCAGGAAGTGCGAGCAGCTGCCGCTCGGATTCCGTCAAGGCGGTGCTGCTCCTGCAAGAACTCTTCTCGGATGCGACGAAAGTCCTCCATAATCCGCAGTCCATTTCCGGTTCGTATTCGCTCAACTGCCTGTGCCTGAGAGCCGGAGTGCATGAGCGAATAAGTGCCCTCCAACCAGGCAATCTTTTCCAAAGCCTTTGCACGAAGCGAGAGAGCTCTAACTTCCTGGGCCGGATTATCTTTCGAGGAGTTTTGAAGTGAAGCCAGTCGCTTTGGAAGTTCCTGACGAATACCGTCGAAAACACGGGCGAATTTCGGGTCGCCGGTTGCGACATAGCCACGGACGCTGGATTCAGCATCCGCCAAATCAGCCGAAATCGCTGAGGTCTCGGTAATCGCTGCTCTCGAGCGAAGATAGGAGTCTTGTGCCTGTTCGCTACTGCGACTGAGCCGGATTAAGAACACTGCAAAAAGAAGCATGAAGACTATTGGTACGGAGACCAGAATCAGACTCATTCGCCGAATACGTGAGTGTACAAGACCGTTTAGAGTCGCAACCAAAGCTCCCAGGCGATTGGATGGTGACTCGGCACGCAACCCGGGATTTTGCTCACTCTGCTGTTGAGGCGAATCAGATTGATTTCTCATGCGTGTGTCTCTGCTGGTCTATGCCGTAGAAAGCGAGGAAGGGCCCTGGTAACTTATCGTCAAGGCAAAGGAGTTGCTAGTCGGAAAGAAAAGAAGCGTGTCAGGGAGATCCCCGACTTACTCGCTGTCGGTTGGCCACTGGCCTCGTCTTTAGCTCCTAAGATCCAAGCTCGCTTTTGACTGTCGGATTTGTTTCTTGCAGGCGCAACGGTCCTAAGCCCCAACGTGTGGCCAAGTTCATGAGCAATGAATCTCCTGGTTGGATTGGCAGTCGCGTCTGCTAAGGAATCAAGAAAGCGCTCTGATTGACTGGCTATGAACAGTTCGCGCTCGCAAACGACCGGTGGCTCCACATCTGAAGCTCGAGCACCCAGGGGCTGAGGGTTGCGGTCGACCCTGGCAACACCGGAGCGGTGTTGGGCGCTGGTGGTAATTGAGGCCGCCATCACAATAACGATCAGGCATGTTGTGTAGTACCTCATGAAATCGACATAAAGGACGATTCTCAGAGTTGAGGGTAAGGAGAGAAGTTATCAATGGAGGCGTCCGGTTCCGGGCATTATCGTTCCCTGGCTCCGAGTTGCCGCCTGCGCTGCTCCTTGCCCATCATAGGGCTCGATCCTTCAAGTAGCTTTCATTCTCTGATCGCTAACAACTTCCGTGTATCGGGAAGGAGTGCCAGCTTCGTCGGGAGCTTAACCTACAGTGAGAGGACGCGCGAAAAGCTTCAATTAACTATCCTGCATCCATCCCTGTCTTACGGCATAACGGACAATAGCAGTGCGGCTGTGAAGGTCCAACTTTTCCGCAAAGCGGGCCTTATACGTCTCGACAGTCTTGACGCTGATCGCGAGATCATTGGCAATCTCCTTGTTGCTATAGCCCCAGGCTATCAGCCGCAGCACCTCCGCTTCTCGATCGCTCAACTCGTCGGTCGGCGTTCCTCTCCCGCCTCCTGGTTGGCGAATGAAACTTCCAAGTACCTTTCCCGCCAGAGTTGGATCGATGTAAATAGCGCCCTTGGCAACGATTCGGATGGCTTGAATCAGTTCGTCAATCGCCGCTCTTTTAAGCAGGAAACCCGAGGCGCCCGCTCCCATCAGATGGCGAAGGTAGGCTTTGTCCTCGTAGGCAGTAAGCGCCAGCACCTTGATTTCAGGGCATATCTGCTTCAGACGCTGAGTGGCCTGGGCGCCATTCATCTCCGGCATTGAGACATCCATGACCACAACGTCAGGCTGAAGCTCCCTTGTTTTCTGCAATGCGATCCGACCGTTCTCTGCCTCGGCAATGACTTTCATGTCGGGCTGCGCGTTCACGAGCGCTTTCAATCCGTCTCTTAGCACTGCATGGTCATCGGCGATAAGGATGCGTAGATCGTCCATCGGGTACGAACCTCCTCGGGGAAAGGCGAGTTTTGAAAATCTCGCCCGTAGAGTTTCGGCCGCACCCGCGATTGTTTTATGGCCTGGTCAGGCCTTATGTGTTTTGAGTGATCCGAGAAATCCCAGGTTGTGACTTGTTAAGGCACTGGTAGACTGGGAATTATGTGAAAAGTCGGTAGTGGACCAGTCTGACATCCGTCAGGCTTTCGCCTGGCATTTCGCTCGTTGTAAGCTCGAGTAAAGACGTCTATTTCCAAACTGCCCCACCACCGAAGAATGAAACTTCCAAAGCTTTTGCTTTCACGCGGTGTCTCGCCCACCGCCAGCTTCTGTTGACATTTATCGCTTACCAGCAAGGAATCGGGCTATCAGGAAAATTGCGGGAGGTGTAGGGGAATTCCCTGTAAGGAAACGCCTGAGGGAGGATCTCAGGTATCCTGAAGCCACCCCTGGAGGACGGCATAACGCACGATATCCGTACGACTCTTGAGTTCCAGTTTTTCCATAAGGTTGGATCTGTGCGATTCGACGGTCTTGACGCTGATGTTTAATTGACCACCAATTTCTTTGTTGCTGTAACCCTGAGCGATCAGGCGCAACACTCCTTCCTCGCGCTCTGTCAACTCTCTGGGCCGCATTTCGCCCCTCAGCAGCTGTCTGCGAACATAACTGCTTGCAACCTTTTGGGCCATTTCCTGGTCCAGGTAGGTTTCGCCGGTGGACACTAATCGGATTGCCTCGATTAACTCTTCGGATGCAGACAGCTTGAGCACGTAGCCTGAGGCCCCTACCTTCAACAGTTGATCCAGATATGCTTTGTCCTTGTAGGCGGTCAGGACCAACACTTTTATCTCAGGACACTCACGTTTCAGTATCTCTGTTGCCTGCACGCCGTTCTGTTCCGGCATCGATATATCCATGACCACCACATCCGGCCGGAGCTGACTTGCTTTTTGCCACGCCTCTCGGCCGTTGTCCGCTTCCCCAATAACTTCCATGTCAGGTTGGGTGTTAACCAAAGCCTTAAGACCGTCACGCAGAACGGCGTGATCGTCGGCGAGAAGCACGGTTATTTTTTTCACTTTTAGCCCTCAACCATGATATTGGCGAGCACGGTTGTCCCTACTGTTGGTGTCGATTCGACATCTAACAATCCACCGAGGAGGGCAACCCGCTCCTGCATCCCAAGCAATCCTAATCTGCGCTCTTTGGCGGGTGCTTTCATCATTGCTTCAGCATCAAAACCGCAGCCGTCATCCTCGACAATCACGCGCAGGCGATTGCCGCGATACTCCACGATGACACTCACGTTTGTCGCCTGCGCGTGCTTCAGGACGTTTGTTAGTGCTTCCTGCACAAGTCGGTAAACTGCAGTTTCGATGTGCGCGGGCAGGCGCTCTTTGATTAAACCGTTACTATGAAAATCAGCCTGCACGCCGGATCGCTCGGACCACTCCTCGACGTAGTTTGAAAGTGCCGTGTGTAACCCGAGGTCATCGAGGGCTGAGGGTCTTAAGTCTCTTGCCAGAGAGTGCGTTTCCTGCGCCAGTTGGCTGGTAAGTGTCTGTAACTGCTGAAGACGATCCCGCCCCGAGGAAGGAAACTCGCCAGAGTCAGTTAGAGACTTGAGGCCGAGCATCAGCGCCGCGAGTGACTGGCCCATATGGTCATGCAGTTCGCGAGAAAGACGGCGCCTTTCGTCCTCCTGGGCGGTAACCAATCTTCGCTGAAGCTGCTTGCGTGCTTCTTCTGCCTGCTTTCGGTCTGTAACGTCGGATATTAGGCCGCGTGTTCCTACGAAACGCTCGTCGCGAAAAAGCGGTTGGCTGGATTTTCGAAGCCAGCGTATTTGACCGGCTTTGTCCAAAATGCGGAACTCCAGTGGTTCACTCTCGCCACGCGCGCTCCGGTGAAAACTCTCAACTGTGCGTGAGACGTCGTCCGGATGTAGAAATTTCGTAAAGGGCTTGCCAATAATCTCTGAAGCGCTAACGCCGCTGGCCCACTCTACGGAGCGGCTGATATAGGTAATCACCCCATTTTCATCCGTTGAATAGATGATATCGTTGATGTTCTCAACCAGTTCACGATACTTTTCTTCAGATTGACGCAATCGTTCCTGCCATCGCTTGCTTTCAGTGATATCAAAAAACAGACCGTAGGCATATCTCATGTTACCTTCTTCTAACGTCGATACCGCCCTGTCGTGCAGCCAGATCCAGTTTCCGTCTTTTCGTTGAATCTTGTATTCGATGTCAAAAGACTGATTGTTTTCAAAGAGCAATCGGTATGCTTCCTTGACTCGTTCGACATCAGAGACATCGATGCGATCGAACCAGAAGACGTGACCAGCCCGGCAGATCTCGTTGGAACTGTAGCCAAGAACCTTTTCTACATTCGGGGCGACGTATGTGATGTTGCCGCCACTATCACCCCACCATGTCACGTCGGGAACGTTCTCGACTATGGAACGATATTTTTCTTCGCTTTCCCGAAGCGCTTCTTCCGCCTTCTTTCGCTCGGTGATGTCTCTTGTGACTATAGAAAAACCCCTCAGGTTTCCGGCCGGATCGCGCAAAGCGGAGATTGCCATGTTTGCCCAGAAACGCGACCCGCCATTACGAATGCACCAGCCCTCGTCTTCGTGCCGGCCATCCATTCTTGCTGTCTCTAATGCTCGAGCGGGTTTGTCGTTACGAATCTGCTCGCCGGCATAGAAACAAGAGAAATGTTTACCGAGGATCTCTTCCTGCTCGTATCCATTTATCCGTTTAGCCCCTTCATTCCAGCTCGCGACGTACCCATTGCAGTCAAGCATAAAAATCGCATAATCCTTGACCCCTTCCACCAACAAGCGAAAACGCTCCTCGCTCTCTTGCAAGGCCTCCTGGGCCTGCTTGCGTTGCGTAATGTCGCGCACAGCTGACACCGCGCCCCATTGTTTGCCGTTGCTATCGAACAGGGGATAGCAAGCTACCAAGTGCCATCCGTCAATAGCGGGTAAACGGGTTTCGACGGTTAGTGGTATTCCCTTGGACAGAGTCGTCCTGAACGCAGGTTCGGTCTCCGGTCTGGTTTCGCCGTAATAGCAGGCCTGATAGTCTTTGCCGATCAAGTTTCCCAGTTCAGGCTCGAAGCAATCGCGCATCGCCTGGTTAGTTCGGCGAATCAGTCCGGCCATATCGAGGATGCAAAGCTGGTTTGAAATCGCATTGAAAGTCTGCTCCCATTCATCCTTTGCCGCCTGCAAGGCTTCTTCGGCTCGTTTTCGCTCAGCAATCTCCTCTTTCAGGAAGATATTTGCGGCAAGCAGCTCCGCGGTACGCTGAGCCACCCTCTTTTCCAACTCGTCCTGAGCATCCTGAAGGGCCACATCACTCTTTTTTCGTTCGGTAACGTCACGCAACACCCAAAGATGCCGATCTGGAAGAAACGAAGCTTTGGCGCGAAATTCCATCTCGACCGGCCTTTTCCCCGGTCGCAGTAAACGGAACTCTCCGAGGGCATGGCCTCGATCGAGAAATTCCTGCCATTCCATTTCATACTCCCAAGACAAGCTATGCTCGAGTAAATCTAATAGCCGCCGAGTGAGCATCTCTTCTCTTGATAAACCAAAGACTGAACAGGCTGTGGGATTCGCGTTAATGCAAGTGGACTGATCGTTGACAATCAACATCGCGTCGAGCGCATTTTCGAAGGCCGCGTTTAATTCTTCTTCGCTCTCGTAAAGGGCCTGCTCCGTCTGTCTT
>Ga0137404_10000466_pt1 | contig 26591 bp, 22 predicted proteins | sample CZOMad2_1_16fung_FD_108285 | JGI IMG/M metagenome (GOLD analysis project Ga0137404, IMG submission 108285) | Vadose zone soil fungal communities from Angelo Coast Range Reserve, California, USA - CZOMad2_1_16fungal (Illumina Assembly) | ecosystem: Environmental > Terrestrial > Soil > Vadose... | reverse complement strand
TTTTGTTGTTAACAGTTTACGGGCGATTTTGGACTTGGCACGGTTAGCCTTCCAGATAATGATTGAGAAGAAATCAAAAGCGCCAAGGGAATGTTCTTCCTTGAATCGTTGGTGCACATCTTCAAATAGATAGTGTTCGCGGTCAAAGTACCTAAGATAATCGGTCATGCTTCACTCCTTTCAAATTGAAATTAGGGCACTACTAAATTTGCTCTTACTTAACCGAGCATGACTATTGTTCTACATCATGCTCACCGGATCGATCTCCACCGTAACTGAACGCAACTCATTTCCGGCTTTCTCCATAGCTTTCAGTGCCGCATCAATCACCGACCGCATTTGCTTTCGGCTGCGCGATTTTATTAGCGACTGCACCCGATGCTCGCCGCGCAGACGCGCGAATGGCGCGGGGGCAGGCCCGAGTATCCGACAAGCATGATCGCCGTTCGCTTCAACCAGAGCCTGGCGGAGTTGTTGAGCCGTGGCGTTGGCCCGCGCCGCATCCTTGTGGCGCACCAGCAGCAACGCCAGCGCGACGAATGGCGGATAGCCATGATTGCGTCGATGGCGAATCTCTTCGTCATAGAATCCCTGGTAGTCCTGGGCGCAGGCATGCCGCAGGGCGTAGTGATGCGGATGATAAGTTTGAATCAAGACGCGTCCGGGCAGATCACCGCGACCGGCGCGCCCGGCGACCTGGGTGATTAGTTGGAAAGCCCTCTCGGCAGCGCGAAAGTCCGGCAAAGCCAGACCGGCATCGACTGAAACCACGCCTACCAGCGTGACGTTCGGAAAGTCGTGACCCTTGGCCAGCATCTGTGTCCCGACCAGCAAATCCAATTCTCCCTTGCCGAAATCCAGCAGGGTTTTCTCGAACTGGTGGCGGCGAGACTTGGTGTCGCGATCGATGCGTCCGATGCGCATTGTGGGAAAACGTTTGCGCAGCAGTTCTTCGATCTGCTCGGTGCCCTCGCCGACGTAATAAATATACTTGCTGGCGCACTTGGGACACTGCGACGGCGCGCGCTGATGATGATTGCAGTAGTGACAAATCAAAATGCGATCGGTTTGATGATAGGTGAGCGTCACGTCGCAGTTCGGACAGTTGATCGATTCGCCGCAGGAGCGACACAGAATAAAACTCGAATAGCCGCGACGATTCAAAAGGATGATCGTCTGCTCGCCGCGGGCCTGAGTTTCGGCGATCGCCTTAAGCAGTTCATCTGAGAAGACCGCCGGCTTCTTGCGGCGAGCAAGAACCTCGCGCATGTCGATCATCTCGGCCCGGGCCATTGCGCGATTAGCGACTCGTTCGGGCAGATGCAGGTACTCGTACTTGCCGCTCTTCGCGTTGTGAAACGATTCCAGCGAAGGCGTGGCTGAGCCTAATACGATGACCGCGGATTCTTTCTGGGCCCGCACGATGGCGGTATCTCGGGCATGATAGAAAGGCGACTCCTCCTGGCGGTAAGAAGAATCCTGTTCTTCATCGATGATGATCACGCCGAGATTCTGGACCGGCGCGAAGACGGCTGAGCGAGTACCCAGCACGACACGCGCTTCGCCGCGACGCAGACGCGACCACTCGTCAAAGCGCTCGCCTTTGGAGAGCGAGGAATGAAAGATCGCTATCTGCCCGCCAAAGTGGGCCCGCAAACGTCTTGAGAGGATGGGCGTCAGCGCAATTTCCGGAACCAGCATCATCGCGCCGCGACCCTGATCGAGCGCGGCCTGCATCGCGCGAATGTAAACTTCGGTCTTGCCGCTACCCGTGACGCCATGCAGCAGCAGGGTCGCAAAACCTTTTTCGCTGATTCGCTTTTCGATAGATCGCAGAGCGGCGGTTTGTGCCGCGGTCAGATGAAAGACTTCCATGTCCGGCAGCTCCGCACGCAGCAGCGGATCGCGCCGAACATCCTCTTCAAATTCCGTCACCACGCCTCTCTTCGCCAGCGTGTTGATGACCGACTCGCTCACGTTCGCAGCCTTGATCAAATCGATTACCGCCATCCTGTTCTGATGGGCACGGAGAACCTTGATAGTTCGTAGCTGCGCTTGAGTCACCCGCGCATTTTCTGATTGAGATCCGTCGAGTTCAGGATTGACAAGGCGCACAGCTCTGCGTCGCTTGGCCCGAGTAACCGTTGAGCGAGTTCGATAAGCGCGCTCAATCAAGCCTTCTGTTTCCAACTCTCGCAGCCACTGCGGAGTTTTCGCCGCGCCGATTCGTAAACAGAAGGCAGTTAGTTCAAACTCGCCTTCGGTTCTCAGTAGTCTCAGCGCGCTGGTTCTGACATTTGCCGGACTGCTTATTTCGAAATCTGAAAGGGCTTCGCGTCCACTGGTAGTGATCGAAACCATCTGTTCGACGGTCGCGTTGACGCCGGCCGGCAGCGCCGCGCGCATGACTTCGCCCCACGGCGCCGCATAGTAATCCGCAACCCAACGCGTGATCTCCAACACCTCGGTGGTTAACGGCGGATCGACGTCGAGCAGTTCTTTAATTTCCTTGAGCTCTGACTCAATCAGGCTGGTGCCGGATCGCAGTCGCGGTAGCAGCGCGACAATGTATCCGGTCAAAGGTTTCGCGCCGAGTTGCGCCACCACGCGCGACCCGATGCGCGCCACCTGCTGGATCGACGGCGGCAGACGATAAGTAAAGGTTTTGCTGAGATGGACCGGAAACGCCACCTGGGCGTACAGCGGCACTGTTTGATCCGAAGCTGGGATTGCAGACGTCATCGGAATGGCACGGGTTTCGGTTCGCGAGGGAAGGTTAACGCGAACCGCTGCACGATAAAAGTCGAACGCTGCGGACTATTGAGCTCGCGGTGGCAGATTGTCGAGATAATCGCGGACCTTCTTTAAATCTTCCCAGACCTCTCTCTTCTTTGACGGGTCGCGCAGGAGATAGGCCGGGTGAAACGTCGGCATCACTTTGATACCGCGAAAGTCTCTGAACTTTCCGCGGACGCGGGAAATACCTTCGCGTACGTCCAGCAGGTTCTGGAGCGCGGTGTTTCCCATCACGACGATCACCTCGGGCTGCACGGCCGCGATCTCGCGAAATAGAAACGGCCGGCAGATCGCAGCTTCCTCGAGAGTCGGCTGCCGGTTACCAGGCGGCCGGCAGCGATTGACGTTGCCGATGAGCACGTCTTCGCGCTTCATCCCGATCGCTTCAATGATCTTGGTGAGCAGTTGTCCGGCCCGGCCGACGAAGGGTTTGCCCTGCGCGTCTTCGTCGGCGCCCGGGGCTTCGCCGACAAACATCAAACGTGCTTTGTGATTTCCAAAAGTATTGACGACCTGGGTGCGTCCTTCGCACAAACCACAGCGGGTGCAGTCGCCGATTTCGCGCCACACGTCTTCCAGACTTTCGCTAGACTGAAGTGATGCCGGTTCAGGCGACTCCGCGAAAAGGGAAGACCGCAGAAGTGAATTCGAGACCGCCGGCATCTTCATCGACGACTGAGCAGGTACAGAATTGATGTGTGGCGTTCGCTGCCGCGAAGCCTCAACCGGCGGAGATGCTGTCGATGCCTCTGAAGCTACGCGGTGACTTGATAAGGCGATTGTCTCAACGCCAAGCTCGGCGAAATACTGCGCGTACTCACGCGACTGTTCCAGCAAGTCCAGCAGTTCGTTCGCGGTTGCATCAGGGTTCATGTTGTTTCAAGACTTCGCGATCGAAGCCGCCTTATCGGGTTTACTTGCACGGCGTAACTTTATCACCTCGTCCAAAATGCGATGCCCGGTCTCGCACTTGGACATGAGAGGCAACTCTATCGGCTGAGAATCGTCGCGAAGCAGAATGAAGACCGCGTTGTTTTCGGAATCAAGGCCGGCGTCGTCGCGAGAGACGTCATTGGCGACTACCGCATCCAGCCCTTTACCAACTAATTTTGCGCGCGCATTCGCAAGCAAATCATCAGTTTCCGCCGCGAACCCAATCAAGAGCTGGCCATTGGTTCGCGCCTGTGCGACTTCGCCCAGGATGTCGGCCGTGCGCTCGAGTTTCAATTCCATATCTGCTGCAGACTTCTTGATTTTGGTCGCGGCCTTGTCCTTCGCTCGATAATCCGAGACGGCCGCTGCCGCTATAAAGATTGTCGCAGCGCTGGCTTCTTTCACGACCGCGACGCGCATTTCTTCGGCGGAGCTAACGCGGATAACCCGCACGCCACCAGGCGGGTCGACGCTGGTTACGCCGGCGACCACCGTAACCTCGGCGCCCCTGTCGCGCGCTGCTTCGGCCAGGGCAAACCCCATTCGTCCTGACGAGCGATTCGAAATGAAGCGGACCGGATCGATGGGTTCGCGGGTCGCTCCGGCCGTGATCAGAACTCGTTCATCGTTCATATCTTCAGGTCGGCTGGTTTGTGCTCTCGCAGTGGAAGTATTTGTTCGCCGGCCCTGCTTTCGTAGTAGTTCGAGCGCGGCTATGACAATTCCTTCCGGATCGCTGAGTCTGCCGGGGCCGAAACTTCCGCAGGCCATCTCACCTTCGTCGGGATCGATCAGGTGAACGCCATCATCGCGCAGCTTCTGAAGATTCCGACGGGTGGCCGGATGCTGCCACATCACCGTATTCATCGCCGGTGCTACCAGCACCGGAGCGGTGCAAGCAAGATAGGTCGAGGTAAGAAAATCATCCGCGACGCCGTTGGCTAGTTTGGCCAGCGTGTTGGCCGTCGCGGGCGCGATAATGAACAAATCGATTGTCTGTGAAAACGTGATGTGGGCGATCGGGTCTGGATTGTCGGCTGAGTAATCGTCGACGACGACATAGGATCCTGAGAGGGCGCGGAATGTGAGCGGCTGAATGAACTCACAGGCATGCTTCGTCATGGTGACGCGCACTTCGCAGCCGGCGCGCTGCAAACCCCGCAGGACTTCGATGGCTTTATAGGCCGCGATCCCGCCAGTGATGCCGAGGGCCACACGGGTTCCCGCAAATTCTTGCCTGGCCTGATTGTCACTCATCTTAAAATTGAAATGTAACATCGCTGAATTACGCCGTGCAATATGACGAGATCTGAATGACTCACAATTTGATCGGCTGACAACTGGCTCGCAGGCGCATTCCTGCGTTAAAATATTTCCGTTGATCGGGCTCAATCCGACCTTAAGGCCGGATACCAGCCAGACCATTCGAGGAAAGATCCATGGGTAACCCAAGCTGTCTTCCGCGAGTATTAATCTCATTATCGATCGTCTTACTGATGAGCGGAGTGGCGACTGCCCAGCGTTCGGGCCCCGCCTCAAGCGCTAGCTCGGACTTTGGGCCGGTCATGCGCGCGTATCTGGGCTACCTCAATAACGAGGAAGAGGTAGTGGATGATCGGGCCAGCCGGCACGAGATTACGCCCGCCTACTATCGTCGAAACCTGGGCCGGATTCGCGCGCTGCGACAGATGGCCATTCGACTGGTTCGTCAAAGTGGCAACGACTACGTCCCCGAGCTTGAAGCGGTGACCGGGGACGAACTCGGGATGCTGTTCGATCCGCCGCCCAAGCCCACGACCTTGCGGGCGGACGAAACAGTCGCCAATAAGTTCAGGTTTCTTGCGGCGGTCCACTCGGGCGAGGTCTTCTACCTGTTTGCTCGTCTTGATCCTTACGAGCAGGCGGAGCTCCTCCAGCAACAGAAGAAGGCTCCGGTCACGGTTTCGCCAAGCTCCGGGCCTGGAGTGGAAAACAGCGGACGGGTTACGCGAACGACTACCAGGCCGCGGCGCGCAGTTCCGCATTAGAAATCGGGCTTGTATGGTGGAAAGGTGTGGCGAGATTCTAAATATTTCTTGTACGTGCCAGGCTTAGTCCCTGACTCCCTCAGACCGGCCCAGAAAACACAAAATCTTGACAGCATTTGGGAAAAAAGCCCTTTACAGTGGCCCGACCGCGTGTTATCGTCCCCTAAAGCTAGCTAACACTGTGGCTTTGGTCGTTGGGATCAAGCGTTGATTGTTGACATATATGCCGGAGTTCGTGTAAAAAAGGCAAGACTAGATACACCTTAGCTAGTCCGGCATGCTTTCTTTTCTTTGATGTCGCGCGCGTGCGGAGATTGTTGATTTAAGATGGATTACCAGTTTTTGAGAGTCTTAGCGCGCTTCCACAAAACTTTGTTCACTTGTACGGGAGGAAATGATGATTAGCAGAACTTGGAGCCGTAAGTCCATCGCATTCTTAGCCGCGGTTGCCGTGTTAAGCGTTTACTCAATGGTGGCACTGGCAACGCCGGGGCAGAAAGCAGCGTCGGGCGAGCTTTCGGTTTCCGGGCAAGTCACCGTTAATGGTCAGGCCGCTATTTCTGGCGCCACTGTTTTCTCTGACAGCGTAATTGCAACGGGAGCCAATAGCAGCGCAACGATTAGCCTTGGAAAGCTCGGTCGCGTTGAGTTGTTCCCAAACACGAGCATGAAACTGGGCTTCGGTGACGCGAATATCTCAGCCTCGCTCGATGCGGGTCGAGTTCAGGTTGCGACGTTGGCAGGTATCGCGGCGATCGTTACCGCGAAAGACGGCGCTGCCGTCGCCGACGCACAACAGGCGGCCACGTTCATGGTCGACGTAGAGTGCGGCAACATGATTGTTGCTTCTCAGGGCGGACTGGTTGAATTGCGGGCCGCCGGAAAGACCAAGGCGGTTGCGGCCGGAACTTCGGAATCTGCGGGCACTCCGCAGCCCGGAACTCGCTGCACACGTCTCACCAAGTCAGATAGCTTTGGTAAGTTGAGCGGTGGTGCTTTGGCCGCTCTGTTACTGGCGGCCGGCGGTGCAGTCGCAGCGGCAATTCTAGCGACAACGCACAACAACGATCTGAACTTCGGTGGCTCAGTAACCGTGGTCAGCCCAACGAAATAACTAAAGGCCAATTCGGCTGATGGCGCGCACCTCGCGCGGCATTTGACTACAATTTTGCGGGTCACGCGTCAATGGCGCGCGTGGCCCGTAAATTTTGGTTAGACAGGGAATTCCTCCCAAATAAGAGCACGCGAATGCACATTGCCGTCATTGGTTCCGGTTATGTCGGACTTGTAACCGGGGCATGTTTCGCCGAGTTCGGCGTTGATGTCACCTGCGTTGACGTAGATGCCGAGAAAATTGCCCAGCTCACTCTCGGCAGCTCACCAATTTACGAGCCGGGCCTCGATCAACTCGTTAAAAAAAACCTGGAGGCAGGACGCCTTCGTTTTACGACTGATAGTCAATCAGCCATCGAACAATCCCTGGTGATCTTTCTCGCGGTGGGTACACCACCGGCGGCTGATGGCTCAGCGGATCTCACTTATGTCGAAGATGCCACCCGAAAAATCGCCGAACACATGGACAGCTACAAAGTTGTAGCTACCAAGTCCACGGTTCCGGTCGGAACTGGCCAGCGTCTGGCTTCGTTAATCCGCAAACACCAGAAAAAACCTGTCGAATTCAGCGTGGTCTCGAATCCGGAATTCCTGCGTGAGGGCGCTGCGATCAGTGACTTCATGCGGCCGGACCGCGTGGTCATCGGGAGTAGCGACCATAACGCGGTCGCGATCATGCGTGACCTCTATCGTCCTCTGTATCTGATCGAGACCCCGTTCGTGATCACCTCGCTGGAAGGTGCGGAATTGATTAAGTACGCTGCCAATGCCTTCCTGGCAACCAAGATTTCCTTCATCAACGAGATTGCGAATCTTTGCGAGAAGGTGGGGTGTGACGTTCACGAAGTCGCGCGCGCGATTGGCATGGACAAAAGAATCGGCAGCAAGTTTCTCCATGCCGGCCCCGGGTTTGGTGGCTCGTGCTTTCCCAAGGACATCCTCGCACTCGCTTCGATCGCGCGCCAGTTCTCATCGCCAACCCGAATTGTCGATGCCGTGATTGAAGTCAATTATCAGCAACGACTCGCGATGGTGCCTAAGATCGAAAAGCTGGCCGAAGGAGTCAGCGGAAAGAGAATTGCCGTGTTGGGCCTGGCTTTCAAGCCCGAGACTGATGACATGCGGGACGCTCCTTCAGTGGAGATAATTCAGGGTTTGGTTGAGCGCGGAGCTACGGTGAGTGCGTACGACCCGGTTGCGGCTGAAGAGGCGCGGCGCCTCTTGCCGGAAATCGAATATGCGTCTGACGAATACGAGGCGGTCACCGGCGCCGAGGTGCTTGTTTTTATGACGGAATGGAATCAATTTCGCGCCCTGGATATGGAACGTATTCGTGGTTTGATGAAGGTCCCGAGGATTGCCGACCTACGAAACATTTATGAGCCGGCCGACATGCGGAAAATGGGATTTGAATATGTTGGAGTAGGACGATAGACAACTATGCCGCTCTCTGGAGTAGCTTTGGTTACGGGTGGCGCGGGCTTCATTGGCTCCCATATCGCGGCTGCGTTGATCGACCGCGGCGCACGGGTTCGCATAATCGATGACCTGTCAACCGGGTATCGCCAGAATGTAGAAGACGTTGGCGGCGATATTGATTTCATTCAGGCGAGTCTCACGGATCGCCAGGCGGTCAGGCGCGCGCTTGAGGATGTCGAGTGGGTGTTTCACGAAGCTGCAATTCCTTCCGTGCCGCGCTCCGTAGCTGCACCGGAGGAAACACACGAGGCCAGCGTCAACGCTACTTTTTCGCTGCTACTTGCCGCCCGCGACCAAAAGGTTCGTCGCCTGGTCTACGCCGCCTCGAGCGCAGCTTATGGTGACCAGCCTGAATTACCCAAGCGTGAAGACATGCGTCCGGACCCGTTGTCGCCCTATGCGGTTGCCAAGTTGGTCGGAGAGTACTACTGCCGGGTTTTCAGTCGAGTGTACGGGCTCGATACTGTCTCATTGCGCTATTTCAATGTGTTCGGCCCGCGTCAGGATCCAGGTTCGCAGTACTCGGGAGTTCTTTCCCGTTTTATCGATGCGGCATTGAACGCAAAACAGCCAACTATTTACGGGGACGGAGAGCAGTCTCGCGACTTTACCTATATCGCGAATGTGGTAGATGCGAATCTCAAGGCAGCCGAGTCTGATTCGGCAGTCGGTCAGGTAATCAACATCGCCAACGGCGAGCGCGTGACGATCAATGAAGTTTTTGAAATGGTGAAAAAGCTTACTGGCCGGGCTAACCTGGAGGCTGAATATGCTCCACCGCGCACCGGTGATGTGCGCGATAGCCTGGCAGATCTAAGCCTCGCACGCTCGCTTCTGGGATACACTCCCCAAGTCGGTCTCGAAGAAGGTCTACGCTCGACGATTGACTGGTGGACCAGCAGTCGCTTCAGCAAAGCAGTTCCGTAGTGGTCATGCAAAAGCTTCCCAACCCTGCGGGATTCTGGTCAGTCATACAATTCGATTTTTCGGTTCATGAACTATCAGCAGGATCAAGTAATAATTTTGGCTATGCAACTTTGCGTCCGCTCTCTAAGGTCTATGGCGGAGGCGTCTCTTCCAAAAGAAAAATTTCAAGTTACTACAATTTACCTTGCGCGAAAGAAGATGCAGGGGTAATATGCCGAAGCTTTTCACCTCTACCGGAGAATACAAGATCTCATGCATGAAGTCCCCAACCCGTCATTCGAGGCGATCCACCTCGTGTCGTTCCTGTTAGTTCGCTTCAATTCGATTTGTAAGAAATGCCTGTTGGATGTCCAGCAACTCTACATCTTGGCCTTCATTCTGTTCGAGGGCGAGAACACAAAAACCGACCAGAGGCTCCTTCTCCGCGGAGACGTGACTCGACTATTAAAGGCCGTTTATGGTTCCACTGATAATCAAATTTCACAATGGGTCGCCGACCTTTGCAGCAAAGGTTTTCTTGACGCTGTGACGTTGAACAGCAGTCAAAACTCAACAGTCTTTGCTGGTAAGAAGGGTCGCAAGGCTTTGATTCTCAATAAGAACGGTGTTGCCAAGGCTTCCTCGTACATAAAAGAACTCATGAAATTGCGCGATAACATCGCAAGGAAGCAAAACTTCTTAGTTGCTCCAGGCATGAAATCGTGCGGACCGTTTGGTGATGGAATCTTACTCTTTATGTCGCTTGTGAGTCGGAGCGCTGAAACCCCCGCGTTAATGGAGACGGCCCCACCAATTGAAGAGAATATAAGGTCCAACGCGGGGTGATCGACAAGAGTAACGTCGGTTCCAGCTTGGCTCAGAATAAAAATGGCGCGTCTGAGTCCCGCTAAGAACCGAACGCGCCATGCCTGAATGCTCGCGTTGACGCGAAGCATTGTAGCAGAAGGAGCCCCCCACTTAAGGAAAGCCACCCTCCATATATAAGACGAGAGAATCCCAGGTTTTTAAAAAAAAAGATAAGTTTTACTTTTCATGATTTTATGTCGGGGAGGAAAAGGAATTTAGGAACCATGAAGCTATGGTTCCAACATTCACCAACTCTTATTACCTTAGACTACCCTCCAACGGTTTTTTCAAAAAAGAATTTCGTGATCGAGACCCACGAAGAAAAGTAATCTTATAAAAAAGTAGTAGCATCGTTGCAAAACAGAGGCGTATAATCCGCCTGCTCGTCTGAGTCCCGCTAACAGAACCCGGGCGAAGCACCTGAATGTTTTCGTCGTTGGGCGCGAAGTTTTTTTGTTGTAGGCCTTGAGGTGGGAATGCCCAGAAGCTTTAACCCATCTCTTGGCCGAGTTGGTTGGTAGCAGGAGGCCACCTTATGGTTGCATTGTTCGCGCGCAGCCTTGAGCTTGCGCTTCACTTTGCCATCCTCGGCGGGTTAACGGATGTGGCTTTACAACTACATCAAGGTAACGGAGCCGTGGCGTTGGTCCACGCTATAGTTGTGGCGGTAGCCATAATTATTTTTGCGTGGGCTGGAAAGGTTGCCAAGAAAATTCTTGGCGACAAAAAATGACGGTGGACCCCTTGGGCGCGCCTGAGTTTCGTGCGCTCAAGGGGTTCTTTGTTATGAGCCAGGGCTTGCTTGGCAACGAGCAAGCCCCAAGGCTCGATGAACTCACTATTGAAAAAGGAGGAGAGCATCATGGAAACCACAGTTTTTCTAACTCGGACCGGTGAAGGAGAGGGATTACGGGACTATTGGGCGCACACCTATGAGGGTCTAGAGACTCGGTTACTGTCGTATGCGAAACGACTCACGAATCACATGACTTTTGATGCTGAGGACTTGGTCCAAGACACCGTTTACAGGGTTCTCTGTCATCCGCGCGATCCTGGAATGGTAAAAAATCCCAGCGCCTACTTAAAGGCAATGATGCGCAATGCTTGGATAGATCGACGGCGAAAGGAAAGTCGCGTCAGCCTAGAAAGCATCGAAGTGTTGAGCGACAAGCGGATGCTCGACAACTGCCAAGTGACGCCTTGTGTTCACCAAAGTCTGGAAGCCGCCGAATTGAGACGCGAAGTCAAACATCGTCAGGGTCGCCTCAGCAGTCGTGAGAAAGAGTTGCTTGATTTGTATCTAGAGGGCAATAAATGTAAGGACATTGCCCAAATATTAGGCGAGGATGTGAAGCTCACGCGATCTGAACTCAACGCGATCAAGACCAAAATGCGGTATCGCCTGAGAGTAACGGGTCGAGAGAAAGAAGCAGCGCGCATTAGCGTACTGAGATGATTACGTCCGTTGGGAAGGCACAGTTACCGCCAACGAATCAGACGCAGTTAAAAAAAACGACGGCCGGTGATTTAAGTAAATCTCAATAGCGTGATCAGGTGCGCCTCGGAGAAGGCGGCAATGGTGTTGTGTAAAAGCTGGCCTCTTGCACCTCTAGTTATTTGACGGGGATATGCATCCCTCCGTCTATTGCCACTTTCTAGCGCCCATTCCTACTTTTTGGGCAAAGCTGCCCGAGGCGGACCAACTTGCGGCGTGGGGGTTCGCCCACTCAGGGGACGATCTCGAACATCGAAAAACGCGGGAGCAATTCCAGGGCCGGGCGCTTTGGGTCTGGCGCACCTGTAGTTCTGCGCTCGCACGTACTGCACAGCGCAGTAAACTGGCGCGTAGGTTTTTCAGCCGACAGTCTCCGATCATCCCTACGCTTCCTGTGCTCGGGGTTTGTACTCAACCACCGGCCGCAGAGCGACAGGCGATCATTCAAAGCCAGGTGATAGATCGGATTGTCCGGGCTAAAAATGTATTGCTTCGCTGGAGTTTCTTCCATAGGATATGCCTACCTGACCGATATGCTAACCAAGCCACGAGGTAGAAGCGGTTAATGTGCTGCGCCCGGACGAAACGGGCGATCCGGGCATCCTCAAATTCGGCGCACAGTCTATATACAAATAAGTATAGGCGCAAGGTAAGAAGCGCACGCCTATCAGGAGGGCAATCCTGATGGGTCGCTCTCAGCGTCAAAAGCCCAAGCGTTTAGCTCGCAAGCTGCTGGCTATTCGGCGGGGATTGAAAGCGAGTCAAACTGAGATGGCAAAGCTTCTCAATCTGCGAGGGTCCTACACGGCTGTTTCAGCGTATGAGCGCGGAACCAGAGAACCCGATCTTCTTGTCCTATTGCGTTATGCGAAAGTCGCCAAAGTCTCAACCGATGTTCTGATTGATGACGCGAAGGATTTGCCCCAAAAATAGTCTTTGCGCTGATTGTCTTATTTTGTTGACGCACGCCTTTTCCGGGCGTATAGTTCGCCGCGTTAATTTGGTGTTTGCAGTGCGTTAGTTCATTGGTTTTGTTTTCGCGTTTCATCACGCGATGCTCGCCCAACCACCCCACGACGCTTTCACCGGTGTTGAGGTTGTTCTCATGAAGTTGGCTTTACATCCTCAGTCCTTATTCTCCCTTTCAATAGTTGATAGACGGTTTCTGCCGCCCGCCGCTCTGTTCTTTTCGGGCGAAGTTTCTTCATTTCCAGTTGATCCCGCACGTGCGCCCGCCAGCGACCGAGGCCTTTTCCGACGGCCCTTAGAATCTCTGATTGGAATTCATTCACCTGGACGAGTTGCACCGCTGTGTCGAATTGAAACACTAGCCCGTCGAATGGGCTGCGAGAGCTATCTGCTTGGTTTAGTGAAAGTTACGGGCTCCCGAAGCCAAATGGCGGGATCCGGAAGCCAACTGGCGGAGTCCCGAAGCCAAGTAGCGGGCTCCCGAAGCCAAGTGGCAGAGTCCCGAAGCCAAGTGGCGGAGTCCCGAAACCAAGTAACGGAGTCCCGAAGCCAAGTGACGGAGTCCCGAAGCCAAGTGGCGATGTCGGGAAGCCGGCTGGCGGAGTCGCGGAAAGCACTAGCGGGTATGCGAAGGCAACTTGTGTCGCAACGCGAACTGTTGAGCGTGCGAAAGCGGCAGACGGTAGCGCTGGTCCCGGTCGGGATATTGCCCGACCTTTAGGGAGGGCATCACCAGACATTCACAGGTCTGGGGTCATCGACGAATGACTCCTTTTTTAGGCGCGGGCTACTGCCGTGCTCCTACCGCCCAAATAACAATGAGGAGGTTCCGATGAATAACAAGCAAACAAACAGGGTAACGATGTTCAAGACGGTATCGGCTTATCTTGACAGCCACAATTCGGTCTGGAGCGCCATGCCCCCAATGGCTGCCGCCGTGGAAAGTTTCCAGGACAAGATCGCCGCCATCGATACGGCGGCGCAACAACAGGAGACGCCCAGCGGAGCGGCCGACAACAAAGCCGCGGCGCGCGATGCTTTGGAGGATGTTTTGTTTCTCACCTGCGAAGCGTTGGCAGTGATCGGACACACGACCAATGACCACGAGCTGCTGGCGCTGACGTCGTTGAGTCTTTCGGCGTTGGACCAGATGGGTTCGCAAGAGTTGTTCAATCGCGCTACAACGGTGCTGGCCCAGGCGAACGCCAGGAAAACGGAGCTAACGGCGTTGCACGTGACGCAGGCAAATCTTGATGAGCTGACGCAAGCGCTGCATGGCTACGCCACCGCGAAAGAACAGCCGCGCACCGAGACTGCAGAGCGGATGGCGCAGACGGAATCGTTGGCGAATCTCATTCGAGAGGCCGGCGGCATTCTGCGGAACCAGATCGATCGTCTGGTAAATTTGTTTAAGCGCTCGAACCCAGAATTCGTGGCCGGCTATCGCGGCGCGCGTGTGGTGGTCGATCGAGCGGCCAGTCACGCTTCGCCGCCGCCGGCTAGTCCGCCGCCGACCCCGAATCCATAGGCGCAGGGTTTACTATCGGTGGAAAAGCTAAACGCCCGCCAGAACGTCCTTAAGAGTTCTGACGGGCGTCTATTCTTGGGGGCAACAACAACAATCAACCGAAAAATCAGTGACCCTGAGACAGCTTGCCAATCAGTGAGAACATCGGCAGGTACATCGAGATTACGATGCCGCCGATGGTGACTCCCAGGAATCCAATCAACGCCGGCTCCATCAGAGTCAGCAGGTTCGCAATCGCGGCGTCAACTTCCTGTTCATAGAAATCCGCAATCTTGCCGAGCATCGAGTCGAGGGCGCCGGTTTGTTCGCCGATGCCGACCATCTGCGAGACCATATGTGGAAAGATCTCAGCATCGCGCAGTGGCTCGACAAAACTCTTGCCCTGCTCAACCGCCACGCGAATGCTGATGATGCCTTCCTCGATGATTACGTTTCCGGCAGTGCGCGCGGTGATATCAAGCGATTGCAAAATTGGAACGCCGGAAGATAACAGCGTCGAGAGCGTTCGCGAAAAGCGGGCGACGGCGATCTTCAAAAAGATCGGGCCCACGATGGGGGTCTTGAGCAGCAATCCATCGATTCGCTTCCGGCCCTTCGGTGTCTTGTAGTAGAAGTGCAGCGCTACTGAGATCCCGATGATGACCACCAGCAGGCAAAGCCCGCCCCAACCGGCCAGAAAACTACTGAGGCCAACCACGATCCGCGTAGGCAGCGGCAGCGGCTCGCCCGGACCTAACAGACCCAGGAAAATGTTTTGAAACTGTGGGATCACCACGATCATGATTACGGCTATGGCGACAATCGCCAGCAGGATAACTGCGGCCGGATAAATCAACGCCGAGACCACGTCGCGCTTTAACTTAACAATCTTTTCGATAAACGTGGACAGGCGTTGTAGGATCAGATCGAGAATACCGCCTGTCTCTCCGGCTTCCACCATGTTCGAATAAAGTTGATCGAATACTTTTGGGTGCCGGCTCATCGCGGCGGCCAGAGTTGAACCTTCTTCGACGTCCTGTCGTACCTGTGCCAGCACCTGCTGGAAATACTTGTTCTGCTGTTGTTGAGACAGAATGTCCAGGCATTGGACCAGCGGCAATCCCGCATCAATCATAACGGAAAACTGACGCGTGAAGATTGCGAGATCTTTCGATTTGACACTCTTGCGGCCAGAGAGTTTAGGGATTCCGATCTCGCGGCCCTTGTCCTTAACTGAAGTTAGCGTGACCTGCTCACGACGCAGGATCTGGCGTAGCGCCTCGCGATTGTCCGCGACGCGTTCGCCCGTCACTACTTCATTCATGCGGTTGCGGCCTTTAAAAACGTAGGTAGGCATTTCTCAGCACTCCGTTTCTTTCTCTTTCGGTCTTATTCGACAACTATTTTCGCGGAAGTCCGGGGCGCGCCTGCGAGTACGCAGGCGGCATGCCCGGCCTGGCCTGCGAGCCGTTGCTGCTGTTTAGTCCTGAGCCGCGATCGATCAGGTCACGCAGTTCGTTGGCGTTCGAAGTGCGCTGCATGGCCAGTTCTCTGGTGATCAGGCGCTTGTGAAAGAGTGTGGCCAGCGATTGGTTAAAGGTCTGCATGCCGTGGATGTCCTGGCCGGTTTGCATCATGGAATAAACCTGATGGACCTTGTCTTCGCGAATCAGATTCCTGATGGCGGAGTTGGGAATCAAAACTTCCATGGCCATGGCACGGCCGCGGCCGTCGGCTTTCGGCAGCAACGTCTGGCAGAGGATGCCTTCGAGCGTGAGCGATAACTGCGCGCGCACCTGGGCCTGCTGCATCGATGGAAACACGTCGATGATGCGGTTGATGGTGGAAACGGCGGAGTTCGTATGCAAGGTCGCAAACGTCAGATGGCCCGTCTCAGCGATTCGCAATGCCGATTCTATGGTTTCAAGATCGCGCATTTCACCAACGAGTACGACGTCGGGATCCTGACGCAACGCCGTGCGAAGCGCCTCGGCAAAACCCTTTGTGTCCGCGTTGACTTCGCGTTGATTGACGATGCAGTTCTTGTGATTATGGAGAAACTCGATCGGGTCCTCGATAGTCAGGATGTGTTCGTGACGCTCTTTGTTGATCTTGTCGATCATGGCCGCCAGGGTTGTTGATTTACCTGAGCCAGTCGGACCGGTGACGAGGACCAGGCCGCGCGGCTTATTGCAAAGGTCCTTGACTACCTGCGGCAGGCCTAAATCCTCAAACGATTTGATCTCGTAAGGAATTGCACGGAAGACCGCACCCACGGCGCCACGCTGATTGAAGATGTTGGCACGGAAGCGCGAGAGGCCTTTCACGCCAAACGAAAAATCCAGCTCGAGGTTTTCTTCAAAGCGATGCTTTTGCGCATCGGTGAGGACGGAATAAGCCAACTGCTTCGTTTCGGACGAATTGAGCGGGCGATACCCATCGAGGGGGCGGATCTCGCCGTGGACGCGCACCAGGGGACCGGTGCCGGTTGTAATGTGCAGATCAGAGCCGCCCAGTTCGGACAGCTTGTGCAGCAGCTCTGATAGCGAGATTTGTGGTGGATTTTCCATTGTGTCCGTTTCCTTTGGCGGACTGAGATGACCGCGGGTGTTCCGCGGGCCAAACAGCCAAACCTATTGGTTTTTGCTTACCCCCGTTGGTTGGAAATCAGAAAGGAACTTCTCGGCATCACCGGCAATCTTTTGGGTAGAACCACCAGTCGTGCGGGTTGTCAGAGAGTAGACCCGGCCGTTGATTTCGGTGAAGTAGAAGTTCCACAACTGCTCCGGCTTCCCGTCGCTGGTGGCGGGAGTCTGAGCAATCACTTCAAATACGCGATGGCCACCGATCTCTCGCTGCCGGTCGTTAACAACCCAACCACCCGAAGTAATCATCCGGTCGATGACGGAGCGTCGCAGGTCTGTGAACGTTACTCCGCCCAGCATCCTCCTCTGCTCGCGCCCGATGACCTGATCAGCATTCGCCGGCGCTACAGCCACAACTGCGAGAGTGGCCTGGGCTTCCGGCATTCCGTTCGGTGGAGCAATGCGAAAACTTGAAGCGCCCTTCGCGGTTGATCCGGCCGACCAACCGTTTGGCAGCGACATAGAGAAAGCGCCGTCCCGGTAGACGCCTTCGGGGAAGGCAAGTGCGCCGGGCAAGGCTGCGTGGTTGTCAGAAGTTCTGGCCACAGCCGCGGGTACCGATCCGGTTCGCGAGCTAGCTTCCAAGGCTCGACGTTTGGCCAGCATTGCCTTCCGGCGCCGAACCTGGGCGCGGTGACGACGCCACCAGGCGCGCGAATGATGATGAAAACGATGCGAACGCGCAGCCATTTGAGATCTCAAGTTATGCGCGGTTGAGTTTGCAAAGGGCAGCATTGCCACAATGGAAACGAGCAGAGCTAATGAGAGACCAATTCGACGTAACATAAACTCACCCCTTTCACGCCACCGTCTCGCGGAGAACTTCCTCGATGGTGGTAACACCGTTTCGTACCTTTTGTAGACCCGACTCGCGCAAAGTGATCATGCCATCTTCGATCGATTTTTTTCTCAGTTCGAGCGACGACGCGCCGATCAGAATCAGCTCACGAATCTCGTCAGTTACTTCCATTACTTCATAGAGTCCGATCCGGCCCTTGTAGCCGGTATCGTTACAACTCGGACAACCTTTGCCTTTGAAGGTCTTGACTTTGTTTGCTTCTTCCGGAGTAAAGCCGACCTCGACCAGGGCTTCGATGGGGGTGGGGTACTCTTTCTTACAGTCTTTGCAGATGCGGCGAATGAGGCGCTGAGCCTGGATCAAATTCACGCTGGTGGCCACGAGGAAGGGCTCGATACCCATGTTCATCAGGCGTGAGATTGTGGAGGGAGCGTCGTTTGTGTGGAGGGTTGAGAGTACGAGGTGGCCAGTGAGAGCGGCCTTGATAGCAATCTCGGCGGTTTCGAAGTCGCGGATTTCACCGACCAGAACAATGTTCGGATCCTGCCGCAGGAATGAACGGAGGGCGGCAGCAAAGTTCAATCCGATCTGTTCTTTCATCTGCACCTGGTTGACGCCTGGCAGATTGAACTCAACCGGATCTTCGGCGGTCATGATGTTCGTGTCGACTGTATTGAGAGATTGGAGCGCCGAATAAAGAGTGTTCGTCTTGCCGCTGCCGGTAGGTCCCGTGACCAGCACCATGCCGTAAGGCTTGGAGATGTTCCGCTGGAACTTAACCAGAGAGTCAGGCTCGAAACCGAGGTTCGTCATGTCGAGCATGAGCTTCTCTTTATCGAGCAGGCGAAGCACAACCTTCTCTCCAAAAAGAGTGGGCAAAGTAGAAACGCGGAAATCGAGTTCACGCGAGCGTGAGTCAACTTTGACGCGAATCTTGATGCGGCCATCCTGAGGCAGGCGCTTTTCAGAGATGTCCAGTTTCGACATGATCTTGATGCGTGAGATGAGAGCGTCGCGCATCTTCAAAGGTGGGTGCATCACGTCGTAAAGCAGGCCATCAATACGAAAGCGAATGCGCAGCTCTTTTTCATATGGCTCTACGTGAATGTCGGAGGCTCCGCGGCGCAGCGCGTCAACCAGGAGGACGTTGACCAAACGCACCACCGGCGCGTCTTCGCTCATCCGGGTAAGGCTGGAAAGATCGATCTCCTCGTTGTCTTCAAGGACGTCGACTTCACTGGCGAGAGACTCCTGATCGAAATCGAGACTGTCGAGTGAGACCAAATCGGCCTGAGAGAATCCGTTGCCGTTAAGTCCTTCGACTGAGAGATCCGGTGCAACCGCGGCCAGTTCGATCTCGCGCGAACTGCTGTAGTACTTTGCGATTGCGGTCTGCACACTGGCTTCGGCGACAACCACTGGCTCGACATTCAAGCCCGTCATGAACTTGATGTCGTCCATCGCAAACACGTTGGTGGGATCGACCATCGCGAGCGTGAGGGTGGCGCCGACGCGCGAGAGTGGCAGGACGGAGTATTTCTGCGCGACTTCTTGCGGAATCAGCCGCAGAACCTGGTCCTCGATATCAAAGAGATCCAGGTTTACTGACGGAATACCGTACTGGCGGGATAGTACCGCGGTAATTGTGTCGTCAGAAACCAGGCCGAGCTTAACCAGGTTAAAGCCGAGCCTGCCGCCATGCTCGCGCTGGTAATCCAGCGCCTGGCGGAGATGTTGGGGGCTAATAAGGTTCTCGCGAACGAGAATTTCGCCTAGTTTGGCTGACATTTGGGGTATTTATTTTCCGGCTTTTCCAGTTAAAAAAGACATTTAGTGGCGGGATCGAGCCCTGTTTTGGGGTCCGAACTCGTGAGTTGCAGGGCGAGCAACGATGCCCAACACCGTTGCAATACCAATTCTAGCGATCAACGTTGACGCTGTCAACAAGGATTTCCCACTGATGAGAATTGGGGGAACCCTACTAGAGTGACTTCGTCATTTTGAAGTGTCTGCCAACTTTTTGATTTCCTGCTGGACAATGTTTGCTAATATTCGATAATATTCGATTACATTCGCAAATAGAGGAGAACCCCATGCCGATAACAGCAAGACAGCGCAGAGTATTGGATTACATCAAGCATTATTTTGAAGCGCATCAGGAGGCCCCGACCATGGCTGAGATTGGACAGGAATTTGGCATGAGTTCATCGGCCAGTGTGCATCACGTAGTTTCGATTCTGGAAAGGGAAGGATTAATTCGGCGCATTCCGAATGTTAGCCGTGGTATCGAGTTGGTGCAGGATGAACCCATTGAAGACAACTACGAGATCCCTTTGCTGGGAACAGTCGCGGCGGGTGCGCCAATTGAAGCGATATTAAATCAAGAGACCGTTTCCATTCCGCGGGACATGTTAAGACCGGGACGAATGTTTGCGCTACGGGTTCGAGGTGACTCAATGATTGATGAGCAAATTCGCGAAGGCGATTTTATTGTTCTCCAATCAAAGCAAACGGCAGACAATGGGCAAACAGTTGTAGCTCTGATTGACGGCAGCGATGCGACAGTCAAACGCTTTTATGGAGGTCGTAATCAGGTGCGTTTGGAGGCAGCCAATCCGCGTTACAAGCCAATCGTGATTCGGCCGCCAGAGCGTGTGCAGATTCAAGGCTTAGTAGTGGGCGTGATTCGGAAATATAAGCATTGAATTCAGTTTTGAAATCTCACATTTCAGATCTCAAATATGAAATTCAAATGTGTGACGTTCTGGCTCTGCTCCAGGCACAAACAAAGCTTGCGGATCCAGGAAAGGCAACATCACGTCATCCTCTCAAGGTTTATTTGCTCTTTGAAATAACCCGCGCAACTTTTTTCAGATCATCGATGAACCGCCGCTTTTCCAGGTGCCTGGTTTCATCATCGGGAGCGCGTAGGATTGAAGACGGGTGAACGGTCGCCATGATGAAGGGCGCCAGCGTTGACTCAATGAACTGCCCGCGCTGTTTGGTGACTCGGAATTTTGGTCCCAGCAAAGCCTGAGCTGCAGTGGCGCCGAGACAAACAATAACTTTTGGCTTTACCAGGGCAATCTCAACTTCCAGCCAGGGACGGCAAGCGGAAATCTCGCCGGCATTGGGTTTTTTGTGAATGCGTCGTTTGCCGCGCGGTTCCCATTTGAAATGCTTGACGACATTGGTGACGTAAGTTTGCGCGCGATCTATACCGGCCTCGATCAGGGCCTCATTCAGTAAACGACCGGCGGGGCCAACAAACGGTTCACCGGTGAGATCTTCTTCATTGCCGGGCTGTTCGCCGACAAATAATACTTCAGCGCGACGAGGGCCTTCGCCGAAGACGGTTTGCGTGCCGCGTTTCCAAAGGTCGCAAGCTTTACAATCGGCAGCCGCGTCGCGAAAAGCCTTTAAGCTCTTTCGTGATGGAAAAAAGTTTGCGGCCGAATCTTTCGGCTGATCTTGACTCACGATAGATATTTTCCTTTAGGACAAAGGCTCAATGCAACTATGAAATCGGCAGTCGCAAAAAAAGAACTCGAGTTAGCACTGGCCGGACGCTTTGGCGCGGTCTGCCAGCGTCGCGAGAAGCAGCCGGCTGAAATTGTGCCCACCGGCATCGGAGAAATTGATGCGCGGTTAAATGGATTTCCTCGCGGTGCGATTACTGAGATCCATGGAACAGCATCATCCGGACGAACCAGTCTGTTACTTTCTGCTCTGGCGCTCGCAACCACGCAGGAAGAAACCTGCGCACTGGTGGACACCAGCGACACTTTCGATCTTTCGTCTGCGGCCGACGCTCGAGTTGCTTGCGATCGCTTATTGTGGGTTCGCTGTAGCGGCAGCGTAGAACGGGCTTTCAAGGCTACTGATCTTTTACTGCAAAGCGGAGGCTTTGGCTTAGTCACGCTTAACCTGGCTGATGTGGCCGCAAAACACGCGCGCCGAATAATCACGTCGTGGTGGTTTCGTTTCCGGCGGGTAATTGAAAACACGCCCACCGTGCTGATTGTAGTAACCTCTGTCCCTTGCACTCGTTCATGCGCGGCGCTGGTTTTGGAGGTAAAGAATGAAGGCCCAGGGTGGCCCAACACCGGATCATCAGTTTTGGAAAACAATGGCGCAAGGCTAACGAAAGAAAATTCAAGACATCGTCTGGCGCTGATCACAGAATCAACCCCAACGCTTTGGCCCTCGCTCACTTTGGGAGAGGGGCCAGGGGAAAGGGGTTACGAGTCCCTAACGCCTCCACCCTCCTCCCCAGAGAGGGAGGGATTTAGCCTCAGCAATCACACTTATCTCCCTCTAACTCATTCAAATCTGCTTCAGGGAATTCGTGTCCGAGTAAATCAAGAGCGGCCTATCCAATGGAATACCGGCCCCGTCAGATTCAGAGCGCGCTTGCACTAGCCCCATCCGGTCTTGACAGTGTTCGCAAATATTCGCTAATCTTCGTTTCGAGTCAAAGTGCTGATTAATGTTTCCATTGCTGGACAGAGCGGGTTCCGGTAGAGAGGTCACCCGTTCCTGAAGCCGCGTTCAGGCGGCTTTCCCGAAGGGTTACTAGACCGGGCGTTTTACGCCCGGATGTGGGCGTAACTGATCTTCAAAGTTGAAGGCTTTAGCCGTGATACTAAGGTGTAATTTCAAAGCACGCTGAAGCGCGCTAACGTCGACACGCCGAGTTGACCCAGCGCTAAAGCGCTGGTCTATCAACCCTTCGGGAAAGCTGTTTGAAGACGGCTGGATCAACTTAGGAAGTGGTGCTCCGATTAATGAAACTCAAACTGCACCAGTACCCAAGCCGAAGTTTTTAATCAAATCAAAACTCAGAGAGTGAATTATGTTTGCGAGCATTTATGGGCGAGCCGTCCCCAAAAACGGGTTTCAAGAGAATGCCGGACAGGCAATGCTGGTCGACCTGGCTTTCACTTTCTCTCCTTTAGTTGAGCAAACGGCCATTGACACAGTGGTGCTTGATATCGCCGGGCAGGATTTATTGTTTGGCTCGCCCGGCAATTCCAGCGCTCCTGTAGATAAGAATGCCGAGATCGATTCTGCCCGCGCCCTGGCCAGTGAAATTGTCCGGCGGGCCAATCAGTTAGGTTTCAAAGTGAATGTTTCTGTGGCCGCGAATCCTGACGCGGCGATCCATTCGGCCCGAGCATTCAAAGGAGTGTCTGTCATTTCGGCCGGAGAAGAGTCCTTGAAACTTGGGAGCCTGCCCTTAAAACTGCTCGATTATTCCCTGGCTGAGATTGAGCCAGAGAGAGTTGGGGAGATAGACGAGACGCTGGGGCTTTGGGGCCTGCGCACGTTCAGTGATTTTGCCAGGTTGCCATTGGCTGGAGTGGCGCAGAGGCTCGGCCAAGCAGGCGTGCGTCTGCAAAAGCTCGCTCAGGGCAAAAGTGATCGTCAGATGGTTTTGGTGCAGCCGCCGCTCGGTTTCGAACAGACACTCGAGTTAGAACATCCCGTAGGGGAACTCGAGCCGCTCTCTTTTATTCTTTCGCGTTTGCTGAATCAGCTTTGCGTCAATCTGCACATCCATGCTCTGGCGACAAATGAATTACGGCTGTGCTTGAAGTTGGACGATAGAACAGAGCATGAACGGACGATTAGCTTGCCGGTTCCGATGCGCAATCCGAAGACGCTTTTGCGTTTGCTTTTATTTGAAATCGAAGCACAACCGCCGCCGGCGGCTGTTGTCTCCTTAACTGTTATTGCCGCGCCGATGAAGCCACGCGTCGCCCAGACGGGCCTGTTTATTCCGTTAGCTCCCGAACCGGAAAAACTCGAAGTGACATTATCACGTTTGGCGAAGCTAGTCGGAGCAGAAAAGGTTGGCTCACCTGAGCTTTTGGACACGCATAGACCAGACGCGTTTCGCGTGAGACGCTTCAACCTGCCTCAACAGAATAAATCACGACGCAACCGGCCATCAGTAACCGGCAATCGGCAATGTGTAATGGGGTTCAGAGTGTTTCGCCCGCCCTGGCGCGCAGAGGTGCAAACCATGCAGGGACGGCCGACGCGTATCAGCGCGCACGATGTGACATCGTCGTGCCTGGTGCGCGGCAAAGTTATCTGTGCCTCGGGTCCGTGGCGGACTTCGGGTGATTGGTGGCGCTCGGATGTTTGGGCCAGAGATGAATGGGACATAGCAGTGGCTGATTCAATTCAAAAACAAAGTGACGTGCTGTGCCGGATCTATCGCGAGGTGCAAAGTGAGGGGTGGTTCGTGGAAGGGATTTATGACTGATTAGATCTGATCAGGTTTGGAAAAGCGGAAGTGGTGTTCTCCCCTCTCCCATTGGGAGAGGGGCCGGGGGAGAGGGCTTGTAGCAGTGTACCTGCGGCCCTCCCCTTAGTCCCCTCCCAGAGGGAGGGGAAACTTTGCGCGTCAGGAGCAGTGAGCAAAGAATCGAAGCAGGAAAGTGATGCAAACATTTAACGGACATCTTTCGAAACGTAGCCAGCAACCACCCACTGCCCACCGCCCACTGCTCACTAAATACGTTGAGCTGCATGCACGGTCAGCATTCAGCTTTCTCAAAGGCGCTTCGACTCCTGAAGAGTTAGTCGCGAACTGCGCCGAACTTAAAATGTCTTCGATGGCTCTGCTGGATCAAGATGGGCTATACGGAGCGGCACGATTTCATTTGGCGGGGAAGAAACTGGGAGTTAAAGCGCATATCGGAGCTGAGATTGCGGTCCAAAACCCGATTCGGAACAAACAGACATTGGACATTGGACGTGGGACATTGGACTTACAAAAGAACGTCACCTCCATTCCGCTCCTGGTGCAAAACCGCACCGGGTATAAAAATCTCTGCCGCTTGATCACCTTGATGAAGCTGCGCGTGCCCAAACATGCGAAGCCGGGCGAGTGTGCGGTGACGCCGGATGAGCTGGCTGAGCATGCGGAAGGGTTGATTTGTTTGACTGGCGGAAATGATGGGCCGCTTGCAAAGGAGATTCACTACAGAGACACAGAGGGGCACAGAGATGCGCAGAGAAATGCTGAATGGCTCCTCGATGTCTTCGGCCGGGGAAATGTCTATGCCGAGTTGCAGCGTCACTTCAATCGTGATGAAGAAGCGGGGAACCATTCGATAATCAAGCTTGCCCGACGGTTAAAGCTACCGCTGCTGGCGACGAATGGAGTCTGTTATGCGAATCGGGCGCAGCGCCAGGTGGCGGATGTATTTACCTGTATTCGCAACCATGTGCGACTGGAAACTGCTGGCCGTTTGCTCGCGACCAATTCAGAACGGTTTGTGAAATCGCCAAAAGAGATGGCGGAACTGTTTGCCGATTTGCCGGAAGCGATCGCGAATACAGTAGAGCTTTCGTCCCAGCTTGAATTCACGCTCGAAGATCTTGGCTATGAGTTTCCCCGGTATTCCGTGCCGCCGGGTGAGACGATGACTTCCTTTCTGCGCCAGCGAACTTACGAAGGCGCCCGGCTGCGTTACTCAGGACAGAACGGCTCGCCTACTTTTGCGCGCGCTGAAAAACAGATCGAGCACGAACTGGCGCTGATCGAAAAGCTCAAACTCGAAGGTTACTTCCTGATCGTTTGGGACATTATTCAGTTCTGCAAACGCGGTGGGATTCTGGTGCAGGGACGAGGTTCGGCGGCCAACAGCGCGGTTTGCTACAGCCTGGGAATTACCGCGGTCGATCCGGTCGGCATGGAGCTTTTGTTCGAGCGCTTTCTTTCTGAAGAACGCGGCGAATGGCCGGACATCGATCTAGATCTGCCGAGCGGCGATCAGCGCGAGCGGGCGATTCAATATGTTTACGAACGCTACGGGAAACTTGGCGCGGCGATGACCGCAAACGTGATCACTTACCGCGGACGTTCAGCGGCGCGTGAAGTCGGTAAGGCGCTCGGGTTCGATGATGAAACCCTGGGGCGTCTATCCAGTCTCGTGCACACCTGGGAGTGGAAAGATCCGAAAGACACTCCCGAGCGACAGTTCAAAGACGCCGGGCTCGACATAAGCGACCGGCGCATCAAAAAATTCTTTCAACTTTACCGGGCCGTTCAGGATTTGCCGCGCCATCTGGGCCAGCACTCGGGCGGCATGGTGATTTGTCAGGGCCAACTAAATTCCGTGGTTCCGCTTGAGCCCGCGGCGATGCCCGGACGTGTGGTAGTGCAATGGGATAAGGAGGATTGTGCCGATCTTGGCATTATCAAAGTTGATTTACTTGGCCTGGGAATGATGGCGGTATTGGAAGATTCAATCCAAATCATTCGTGAAGACTATGGTGAGGAAGTTGATCTGGCGCACCTGCCCGCCGATGACCCGACAGTTTATAAAGCGCTCCAGCACGCCGACACGATCGGGATGTTTCAGATCGAAAGCCGGGCGCAGATGTCTTGTCTGCCACGCCTTCATCCGTACAAGTTTTACGACATCGTGGTCCAGGTAGCGATCATTCGGCCGGGACCGATTGTCGGCAATATGGTGAATCCTTATTTAGAACGACGGCTGGGTCGCGCGCCGGTTAAGTATGCGCATCCGGACCTGGAGCCGGTGCTGAAGCGTACGCTCGGTGTTCCGTTGTTCCAGGAACAGTTACTCAAGATGGCGATGACTTGCGCCGGGTTTAGCGGCGGTGAAGCCGAAGAGTTGCGGCGGGCAATGGGATTCAAGCGTTCGGAACAACGGATGCGCGACATCGAAGTGAAACTGCGGCGCGGCATGACGAAGAAAGGAATTACGGGAAACACTCAGGATGAAATTGTTCAGTCCATAGCGTCGTTTGCGCTCTATGGTTTTCCTGAATCGCACGCAGCCAGCTTTGCTTTGATTGCCTATGCCAGCGCTTATCTCAAGTGTCATTACCTGGCCGCGTTCACCGCGGCCACGCTCAATAATCAACCGATGGGTTTTTATCAGCCGTTCACGATTATTAAGGACGCCCAGCGGCATGGATTGAAAGTGAAGCCGGTCGATGTGATGCGATCGAATTGGAATTGCACGATCGAAGAAGACAGAGGTCGGAAGTCAGAGGTCGGAAGTCGGAA
>Ga0137404_10000465_pt1 | contig 26594 bp, 26 predicted proteins | sample CZOMad2_1_16fung_FD_108285 | JGI IMG/M metagenome (GOLD analysis project Ga0137404, IMG submission 108285) | Vadose zone soil fungal communities from Angelo Coast Range Reserve, California, USA - CZOMad2_1_16fungal (Illumina Assembly) | ecosystem: Environmental > Terrestrial > Soil > Vadose... | reverse complement strand
CAGCGGTCGAGCCACCTGCGCATGATCGGAATGACGGCGTCCCGCCCGCCGCCTAGGGGTCGTACTTCTTGATGGCCTCCCGCAAGTCGTTCAGAAGCTGCCGGCCGGGCAGCCCCTTGGCTTCCTTGTCCTTGACCCAATCTTCTTCGATCGGCTTGAGCTTGGCGGCCCAGCGCTGGCGCTCCTCCGGGGGCACCGTGTAGATCGTCGCGCCGGCCTTCTTGGCCGCGGCGATCCCTTCGAGCTCGTTCTTGTCCCAGACCGTGCCGTTGAACTCGGCGCCCCAAGCCCCGCTGAGATCGTCGATGACCTTGCGAAGATCGGGAGGCAGGCTGTCGTACTTCTTCTGGTTCATCAGCGTGAACAGTGGAGAGGCGTACAGGCTGACGACCGCATGGTATTTCAACACCTCGGCGAGCTTGAAGGACCAGATCGCTTCCCACGGAAAGATGGTGCCGTCCACGGTGCCGCGCTCGAGCGCCGTGTAGGTGTCGGGAGCCGGGATGCTCACCGGGACGGCGCCGAGTGTCTTGACCATCGTGGTCAGCATCGGCGTCGCCGCGCGGATCTTCTGCCCGCTCAGGTCTCGAGCACCTTGACCTGTTTTTTGACCATGTGGAAGTGGCCGGGCGGGTGCACCCAGATCCAGAGCACCTTCATGCCCGAGAACTCGGCCTTGAAATACTTGTCGTAGAGCGACCACACGGCCATGCTCCCGCCCTTGCCGGACTTGAACAGGAGCGGCAGCTCGGCGACCGAGATGAGCGGAAAGCGGCCGGGCGTCATCCCGGGTGAGGCGAAGCCCATGTCGGCGATCCCACCGGTGACGAGATCGACGTGGTCGGCGGCCTTGCCGAGCGTGCTCCCCGGGTAGATCGTCACCTTGAGCCGGCCGCCGCTCTTTTCCTCGATCATCTTGGCCCACGGAACCATGACGCCCGTGTGATGACCGTGGGCGATACCCACCCAGCTCGAGAACTTCAGCTCGATCGGCTTGTCCTGCGCGGCGATCGACGTGAACGACAGGCAGGTGAGCGCGAGCGTCAGGGCGACGGCCAACCATCGATGGCTCATCTCGGTCTCCTCGCTGGCGTGAGTTCGGCTGAGATTACCAGAACCCCGCGCGTTCGGTCGGCAACTTCTGGCGGTTGCAGACACGCCCCACAGATCAGGGGCGTTCAGCGGTCGGCCGACTGTCACGATCGAGGAAGTAATTGATCCACGAGCTGGTGTCGCGCAGCCGGCGATCGGGTGGCGGCACGTAGGTCTTGAGACCATCGAGCGCCTCTGCGGCTTTGGCGCGGTCGTACACGGCGACCCAGATGCACGGCTTGTCGGGAACCACCTCGCAGCGGCCCTGGTCCGTCCCGCCGCACGGTCCGTTCCGGAGCTGCTTGGGACACGTCTGCGGGCACACGTACTCGAGATGACCCAGCACGCAGTTGCCGCAGGCCTGGCAGCCGAAGAGCGGCTTCTTGATCGCGAGCTCGACGCGCTCGAGCAGCGCGGCCGCGGGCTTCCGGCGATCGATCCACGCGAACGCGCGCGTGAGGGCGCGGCGAGTCCAGGTGTCGTGATCGACTGGGAGCGCGCGCCCCAGCCAGTCGAGGACCTTCGGGAGGAGCTCGGCGCGCGGCCGCTCCGTCGACGCGCCCGAGCTCTTCGAGCTCTTCCGAGCCGGGAGATAAAAGCCGCCGACGGCGCCATAGTCGAGCTCGGCCGCCAGCGTTTCCCAGCTCGGTGCCAGCTCGTCGGCACGCCGGATGATCCACCCGATGTGCGCCGCGTCGTGGGTGCCGCCGAGGTAAGCCCCCGCGTAGCCGAGCCCGCGCAGAACCGCCACGGTCCGCGCCGCGCGCTCGAGCCGGGCCTGGCGCCCGCCATCCTTCGCCCGGCTCTCCGCGCGCACGGCGGCGAGAAGCTCGGGCGAGACCCAGCAGCCCGGCGGACGACCGGTCGCCATCCGCTCCGCCGTCTTCGGCCCGAGAACGTACACGTTGCCGAGCAGCGGGGTGGAGAGCCCGCGCTCGTCGAGGTAGCGCCGGAGCTCCGCGAACTTCCGCGCGTCCCAGCCGACCTGCGTGACGGCCACGTCGGCGCCGGCGGCGATCTTCTTCTCGAGCTTGATGTACTGGTACACGCAGTCGGCCTCGGTGTACTTGAAGGGCGAGACCGCCACCGCGACGTGAAAGGGCACGCCGCCCCGACGACGCTCGTCGATGAGCCGCACGAGCTGGACGGAGTCGAGGTCGAACACGGGCGGCTGATCGCCGGCGCCGGGATAATCGCCGGTCAGCGCAAACACGTTCTCGAGCGAGAGCGCGTGCATGTCGTCCAGGCTCTTGGCAAGCCCGCGCCGATCCTGGCTCACGCACGTCAGGTGGATGTTGGGCGTCAACCCGCGCGCGCGCGCCGCCGCGGCGACTCGCAAGGGATCGTGGCCCATCGCGCCGCCGGCGTAGCTGGTGACGCTGCCCGCGACCACCGCCGGGATCCTCGCGAGCCCCGACGCGGCTTCGAGCAGCCGCGCCTCGCGCGTGAGCGCCGAGGCGACGAGCTCGACGACGTAGCAGAAGCGGTTCGTCGCCAGCGCGTCGCGCAGCGGGTTGGTCATCCCTGGAGCTCGCGCCGGACGAGCTGGGCCCCCTCCACCATGGCGCCGAGCTTGGGGAAGGCGACCTCGCGGGGAAGATGGAGGAGGCCGCAGTCCGGGTTCACGGACAGCCGATCGACCGGAAGAATCGCGAGCGCCTCGCGGATCCGCTCGGCCACGATGGCGGGCGTCTCGACGTCGTGCGTCTTCACGTCGACCACGCCGAGCCCGAGCGTGAATGGCGCGTCGAATTCCTTGAAGAGCCGGAGGTCCTCGCTGCCCCGGCGCGCGAACTCGAGCGTGATCTGATGGATCCGCGCCTCCAGGATCGCCGGGAACAGATAGCGGTAGCTGCCCTCCCACGACGGCTTGCCGTAGCGGTTGCCGTAACAGACGTGCAGGCTCACCCGCGCGTCCACCCCGTCGACGAGCGCGTTGATGGCGCGCACGCCCCACGGCAAGTCCTCGGGGAAGCCCGAGTAGTAGGGCTCGTCGATCTGGATCTGCTCGGCGCCGGCCCGGACCAGCTCACGCAGCTCGAGGTTCATGATGCGCGCGATCTCGACCGCGAACGCCTCTTCCGTCGGGTAGTACTGGTTGCGGATCCGCTTGACCAGGGAATGCGGCCCGGTGATGGAGACCTTGGTCCGCCGGTCGGTGAACCGACGGAGAAAGCGGAAGTGCTCGACGAGGCCGAGCGGCGCCATCGGCATGCGGTTGCGCACGACGCTGTCGTAGAAGTCGTAGTACGAGGCCTTGGAGCCGCGATCGATCTCGACGCCGGGAAGCCGGGTCGCGAAGTAGTCGATCATGTTGTCGCGCCGGAGCTCGCCGTCCGAGACGACGTCGAGCCCGGCGACCTCCTGGTCCTTGATCGCCGCCTTCACGGCCGCGTCGTGCATCTCGTCGAGGTCGTGGGCGGTGATCCGCCGGCGGAGAAAATCGTTCTTGGCGCGCTCCAGCCAGGCCGGCATCGAGTAGCTGCCGACAACGGCGGTGAGAAGGTATTGAGCTGCCATGATCTGCCTCACTCGCGGAGTGTCGTGTAGAGAATGCTCGTGCGCGAGCCCGCGCGATATCGAAACGGCGCAAAGTGGACGTCGTACCCGGTCCGCGCGCCGACCGCCTGCAGGAGCGCGCCGTTGACCCAGTTCACGACGGAGCCGTCGAGCTTGCCCGGGCCCCGGAACCCCTGACGGTACTCGTCCATGGTGGCGACGAAGATGTCCTGCACCTGGAGATAGCCCTTGGGATGCAGTAGGGGGACCGTGTTGACGAAGCTCTCGACGGCGCCGCGCGAGATGTGGAAGCGGATGTCGGCGGGCGCGGTCGCGAGCAGCTCGTCGAGATCGTCGCCGTGGAGCCCCGCCGGCAGCGGGACGTCGGCCGTGCCCTCGAGACGGCGCAGCCGTTCTTCGAGGCAGAGACCATCCCAGACGGCTCGCCAGAACGCCACGCCGCGCTCGCGATCGCCGAAGAGATCGGGGCCCGTCTCGAGCAGGCGCGCGATGGTCGGGCGCAGCTCGGTCGGGCCGACTCCGTGAGCCGCCGTGATCGCGCGCGCGGCCGGGGCCGGGAGGTACGCGCGCGTCTCCACGAGATAGAGCTGGCCGTCGCGCCGGACGAGCTCGTCCACCGGCAGGTTGTCGTAGACGTTCGTCAGATGGACGTAGAGGATTTTGTAGCGGAGAAACGACAGCGCGCGGAGCGGGTTGAGCGCGTCGGTGGCGATCATGCTGACCACGTCTCGGTGCGCCTCGACCGCGCTCATGGCGCGATCGAGCGTCGGCAGCGAATAGTCGGCGAGGAGGAAGCGCAGCCGCGGATAGAACCCGGTCGCCCGGGTCTCGTCGATCGCCTTGAAGCGGTCGAGCCAGAGCCCGGCCCGAGTGCCCGAGCCGACGCCGATCTCGAGCGCGAAGATTTCGGCCGGCAGCTGGCCGCGCTTGTCGAGCTCGACGAGCAGCGTCCAGAAGTCGGCGACCGCGTCGGCCACCGCCGCCGGATCGTTGGCGTCCGACCGGCCGCTCGGCAGCGCCGCCTCGAAGCCGCGACCCGACTGGCGCTCCCAGTCGGCCAGACGCTGCCAGAACAACCGATTGAACTGCCAGATCGAGCTCTCGCCGAGCGGCACCCAGTCCTCGACGACGGCCCGGCCATCGGTGTCGCGCTCGACTGCGCCCACGGAGGCCAACGCGCCGCCGAGCGCATCGATCAGGCCGTCTCGCGGCGCCCGGCGCAGGTCGATCGCCAGCTCGGCGAGCGCCATCCGCTCGCCCTGGGCGTCGGCGGTGAGGCGCACCGTGACGGGCTCGCGGAAGTTCGCCTTGTACTGGATCCAGTCGAGGTGCAAGCGCAAGTGCGGCAGCATCTCCGGATCGAGGGGCCCTCGATCGAGGAGCGCGAACAGGGCGGCCAGGACCTCGCTGGCGCCGGTCTCGCCGGGCTTCGGCAAGAAGTTGAGGTGGATGATCACGGGGTCCAGAATACAGGCGTGAGGGACCTTTGAGCGAGATCGTCGTGACCCGACTCACTCCTGTATTCGCCGCGCGGATCGACGGCGTCGACATCACGCGCGAGCTCGACGAGCGGACGTGGGCGGATATCCTGGCGGCGTTCGAGGAGCATTCTGGGACAACCGCGCGGTTCTGCACCGGGCCACGCCGTACGACACCGTGCGCGACAAGCGGCTGATGCAGCGCACGACGATCTCCGGGGATCCCGCCGAGCTCGCGCCCGTCGCGGGCTAGGACACCTCCGCTCCGGCTGGACACGCTCGCCCGCGGGCGTAGGATGAATCGGAGCCTCGCCAGGGTGGCATCCGGGAAAAACCACGACGCAACAGAGGTGAAACAATGAGTAAAGGCGGCAAGGTGAAAGCGATTCCAGCGGGATATCACAGCGTCACTCCATACCTCGTCATCGACGGCGCGGCGCGGGCCCTCGAGTTTTACAAGCGGGTCTTCGGCGCGACCGAGCGCATGCGGATGCCCGGTCCCGACGGCAAGCTTGGACATGCTGAGATCAAAATCGGCGACTCGGTGATCATGCTGGCCGACGAGCATCCGGACATGGGCGCGCGCGGGCCTCGGGCCTTCGGCGGCGCGGCCGTGGGCATCGTGCTCTACGTCAACGACGTCGACGCGACGGTGAAATCCGCGGTGGCCGAGGGGGCCAAACTCGTCCAGCCCGTTGAGGACAAGTTCTACGGCGACCGCATGGGCACCATCGAGGACCCGTTTGGGCATCAGTGGCACGTCGGGACACACAAGGAGGACGTATCGCCCGACGAAATGAAGCGGCGCGCGGCCGCCCTGGCCGGGGCCAAGAGCAGCTGATCAGCGGACCGAACGAACCACCGCTGACGAGTCCACGCGCCGGGATCGCGGCGTCGGCCGAGGCTTCGGCGCGTGGATGTTCCTGCTTCGCTCAGCGAGCGTCCGCCGCCACCCTCGCGCCGAGTCCGATCAAGACCGTGCCGGACACGGCCTCGATCCCGCGCTGCACGCGAGACGCGCGCAGAAAGCGACCCGCCGTGGCGATCACCGTCGCGTACACGGCCAGCCACGCGAACGTCAGCGTGGAGAAGACGACGCCGAGCAGCGCCAGCGCGGAGACCATGCCCTGTCCGGGCGCCGTGAACTGCGGGAGCACGCTCGCGAAGAACACGGCCATCTTCGGGTTCCCGAGATTGTTCACGATGCCCTGAACGAACGCGGCTCGCGAGCGCAGGCGCCCTCTGGCGGACTCGGACTCGACGGGTGGCCACGGCCTGCGCGCACCGAGCGCCACGCGCAGGGATTGCAGGCCGAGCCAGATCAGATACGCGGCGCCGGCGAGCCTCACCGCGCGAAAGACGGGCTCGGAGGCCAGCAGCACCGCGACCAGGCCGACGCTGGTCGCCACCGCCCAGATCAACTGTCCGGTCGATACGCCGAGCGCCGTGCCGATCCCGGCCGCCCGTCCGCCGCGTAACGTATTCCTGATCGTCAGGGCGGTGTCTGGTTCCGGCGCGACGATCACCAGAATCGAGACGCCGAGAAACGTCAGGAACGAGCCGTCCACCCGTTCACACCATCATGTCGGCGAGGCGCTTCATGTCCGCCGTGACGATGTCGGGCTGGTGCGGCGTCTCGCCGAAGGGCCGCCGGCGCCGGTCGATGAACGCCGTGTGCATCCCCGCCGCCTTGGCCCCGATGCAATCGAAGGCGTGGTTGGCGACGAACAGGACTTCGTCCATCCGCACGCCGACGATCTCGGCGGCCTTCGTGTACGTCGCCACGTGGGGCTTGAACGAGTTGGCGACGGCGACCGAGATCACCGCGTCGAACTGAATCTTGTGAAAGGTCTTGGCGGTCTCCAGCATGTCGGGATCGCCGTTCGAGAGCACGACGATCCGGTATCGCGCCTTCAAGCGGGCCAGCGCCTCGGGCACGTCTGGAAACGGCGGGAGCCGCTCGATCTGTGCCACCAGGGCGCGAACCTCGTCCGCCGTGTAGGGAATTCCGGCGCGCTCGAGCGTGTAGGCGACGGCGCGGTGCCCGATCTCCCGGTACGACGTGTGCTCCTTGTGAAGCAGCGCGTCGATCATGGAGTTCTCGAAGTGCGTGCGCCGCCACCAGGTCACGAACGCGTCCGGTCGACCGCTCCATCCCTTCTTTTGCAAGTAGGGAGTGACCGCCTCCGTCAGGCCCTTCTGCATGTCCACGACCGTGCCGTACTGGTCGAACATGCACACCTTGATCTTTGCCTTGAGCGCTTCGGCACCCATCGCCGGGTTGATTGTAGAGCGAAGTTTTACCTCCCAGGTAGTTGTGTGTCAGGGCCCTCACGCACATCCTGAGAGTGGGGCTACGGACGGAGGGCGAATGACGAACCTCTACACACCACCACTGAGCGAGATCGTCGCCGGGCTGGTGATGCTCGTCGGAATACTCGCGGCCGCCCGGGGCGCACGCACGCTCGCGCGAGGCCTGCGCGAAGCCAGGCCGCTCGACGTCGTTCGCGGGATCCGCGGCTTCGTCATCGCGCTCGCCGCGGCGGCGTTCGCCGCCGGGGTGTTCCTGGCGCAAACCGGGCTCATCGTCCTCGGCGCCGTGTTCCTCGCCGAGGAACTGTACGAGACGGGAGTCCTGGCCCTGATCATCCGATCCGGCCAGCGCCCGGACCGGAACGGCGCGCGCGAGCGCCCGGCGCTCGTGGCTACGAGTAAACGATGACGCTGCGCTTGACCTCGCCCTGCAGCATGAGGTCGAAGGCGCGGTTCAGCTCGCCGAGCGGCAGGCGCCGGCTGATGAGCTCGTCGAGCTTGTACTTTCCGCTCATGTAGAGGTCGATCAGCATCGGCACATCGGTGCGCTGATGGCCGCCGCCGAACGAGCTTCCGGTGAGGACGCGCTGCTGCAAGAGGAGCGACGGATCGATCGAGAGCCGCGTGCCCGCCGGCGAGACGCCGACGACCACGCAGGTGCCGCCGCGATGGGTCGAGAGCAGCGCCTGCTCCATCGTCCGCTGAGTTCCGACCATCTCGAACGCGAAGTCGACGCCCCCGCGCCCGGAGAGCGCATGCACGCGCGCAACCGGTTCCTCCTGCGAGGCGTCCACGACGTGCGTCGCGCCGAATTCCTCGGCCCACGCGAGCTTCTGCTTCATGACGTCCACCGCGATGATCTTTCCGGCTCCCACGAGGCGCGCGGCCTGGATCGTATTGAGGCCGACGCCGCCGCAGCCGAAGACCGCCACGCTCGCGCCCGGCGGGACCTTGGCACGGTTGAAGACCGGGCCCGCGCCCGCCAGCACCCCGCAGCTCACCAGGCAGACGACGTCGAGCGGCGCGTCCTTCCGGATGGGGATGACGCTTTCCTCGGGGAGCACCGAGTGAGTGGCGTAGCCCGCTACTTGAAGATAGTGATGGAGACCACGCCCGTCCTTTTTGAAACGCGGTGTGCCGTCGAACATGAACCACCGCGGCTTGTCGCGAAGCGCGCACATCGTCGGCTGGCCGCCGATGCAATACCAGCACTTGCCGCAGGACGGGATGTAGCTCGAGCAGACGTGGTCGCCGGGGGCCACGGTCTCGACCCCCGGACCGACCTTCTCGACGACCCCGGCCGCCTCGTGTCCGAGCACCACCGGCAAGGGGTGGGGGGAGTCGCCCGTGATCACGTGCAGGTCGCTGTGGCAGACGCCGTTGGCCGCCCACCGCACCTGCACCTCATGGGGGCCTGGCTCGAGCAGCTCGACGTCTTCGACCACGACCGGCTTCTTCACGTCGTACAGAACCGCCGCGGTGACTCGCATGGCGCCCTTCCTTTGGCTTGGTGTGTCGCGGGTAGTCTGCGCGAGAGTGCGGTGCTTCGCAAGGGCGCCGATCGTCATTTGCCTTGGCCGTCGGGGTCGCGTACTGTTTCGACGCGGAGGCGCGCCAACAGCGATATGAGCGACGCGCGAGACCCGTACGACGCGGCCGACAGCCGCGCGGTGCCCCATCCTGTTCTCAAGAAGTATTACGAGAGCGAGAGCGATCGCCGGCCCTTCGTCAACGCCCTCTTCGACAATGCCGCCGAGCACTACGACTTCGTGTGCGGCCTGGGCTCGCTCGGCTCCGGACGCTATTACCGACGCTGGGTGCTGCTGCAGTCAGGGCTGCGGGTCGGCATGAGATTCCTCGACGTCGCCACGGGCACGGGCATGATCGCCCAGGGCGCCACCCGCATCCTGCGCGAGCCCGGGTCGGTGGTCGGGCTCGATCCGAGCGGCGGCATGCTGCGCGAAGCGAAGAAGGCGCTCGCGATTCCGCTCGTGCAGGGCACCGTCGAGGAGCTTCCGTTCGCGACCGGCCACTTCGACTTCCTCTGCCTGGGGTACGCATTGCGCCACGTGGCCGACCTCGGCGTGGCGTTCCGCGAGTGCCTGCGCGTCTTGAAGCCGGGCGGTCGCGTCCTGATCCTCGAGATCACATTGCCGCGCTCACCGCTCGGCCAGCGTTTCTTCCGCGTCTACTTCGAGAGCATCCTGCCGCGCGTCACGCGCGTCAGCACGGGCAGCGTCAAAGCCGAGCTGCTGATGAAGTACTACTGGGACACGATCGCCCATTGCGTGGCGCCGGACAAGATCCTGAGCGTATTGCAGTCGAGCGGATTCGCGAAGATCGAGCACCGCGTGCGCGGCGGCCTCCTGAGCGAATACATCGCCCTGAAGCCGGCGTAATCCGCGGCTGGTGGACTAGCGGATCGCCATCTCGGTCGGCTCGACCCCGCGCAGTCCGTAGCGGCCCATGAAGCGCAGGAGGCCGCGGCTGTACGGCCGCAACGTGCCCATCCCCGAGGCCTGCAGCGCGATGTGGCGCTCGATGTGGTTCTGAGCCGCGCTCTTGAAGGCGTTGGTTCCCACCGCCATCCAGTCGCGTCCAGCCCTGAACAGCGCCGCCATCCGTCCGTCGTAGAACGTCGCCACCAGATCGAGCCACGCAGTGAGCATCGCGGTCTGCGTGGCCGCGTACGGCCGCAGCGCCGCTTCGAGCTCCGCAGGCGAGGGCGCCTGGCCCGGCTTCGAGAAGGGCGCCAGTGCGTCGGCCACGAGCTCGGCCGAGCGAAGAGCCAGGTAGACGCCGGGTGAGAGCATCGGATCGACGAATCCGAACGCGTCGCCGAGCATCACCCAGCCCGGGCCGAGGCCCCGCTGCGAGATCAGCTGGTAGTTGGCGTACGTCGCGACCGACGTGACGCGCTTGCTGCCGGCGGCGATCGTCGACAGCCAGGCGTCGGTCGCGATGGCCCGCTCGAGGCGCTCGGCCGGGCTCGCGCCGAGTCGGGCGGCGTCGTCGCGGCCCAGCACGATACCGATCGACAGCCGCTCCTGCAGCGGAATGCACCAGCTCCAGCCGGCGTCGAGGCGGCGGATGAGCACCTGGCCCGGATCGTCGTCCCACGCGAAGTTCTCGAAGTGGGCGAAGTGCGCCACGTCCTTGCGCGGCCCGAGATGGGCGCCGATGTTCAGGGCCCGCGCGCCGAGCCGGGCACGCCCGGTCGCGTCGACGACGAGGTCGGGCTGACGGCCTCCGAGCGTCGGGGCCGCGGCCACGGTCTCCGGCGCCAGGCCGAGCTCGCGCCCGTTGTCGGTCGCCGGCTCCAGGCGCGCGTGCGCCACCACGCGCTCGACCCCACAGGCGACCGCGCGCGCGAGCATCGCGTCGTCGAATCGGGGGCGCGGGATGTTGAACGCATATGGAAAGACGCCCGGCGCGAACCGCGCAAAGGAGAAGCTGAAGCGGTCGGTCGGCGACCAGATGAAGGACACGCCCGGCTTCACGCGGCTGAAGCTCGCGGTCTCTTCCTCGAGGCCGAGCCGCTGGAGGATCGGGATGACGGCCGGCACGAGCGATTCGCCGACCAGCAGCTCGGGGCGTCGCCCGTCGTCGAAGAGCGTGACTTGAGCGCCCTGACGCGCCAGCAGGATGGCCAGGGCAGAGCCCGAGGGCCCGGCGCCGACGATCGCGATTCTCATCGGCGGATTTTGCCGTTCGGAGTCCTGGGGACCGCATCCACGATCGTGAACTCGATCGGCACCTTATATGAGGACAAAGCCCGGGCGCAATGCGACCTTAGGCCATCGAGGTCGCAGCCGGCCGGGTCCACCGCGATCTCGGCGCAGGGCACCTCGCCCATGCGCGCGTGCGGCCGGCTGAACACTCGAGATTCCTTGACCCCCGGGAACTGGTTGATGCAGTCCTCGACTTCCTCGGGGAAGAACTTGAGCCCGGCGACCAGAATGAGGGCTTTCTTCCTGCCCTTGAGGTGAAGCGCGCCCGCGCGGTCCAGAAAGCCGAGATCGCCGGTGAGGAACCAGCCGTCCAGGGCGATGTGCTCGCGCAGCCGCCACGGTGAGTAGTAGGCCGAGAAGAGCCCGCTGCCGCGCACGGCAATCTCGCCCAACGTCTCCGCGGGCAGCGGCTCGCCTTCGTCGGAGAGCACGGCGACTTCGTAGCCGGGAACAGGACGGCCCACCGAGGCCTGGGGAAGCCCCTCTGTTCCCAGGTTGATGCAGGGTAGACCCGCCTCGATGATGCCGTACGCCTGTCCGACGGGCACGCGATAGACCGACTCGAAGCGCTCCATGATGGCCGGCGAGATCGGCGCGGCGGTGGACAGCGTCACGCGAATGCTCGAGAGCGGCTCGCTCGGTCCGAGGTTGGCCATGCGCTCGAAGTGCAGGGGCGCCGCGTAGAGCACGCTCGCCTTGAACCGCCGCGCCCCGTCGACGATCGACTTCGGCAAGGTGTCGGAGCAGAGCAGGATATGGGAGCCGGCGCGGACGTAGGCCGTGATCGTGACGGCGAAGTGATACGCGAGCGGCAGCATCCATAGGATGCGGTCTTCCTCGCTGAACTTGAGCACGCGGTCGGAGGCCTCGACGCGCGCCAGCGTGGCTTCGTGAGACAGTACCACGCCCTTGCTCCGCGCGGTGGTTCCCGACGTGAACCGAATGAACGCGGCGTTCAGCTTGTGGAACTCGGCCGGCGCCTCGGCCCCGCGATCGATCCACTGGAACGTATACCCGTCGCAGTCGCCGCCCTTCACGATCGCGCGGCGCGCGGATTCGTCGGCGTGGCCCGGCGCGCTCGGCAGCGGCGCGGCCTTGGGCCAGGACAGGCACCCGTTCAGCTGCACCTCGCGGACGATCTCCGCGATCTCCGTCGGCGTGAGGTTGCTGGCGAGCGGGACGAAACAGGCGCCAGCGGCGAGCAGACCGAACGCGGCCGGAATGTACGTGAGGTCGTTCGGGGCCAGGAGCCCGATTCGCTGACCGGGCTCGACGCCTTCGGCTTTGAGGAAGGCGGCCACCCGCTCCGCTTCGCGGGCAAGCTGGCCATAGCTCACGGACCGGCCCGACCGCACGTCGGTGACCGCGCGGCGCGGCGAGTGCCGCTCGGCGGTCGCGAAGAGGAGGTCGGCGAGATTCATCGCGCCTCCGCCTGGCGCGCCGCCGCCCGCCCGACGGCCTCACCCGTCGCCAGGCAGGTGCCGATCACGCGGGCCGAGCCGAGCGCCTCGTGCGTGGCGCTCATGCACCGGCCGGCGACGAAGAGGTTGTCGACGTCGCGAGCCTGCAGGCAACGGAGCGGGATGTCGTAGTGAGCCCGATCGTCGAGCCACTCGTAGGTGGCCCCGAGCCGTCCTTCTTCCCAGAGCTCGATCGGCCAGCTCGCCCGGGCGACGCCGTCGTCGAACTGGCGGGCGCCCAGCACGTCGTCGCGGGTGAGCTGATAGCGCCCGAGCACGCGGCGGCTCTCGCGGACGCCCACCTGCGGCGCCGCGTGCGAGACGAAGGCGCGGGCGAACGCGGGCTGAGTCTTGAGAAACTCCGTGACGGCGAGCGCGCGCTTTCGGCCCTCCTGCTCGGCGACCGTCAGAAAATCGCGGCTCGCGGGAAGCTCCTCGGCGATTCCGCTCAAGGTGAGCTTGCAGACGATTTCGCCGGGCTGAGGCGACGAGCCCAGCGCCAGGTTCGCGGCCCCTTTGGGCAAGCGTCCCTCCTGTTCGGCGGTGACCAGCGATCGCAAGAGCGCCACGCGCGGCCCCGATCCCAGCGCCTCGGTGTCGACGTGCTGCAGGACGAAGACCAGGGACGATAGCTGGCGCTCGGACACGGGCGCGGTCACGGTGGCGAAGCCGGCGAGATGAGAGACGACGGCATCGCCGCTCGCGTCCACCACGACGCGCGCCGCCAGCTCGAGCTCACGCTCCCACGTCGTGACGCGCACCGCTTCGACGCGGCCCCGGCCCGTCTCGAGCCCGGTGACGAACGTGTGCAGATAGACATCGAGCGGCGACGCCGACACGGTGAGCTCGTCAGCCAGGCAGGCGAAAGCGAACGGCGTGTAGGGCAGCACGTACGTCCGGCCCCGGCGGAGCGGCTCGCCGCAGCCGGGCATGGTCGCGAGCCGGCGCGCGACGTCGTCGGCGAAGCCCTCGTTGAGCGGCTCCGGCGGCCCGTCGGACGCGGTCAGATAGAGGCCGCAGACCGTGCTCACCATGCCCGCGGTCGCCATGCCGCCGAGGAAACCGTAGCGCTCGACGAGCGCGGTGCGAGCGCCGGCGCGCGCGGCCGCCACCGAGGCGGCCAATCCCGCGGCGCCGCCCCCGACCACGACCACGTCGTAGCTCAGCGAGCCGGCCGCCATCCCATGCCCTCGCGGACCCCCTCGACGATGCGCGCGACCTCCTCTTCCTTCATCGCTCCCTCGACCCAGGATACGACCAGGTTGTTCTTGGTCCCGCAACGGTTGAAGAATACGCCGACCCCGGGCCGGGGCAGCACGGACGGCGCGTGGTACGCGTTGACGACCCGCCGTCCGAAGAGCTTCTCGAGCGCTGGCGGGAAATCCGCCAGGTCGGCGCAGTTGAACGAGAAGGTTTCCCGCGTCGCGGTGCCGGGGAGATCGCGCAGCATCAGCGAGAGCGGACGATACTTCAGAAACTCCATCGCGACCGCGCTGGCGTCGATCTGCCCGTCGCGAAGCGCATCCGTCATCTGATCGCGCAGCGTTCGTGTCAGCGCCGTCACGTCGGTCGTCTCCGAGGGCTTGAACCTTGCGAAGTGGAAGGCGAGCACGTTGCCGAAGGTCGCTCCCGGCTCACCCTTCGGTCGCAGGTCGACCGAGACCGGCACGAGAAAGGGCAGGTCGGGAAGCCCGCGCCGGCGCCAGAGATCGGCCATGGTTCGCCCGACCAGCGCCAGGCGCCAGCAGACCTCGCGCGTGGAGCGAACGCCGCCGATTCCGTGATCGTCGCCGACGAAGCTCGCCTGCTTGAAGCGGACGCGTCCCGGTGTCGTCAATCCCGTGCCGGGCGAGACCGGCGACACCGGCACGAGCGCGCGCATGTAGCGCTGACTTCGGCGCCCGAGCCGCCCGCGTTCCTTCAGCGGTCGCGGATCCGGGTCGGTCGCGAACGCCGGCGGGGCGCCTCCCCACGGCGCGCGCCCATCGGTCTCGTCCAGATGCGCCAGGTGCGCGAGCAAGTTCTGGCCGCCGCGCGGGTCCATCAAGGGATGAAACCAGGTGAGGACGAGGGCGCTGTGCGGCCCCGCCGCATCCGATGCGCAGTCGAAGATCGAAAGGCGCAGCGGCGGCTCGCGCCGCGGATCGATCGCCGTGTTGAGCTCGGCCTCGAGCTCGGCGTGGAGCGCCTCGGGTGCCCCGAGACGCTGGTGGCGCACGGGCGGCGCGGCCAAGGTGGCGCGCGAACGCGCGGCCCAGTGCAGCGGCCCCCACGGGAACGGGCGGCGCAGGCGCGCCGCCGGCCATGGGCAGAATTCGAGGAAGCGTTCGAGCGCGCGCGCGGTGCGCGCGGGATCGAGGGGGCCGTCGCACTGGACGACCATGAGCGTGTTGTTGCTGACGCCCTCGTGCTTCCAGAGCGCCTGCATCGCGACCAGGACGAGATCGGCGCCGCGAAGGGGAAGTCGGCGGACCTGTGTCGTGCTCACGCGCTCCGTCGACAGATGTAAGCCGCGAAGGCGCGCGCGGTCCTGATGTTCTCCGCGACGAGATCCTCGTCGGGCATCCAGAACCCGTAGTGAGCCTCGATGAACAGCAGCACCTTCAGCAGCGCCATCGAGTCGAGGCCGGCCAGCTCGAGATCGTCGTCGGGTCGCACCGGACTGCTCCGCGCCATGATGGTGGCGTTGATGAAGTCCGTCACAGCCTTGGCGACCTCTTCGGGATCGAGCCGGGAGAGATTCCCGGTGGACATGATCACGCTCAATATCCTTATGCAGCTCTTACTTTGCAAGTCCTACGAAATGCCGCCGAGTGCCGGTGCGTCTAAAGGGCCAGGAGGTCACGGAAATGAGGCTCGGCAAGAGCAAGATCGTTGTGATGTCGTTGCTGGGCTTGTTCTCGGGGTTGACGCTCGCCACCAGTGCCCAGGCCCAGTGGCGGGACGAGCGGCACGGGCCGGTCTGGCGTGACGAGCACGCCCGCTTCGACAATCGGGGGTTCGTCCGCCACAACGACTGGCACTTCGACCGGGGCCGCGGCTGGCGATTCGAGCATCGCCCGGGCTTCTGGTCGCCGTACTACGTCTGGTGGTGGACGGGCGGGCGCGTCGTGATGCTCGCGGCGCCCACGGCCACCGTCGTCAACTACCCGACCGGCCGCTATGAGCTCCGGGGCGACGGGATCACGGTGCCTTACTACTGGGCCTGGGTACCGGCCCAGGCGTACATCGCCGCACCTCCTCCGCCTGCGATGCCCGCTGCTCCGGACGCGCCGCCGGTCGGCTCGCCACCGCCGCCCCCGGCAGCGGGATAGGTACCAACCAATTGCTGACTGACTGCAAGGAGGCTTGAGAACCATGGCCAGATCAAATGTTCTTCGTCGCCTGGGCGTGATGTTCCTGCTGGCGTGTGTCGTCTCGATCAGCACCGCGGGATGTCTCCTGGTGCCGATCCCCGTGGGCGGGGGCTATCACCATCACCGCGGTCGCTGGTAGTCGTTCGTAGCGATCGCGCGGTATCGTCCATCCACACGCAGCCTCCTGGTCTTGGAGGCTGCGCGTGCGTTCAGACGCACCCCGCGCGACTTGACTCGGTTCGCTCGTCGGCGCTAAGGAAGGAGAGCCGTGAAGCGAGCCCGATCGCGCGTCGCCAAGCCCAAGGCCGGTCCGTTCGACGGCTATCGTCGCCGTGAGGTTCCCCCGCCTGACCCCGAGCTGACCGAAGTGGGGCCGGGCACGCCGTGCGGTGAGTACCTGCGCCGCTTCTGGCAACCCGTCGCGTTCGCTCGAGATCTCACGGCCACGCCGCTGAAGACGCGGATCCTGGGCGAGGATCTGGTCGTCTTCCGCGATCGCGGCGGGCGCGTCGGCGTGCTGCACCTGCACTGCGCCCATCGCGGGACGTCGCTCGAATTCGGGATCCCGCTCGAGCGCGGCATCCGCTGCTGCTATCACGGCTGGGTCTACGACGTCGACGGACGGTGCCTGGAAACGCCCGGCGAGCCGGCGGGCAGTCGGCTCAAGGAGCGCATCTGGCAGGGCGCTTATCCGACTCACGAGTTCGCGGGGCTCGTGTTCGCGTACCTCGGCCCACCCGACCGGCGTCCCGCGTTCCCCGTCTACGATAGCTACGATGTGCCGGGCCATCAGCTGATGCCCGCCGCGAAGTTCATGCTGCCCTGTAACTGGCTCCAGGTGAAGGACAACAGCATGGACCCGGTGCACACGGCGTTTCTGCACGCGCTCAGCAGCGGCTACCAGTTCACGGAGGCGTTCGGCGCCGTCCCCGAGCTCGACTGGAAGCTGACCGACGCCGGCATGGTGTACCTGGCGACGCGGCGGGTCGGCGACCTCGTGTGGGTCCGCGTGTGTGATTTCATGCCGCCGAACGTCCATCAGTTCACGCGCGAGATCGAAGAAGCCAGCGAGCCGAAACCCGCGAACCGGTCCGTCATCATTCGCTGGGCCGTTCCCAACGACGACACCCACACGACCAACTTCGAGCTCGCGCAGGTCGATCCGGCCTGGGGGCTCACGCCGGAGCAGGTAGGCCAGCCGGGCTTCGGCCAGTCCGACGACCGGCCCTACGCCGAGCGGCAGCGCTTTCCGGCCGACTTCGACGCGCAGTCCAGCCAGCGGACGATCGCGGTCCACGCGCTCGAGAATCTGGCGTCGACGGACCGCGGCGTGATCATGCTCCGCCGGATCGTCCGCGACGGCATCCGCACGGTCGCGCGCGGCGGAAGTCCCCATGGGACACGCTGGCCCGATGGCAAGCCGATCCGCACGTTCACGCAGGACCTCGTGCTTCGTGTTCCCCAGGCGCTGAGTGCGGGGGCCGATCGGCGCCTTCTTCGAGCGACCGGCCGATCAGTGCTCGCGAACTAACTAGAGCCTGGCTTCGTCGATCTTCAGGCCGAGCCAGTAGCGGCCGACCAGCTCGTAGTGGGTGAGGCGCCCCTGCAGGTGCTGCGTGATCACGTGGATGTCCTGGAAGTGCCGCTGCAGCAGATGGTCTTCGTACGCGGCGGTCGCGCCCGCGGCGTTGTAGACGCTGTCGATGATCTGCGCGGCGAGGCGAATCCCGTGCGTCGTGGCCAGCCGAAGATTCGCGCGATGCTCGAGCGTGAGCGCGTTGTTCAGGCTCGCGGCCCAGGCCTCACGCACCGCCTCGTAGAGGAACGCCCGCCCGGAGCGTAGCGCGGCCTCCGCCTGGCCGACCGTCATCTGGATCATCGGCTGCTCGCGGAGCAAGGTTGGCATGGCGCGCGGCGTCTTGGCGCCGGCCAGCTCGCCGAAGGTCTCCAGACACGTGCGCGACATGCCGAACGCGACCGCGGCGTCGCCCGAGGCGAACAGCAAGGTCCGGGGGATTCGGTAGAGCGGCGCGTCCTCGATGAGCGGCGCGGTCTGCGAGAGCACCGTGCGATCGGTCGGCACGAAGACGTCGTTCACCGCGAAGTGGTGCGTGCCCGTGCCCCGCATGCCGCGCGTGTGCCAGGTGTCGAGCAGCTCGGCCTCGGCGACCGGCACGAACATATAGCGCGCCTCGGGCGCCTCGCCCTCGAGGCGTACCTGACCGTTCTCGATGATCTGGGCATGCGCGGCGACCCACGACGCGTGCCGGCAGCCGGTACTGAAACCCTGGCGTCCGGTGACGCGATAGCCGCCGGGGACGACGATCGCCTTCGCGGTCGGGGCCGGCGTGTTCGCCACGACGGCGCGCGGCACGTCGGCCCAGATCGTGCGCGCGATCGCGCGCGGCATCCGCGCCGCGTAGGTGCCGAAGATGGCGCCCTGGTTCAAACACCAGCCCGTGCTCGCGTCGGCCTTGCCGATCTCCTCGATCACCTGGACGTACGTCGGCAGCTCGATCTCGCCGCCGCCGATGGCGCGCGGGATCGCCATGTGGAACAGCCCGGCATCGGCCATCGCCTCGAAGAGCGGGCGCGGCAGCTCGCGGTTGGCGTGGATCTCGTCCGCGGCGGAGCGGATCTGGGGGACGAGCTTGCGTGCGGCGTCGAGCGGCGAGCGGCCGTCGGGTTCCAGGGCGGGAGCTCGCGAGCTAGGAGCCGACCGCGGCGAGCGCGGGCTGCTCGATGTCGAGAGTCGTCACGCGGCGGAGCTCGCGGCGATACTTCACGTCGTCGAACGGCCGCGCGCGATGCATGGTGGCGCGATTGTCCCAGATCACCAGGTCGCCGACCCGCCATTCGTGACGGTAGACGAACTGCCGCTGGGTCGCGTGCTCCGTCAAGTCGCGAAGCAGCAGACGCCCCTCCGGCAGCGGCCAGTCGATGATCCGCGTCTGGTGCGATGCGAGATAGAGCGAGCGCCGGAGCGAGCGCGGGATCGTCCGAACGAGCGGATGGATCGCGCCCTTCAGCTGATCCTGCTCGCTCGGCGAGAACTCGAACCCGAGGATCTGACGCGAGTGCGCGATCGAATGGTGGGCGCGAAGCCCCTCGATGAGCGCCTTCGTCTCGGCCGGTAGCGTGTCGTAGGCCGCGCGCATGTCGGCGAACTCGGTGTCGGCCGCCACCGGCGGCACCACGCGCGCGTGCAGCATCGAGTAGCGCCCCGCCGGGTCCTTGAACGATGCGTCGGTGTGCCAGAGGCGATTGCCGAGGGTGTACTGGCGGCGCCGATCGTCGGCCTTCATGATCTCGCCGTCGGCGTCGAGATTCGAGATGTCCGATAGCGCTTCGTTGCCGAAGCGATTCTTCGCGATCACGCGGCTACCGGTGCCCTCGTGCAGGCGGCCATCCAGACGCTCGGCGAACGCGAGCTGCTCGGCGTCGGCGAACGGCTGGTCGCGGAAGATGAGCACGGCGAATTCGTCCATCCCGGCGCGGATCTTTGCCAGCGCTTCCGCGTCGCGAACCGTACGAAGCTCGATCGGGCTGGATTCCCCTACGAAGACCGGATGTACCTTCCGGAATGTGAGCGCCATGGCCTTAAGAGGGTAGGACGACCCAGGGCGGGGAGTCAAGCAGTTGCCCGGCGGAATTCGGCCTGGAACGTGGATCTTCAGACAGGGTAGACCGCAAGGCCGACGGTGCGAGCCGCAGCGGCCAGCCGCACGTCGAACGTCGCTAACGACGCGGCGCGCGCCGAGGTCGCGAGGGCCAGATGGAGAGCGCCGGCGGCGCGCAGCGAAGCCTCCCGCCGCGTCAGAAGGAAGTGTTCGGCTCGGCGATGCACCTCCCGAGTCAGTTCGACGCGGTGAAACAGGCCCTCATCGAGGCGGTCGAGGATCACGTGCTGGAGTCGCCGAGCAGTCTCCCGCGCGAGAGACCCCTGGTGAAGGCGACGGGCGACCGCGGAGACGATCTCGGTAGCGGCAAGGTCTGATACGAGAACATCATCCCGGCCCTCCACCACTTCGTTGAACGTGTCACTGTCGGGTTCGGGCAGGTAAAGCTTCAGCAGGGCGCTGGTGTCGCAGTAGAGGGGCCCGGGCAGCCCCGCACGGTACAGGGCCCGTCGCTCGCGGAGCCGAGCGGCCGCGCCCCTCCTAGAGGCGATCCGCGCGATCCTTGGCGACGGTGGCGGACAGTGGCGGATTGAGGACTGGCATTTTGCGCCGGAACGCCGCGAGGTTCGGGACCGTCTTGCCACGCGGACGATCCGCCGGCACCAGCTTGGCGACCGGCCGCCCTCGCTCCGTGATCACGACTTCTCGACCCTTCCGAACCTCGTCGAGGAGGAGGGAGAGGTTCTGGCGCGCCTCGCGGACTCCAGCAGTACGCACCAGGCGATTGTGCTACATGTAGCACATGGAGTCAATCGCGGCCGAGCGCGCCCGAATGAATCGCGCGCACTTCGACTTCGGCGCCATCGGGGACGTCCAGCATCCTCAGCGCGATCGGCGCGACCTCGGCCCGCGACCCGCCGACAGGACTCGAAGTGATGAGGCGAGCGACCCACGCCCGCAGGGGCGCGCCCCGCGGGTTCACCAGCTCGACAACCGCGCCCGGGGCCACACCGAGACGCGCGGCGACGTCAGCGCCGAGGCGGATCTCGCGGCCACGTAGGGTGTCGAGCCCGGCGGCTGCGACCACCCGGACTCGAGGGCGGGTGGCCCCAAGCTCCGCACGCCGCGCGGCGGTGGCTGCGGCGTCTGGCATACCCTCGCGTAGTACCACGCCGTAGATCGCCCCCGCGGCCGCCGCCGTCACATAACCCTCACCGACGTCGGCCGCAACGAGCGCAGGATCACGCTCGAGCGGGTCGCCGAAGCCGCCGCCTCCGCTCGATTCCATCAGCAAGACGTCGCCGGGCTCGAGAGGGAATCCACTGACCTTGCCGGGCAGCGGCGAAGCCTCGACTCGTCGGCCGTCGCGCCGCACCCAGAAGCGATTGGTCGCGCCAGCCCCACCACCGCAGACGCCGAAGGGTGGCAGCACCGCCTTCTCTGCGAGCACGGACAGCTGAGCCCCCGTGGTCTGAATCCGCACCTCACGCGTCAGCCCGAGCCCGCCGCGCCAGCGCCCGGGCCCGCCCGAATCCTCGCGCAACGCCGTGCGCTCGATGCGCACGGGATAGAGCTGCTCGACCGCCTCGATAGGCTGCAAGGTCGTCATGTCGCTCTCGGTCCACGCGCGCACGGTGTTGCTGCCGTCGCCGCCGTCGAAGCCGCCGGTGCCACCGGCCGGGTACTCGTAGAAGATAAAAGTCTCGCCCGTGCGCGGATGGGGACCGCCGACGTAGCAGTGATTGCCGCCGCCCTTGAGGTCGCCGGCGATCTTGCCGTCGAGCGCCTGACCGAGAGCGCCCATCACGGCCGACTCGACGCAGTACTTCACCTCGACCATGCCGCCGCAGGCCGCCGGCGGGTCGGCGTTCACGATCGTGCCCGGCGGGGTGATCACGGTCAGCGGACGGAAGGCGCCCGAGTTCACGTCGGAGCCGGGATCGAGGAACGACTTGATGATCGTGAAGGCGCCGGTCGGCGCCATCGCGGGGCCGACGTTGGTCGGTCCGAGCGTCTGCGGCGAAGTGCCGGTGAGATCCACCGTGATCGTGTCGCCTTCGACGACGACCTTCGCGCGCACCGTGAGCGGATCGAGCCGCTCGGTCCCGGCCTCCAGGTGCGCCTCGTAGACGTACTCGCCGGCGCGCAGCTCGCGGATTGCCCGGCGCATGCGGCCCTCGGCGCGGTCCATCAGCTCGGCGACCGCCTCGCGGATCGTCGTGGCGCCGTAGCGGGCGACGAGCTCTTCGATTCGCTCGATCGCCTTTCGGCAGGTGCCGAGCATTGCCTGGTAGTCGCCGCGGCGCTCGCGGGGGCCGCGCATGTTGCTGAAGATCAGATCGAGCGCCGCGTCGTTCGGCCGGCCGCGGTCCACGACCTTGATCGGCGGAATGCGGACGCCCTCCTGGAAGATTTCCGTGGCGCGGCCGGAGAGGCTGCCGGGACTCATGCCGCCGACGTCGCCCCAGTGGGCTCGTACGACGGGGAAGACGAACAGCTCGCCGTCGGCGGCGAAGAGCGGATAGATCATCGCCACGTCGTTGAGGTGCGTGCCGCCGGTGTAGGGCTCGTTGTGCAGGAAGATATCGCCGGGATGGATATCGTCGCAGAACTTCTCCCGCACGGCCTTCATCGACCAGCCGATCGGCACGATGTGGAGCGGATGATCCTGGCCCTTGGACATGGCGACGATCTGAGCGTGGCCGTCCATGAGGACGCACGAGAAGTCTTCGCCCTCGTAGAGGATGGACGAGTACGCCGTGCGCACGAGGGTCACGCGCATCTCGCGCACGATCGACACGAACGCCTCGCGCAGCACCTCGAGCGTGATCGGATCGATCATGCCGGCGTCTCCGGCTCGAAGCGCAGATTGCCGTGCTCGTCGACCTCGCCGCGCCACCCCGGCGGCACGATCGTCGTCGCGCCGAACTCCTCGACGATGGCGGGGCCGCGAAGGGCGGCGCGCTCGGGAAGGCGCTCGCGCTCCCACACGGGGCAATCGTGCGGCGCGCCGTCGAACCACACCGCTCGCCGCACGACCAGCGCCACGTCGAGCGACTCGCTCGCGCTGCGGTAGCGCTCGCCGGAGGGCCTGGGGACGAGACCGTAGGCGGTCAGCCGCGCGTTGACGAGCTCGATCGGCGCGCCCGGGCTCGAGTGGCCGTAGGCCCGGAGATGCTGGCGGTGGAATTCGGCCTCGAGCGTCTCGAGCGCCAGCCCGTTCGCGCTCGGCTCGCCAACCGCCACGTTGAGCTCGAACGCCTGGCCCCGGTAGCGCAGGTCGAGCGAGCGGACGAGCCGCTGCTCCTGGGCGGTAAAACCTTCGAGCCCCAGCTGGTGCCGGGCCGCGTCCTCCATCTCGCCGAACAGCTCGAGCGCCACGCCGAGACGCTCGCGCAGCGGACCCACGCGCGTCCTGACGTCGTCGTGCTTGATCTGCGACGCCAGAAGGCCGAGCGCCGAGAAGTTCCCGGGATGGCGGGGCACGAGCACCCGCGGGATCCCGATCTCCTGGGCCAGGGCGAGCGCGTGCATGGGCCCGGCGCCGCCGAAGGCGATCAAGGTGAAGTCTCGGGGGTCGTGCCCGCGCTGGATCGAGATCTCGCGGATCGCCGAGGTCATCCGCGCCACGGCGAGTGTGATGACGCCCTCGGCGAGCGCCTCGATGCTCATCGACCGACCCAGGCGCGCGCCGAGCTCAGCGAGCGCGCGGCGCGCACCGGCCGCGTCGATGGCGATGCTGCCGCCGAGACGCTTGGTCGTCCCGATGCGGCCGAGCACGACGTTGGCGTCGGTCACCGTCGGCTCCGTGCCGCCGAGGCCGTAGGCGACGGGGCCCGGCGCGGCGCCCGCGCTTCGCGGACCAACCTGGAGACTTCCGTCGACGTCGAGCCACGCGATCGAGCCCCCACCCGCGCCGACGCTGTGCATATCGAGCTGTGGAACCTTGACCGGAAAGGCGCCGAGCATGCCGTCGGACGTCGTCAGCGGCGCCAGGTCACGCACCAGGCACACGTCGGTCGACGTGCCGCCCATATCGTAGGTGATGAAGTCCGGCACGCCGGCGACTTCGCCCACGAAGCACGCCTGGCTCACGCCGCCGGCCGGCCCCGAGAAGATCGTCTTGATCGGCAGGCGCCGCGCCGTCTCCGTCGTCATCATGCCGCCGCTCGAGGCGACGGTCAGGACACCGTGCGCGTAGCCGGTGGCGCGCAGGCGCTCCTCGAGCCCGGCCAGATAGCTGTCCATGATCGGCTGGAGATAGGCGTTGAGCACGGTCGTCGAGAAGCGCTCGAACTCGCGATACTCGGCCACGACGTCCGCCGAGCAGGACACGGGCAGCCTCGGGTACCGACCCTTCGCGGCGTCGGCGACCGTCCGCTCGTGGGCGGGGTTGAGATACGCGTGGAGCAGGCACACGGCGACCGCCTCGGCCCCGGCGGCCACCGCGGCGTCGAGCGCGCGCTCGACGCTCGCCGGATCGAGCGGAGTCAGGACCGTGCCGTCGGCCGCCAGGCGCTCGACGACCTCGAAGCGATGCTTGCGCTCGACGACCGGCTTGGGGCGCACGAACGTCGGCACGAAGAGCGCCGGAATGTTGCGCTTGGTGCGGCCGATCTCGATCAGGTCGCGGAATCCGGCGGTCGTCAAGATCGCCACGCGCGCCCCGCGCCGCTCGAGCACGGCGTTCGTCCCGACGGTCGTGCCGTGCACGAGCCGCCGCACGTCGCGGCCCGCGATCCCCAGCGCTCGAAGTCCCGAGAGAACGGCCGCGCTCTCGTCGCGCGGCTTGGACGGCACCTTGCTGATGACGACCGTACCGGTCGCTTCGTCGACCGCGGTCAGATCGGTGAACGTGCCGCCGACGTCGATCCCGACGATGAACATGCGCGAGGCGCCTACGAGAGTCTTTCGCGGCAAGAGCGTGCGAGTTCCATGGCGGCAGATCGTAGCAGATCGAGGAGCTTCGTGCGGCTGGCTGACTCTACGGACTACCCCATATCAGCGGCGTGCGCGACGGATCGCCTCCGCCATTTCCTCGATTCGCCTCTCTCGGGCTTTCACCGCCAGCACTCTGAAGGAGACGAACCCCAGCGTCCCGAGCACCAGGGCCAAGCCGACGAGCAAGAATGGCAGCCACGCCATGCGCCCTCCCTCAGGCGCCGTACGCACCTCGGGCGGTTGAATCGCCGGAGGAGCGACGGGCGGGTAGCGGCTCTCGATATCGGAGAGGATGCTCTTGATCTCCTCCTTGGTCTCGCGAGAGCTCTCCTCCGACTTGCTGCTGTCCTGGGCGAACGCCGTAGACACCGTGGACAGTGTCACGACGACGAACGCTGCCGCGGCGAGTGTTCGGACGCTCGCAAGAGCCATGACGTCAAGCGTACGCCTGGCGTGTGAGAGGACTGCCATCTTTCGAGGTACTCGCGGCTGCATGATGACTGAACGAGACCGCTAAGCTTGGTAGTCGGTGCGGATCCGCACCCGAATCACACGAGATGATAGCATCGGGGCCAGAGAGGGAGGCGACCCATGGCGACGAGCGGCGAGGCGATCAGGCACCTCTGGACCCACAAGACGCAGGATCATCCCTGGCTCGCCGACGAAGAGCTCGTGATCGAGCGGGCCGAGGGCGTCCACGTCTGGACCGAGCGCGGCAAGAAGCTCATCGACGGCTTCGCCGGGCTCGCCGTCGTCAACGTCGGCCACGGCCGTCGGGAGATCGCCGAGGCGATTGCCGAGCAGACCGTGCGCCTGGCCTACTATCCGACGACTCGCCAGTTCTCGAACCGGCCGGCCGCGGAGCTGGCGGCCAAGATCGCCACGCTCACGCCGGGCGACCTCCACTATTCGTTCTTCGCCGTCAGCGGGGCCGAGGCCAACGAGCGCGCGATGCAGATGGCTCGCCACTACTGGCTCGCTTCCGGCAAGCCCGGCAAGCACAAGGTCATCTCGCTCCAGGGGGGCTACCACGGCGGGACGACGGGCACCTTAGCCGTCTGCGGGCTGCCGCACCTGACGGAGGCCTACACCGACCTGCATGTTCCAGGCTTCGCGAAGGTCACGCCGCCATACCCGTTCCGTGATCGAGGCACCGGCACCGACGAGGCGCTGGTGCAGCGCCGTGCGCGTGAGCTCCGCGAGGCGATCGTCAAGGAAGGGCCGGAGACCGTGTCCGCCGTCATCATGGAGCCGGTGATCTCATCGGGTGGCTTCATCATGCCCCCGATCGGCTGGCTCTCGGCCGTGCGTGCCATCTGCGACGAGCTGGAGGTGCTGATGATCGCCGACGAGGTCATCACCGGGTTCGGCCGGACCGGGCGCTGGTTCGCCTGCGAGCACGACCACGTCGTCCCCGACCTGATGACGGTCGCCAAGGGCATCACGTCCGGGTACATCCCGCTCTCGGCTGCCATCGCCCGGCGGCGGCTGGCCGACGCGTTTCCCGACGACGCCAAGCAAGAGAACGTGCATCCCGGCACCTACGCGGCGCACCCGGTCGCGTGCGCGGCGGCGCTCGCCAACATCCAGATCATGGAGAAGGACAACCTCATCGCGAACGCCGAGGCGATGGGCGCGCGGCTCCGCGAGGGGCTTCAGCACGCGCTCGGCAAGAAGCGGATCGTCGGCGAGGTGCGCGGGCGCGGGCTTCTGGTGTGTGCCGAGCTCGTGGAACCGGACGGGTCGGGCCGGCCGCTCGACAAGGAGAAAGTCGCCAGGCTCGACCGCAAGGCGTGGGACCGGGGCGCGATCGTCTACGCGCGCGGCCAGGTCGTGAGGCTGGCACCGCCGCTCTGCATCACGCGCGAGGAAGTCGATCAGCTCGTGGACATCGTGGCGGCGAGCATCGGCGACCTCGACGCCGAGCTCGTCTGACCCGACTCGGTAGACCTGAGGGTGTGGATCCCCGCGCCGGAATGCTTGCCGAGCCAGGCATGCTGGCGAACATTACGCGGCTTACGGCCTACTACACGACGCGTCCCGATCCCTCCAATTCTGACGAGCACGGCCCTACCTCGACGCT
>Ga0137404_10000459_pt1 | contig 26728 bp, 2 predicted proteins | sample CZOMad2_1_16fung_FD_108285 | JGI IMG/M metagenome (GOLD analysis project Ga0137404, IMG submission 108285) | Vadose zone soil fungal communities from Angelo Coast Range Reserve, California, USA - CZOMad2_1_16fungal (Illumina Assembly) | ecosystem: Environmental > Terrestrial > Soil > Vadose zone... | reverse complement strand
AGGCCGATCTGCCGCTCTCCGCCCTGGGGATCGACTCGCTCCAGGCCGTCGAGCTCAGGAACCACCTGGAGGAGAGCCTGGGCGTCGACCTGCCGGCCGCCAGCCTGCTCGACGGACCGACCCTGGACGCGCTGGCGGCCGAGGTGCTCGCCCGGTTCGACGCGCCCCCCCCACAGGCGACCCCGCCCGTCCCGCCGGGAGCGCCCGCCGAGGTTGACGGCGCGAGCCACCCGCTGTCGTACGGCCAGCGGGCGCTCTGGGCCCTCCACCAGCGGGAACCCGAGAGCCCGGTCTACAACCTCGCCCTCGCGGTGCGGCTCCCGGGCGCGCTCGACCGGCCGGCGCTCCGCCGCGCCCTCCAGGCGCTCGTCGACCGCCATCCGGCGTTGCGCACCACCTTCGACGCCCCGACCCGGAGCGCACCCGAGGCCCACGTCGCAGCTCAACAGGAGGTATCGCTGGTCGAGGAGGACGCTCGCAGTGAGACGGCCGCGGCCTTCGCCGAGCGCCTGTCCGCCTTCGCCCACCGCCCGTTCGATCTCGCACGCGGGCCGCTCCTGCGGCTCGCGCTCTACCGGACGGCCACCGCCTGCGTCCTCCTCCTCACCGTGCATCACATCGTGAGCGACCTTGGGTCCCTGGGCATCGTCCTCGCCGAGCTGGGGGCGCTCTACACCGCCTACCGGCGCAATACCAAGCCGGGGGAGCCCGCGGAGCCGGCGCTCCCCACCCCGCGGCTCGCCTACGACTACGCCCGCCGGCAGGAGGAGATCCTGGCGGGTCCGGAGGGGCAACGCCTCTGGGAGTACTGGCGCCACCGGCTGGCGGGCGAGCTGCCGCTCCTCGACCTGCCGCTCGACCGCCCGCGACCGACCGCCCAGACCTATTCCGGCGCGGCGCGCGCGGCGCGTCTGGAGGCCGCCCTGGGCGACGACCTGCGCGCGCTCTGCCGCCGGGAGGGCGCGACCCTCTTCACCCTCCTGCTCGCCGCCTTTGAGACGCTCCTCCACCGCTACACCGGCCAGCGGAGCGTAGTCGTGGGCGCCCCCACCGCCGGGCGCGACCGCGCCGAGCTGGCGGATGTGGTGGGCTACTTCGTCAATCCGGTGGTGCTCCTGGGCGATCTCGCGGGCGATCCGCCGTTCGCCGCCTTCCTCGCCCAGACGAGGACGGTCGTGCACGGCGCCCTGGCGCACCAGGACTTCCCCTTCGCGCTGCTGGTCGAGCGCCTGCAGCCGGAGCGCGACCCGAGCCGCTCGCCGCTCTTCCAGGTCGTCCTGACGCTCCAGAAGACCCTGCGCATCGACTCGGCGGCCGCCGCCGCGCTGGCGTTGGGCGAGGCGGGCCGGCCCATCGCCCTGGGCGACCTGACCGTCGAGCCCGAGCCGCTCGCCCGGCCGGTGGTGCCGTTCGATCTGACCCTCTCGCTGGCCGAGGCCGGGGGCCCGCTCCTCGCCTCCTTCCAGTACAACCGCGATCTGTTCGACGCGACGACCCTGGCCCGCCTGGCGGGGCACTTCGCAAACCTGCTCGCAGGTGTGGCCCACGAGCCGCACCTCGCGCTCTCCGCCCTGCCTCTCCTCGGTCCGGCCGAACGCCACCAGCTGGTGGTGGAGCCCGCCGCCGAGATGCCGGCAATACCGGCGATCACCGAGGCGACCGGCCTCTATAAAACCTTCGCGGCACAGGTCGAACGTACCCCCGACGCCCTGGCGGCGAGCCGCGCAGGGGAGCACCTCACCTACGGCGAGCTCGATCGCCGGGCCTGCCGGCTGGCCCACCACCTGCGCCGCCTGGGGGTGGGTCCCGAGGTGCTGGTCGGAGTCTGCCTCCCACCCTCGCTCGACCTGGTGCTGGCGCTCCTCGCCGTCCTCGCGGCAGGGGGCGCCTACCTGCCGCTCGACCCGGAGTATCCGGCCGAGCGCCTCCGCTTCATGGCCGAGGACGCCCGGGCGCCGGTGATCGTCACCCAGGAGCCGTTCCGCGGTCGCTTCACCGGGGAGGACCTGGCGCTCGTCCGCCTGGACGCCGACGCCGGGGAGATCGCCCGCTCCGCGGCCGCGCGGCCGCTGCCCGACGCGGGTGGTGCGCTCGCCGGCAGCGCCGCCTACGTCATCTACACCTCGGGCTCGACCGGCCGCCCCAAGGGGGTCGTCGTCTCCCATCGGGAGGTGCTGCGCCTCTTTGCGGCGACGGCTCCGTGGTTCCGCTTCACGGCGGGCGACGTCTGGACTCTCTTCCACTCCTACGCCTTCGATTTCTCGGTCTGGGAGCTGTGGGGAGCGCTCCTCCACGGCGGCCGGCTGGTCGTCGTGCCGCGCTGGCTCGCCCGCGCGCCGGACGCCTTCCAGGCGCTCCTCGCCCGCGAGGGGGTGACGGTGCTCAACCAGACGCCCTCCGCCTTCTACGCCCTGATCGAGGCCGATCGGGCGGCGGACGCCGGCGCGGCCGAGAGCCTGCGTGCGGTCGTCTTCGGCGGCGAGGCGCTCGATCCCGAACGGCTGGCGCCCTGGTTCGCGCGCCACGGCGAGCGGACGAAGCTGGTCAACATGTACGGGATCACCGAGACCACCGTGCACGTCACCTACCGTCCGCTGGGCGCCCTCGATCTCGGGCGACCGGGCGGCAGCCCGATCGGCGTGCCGATTCCCGACCTCGACACCCACGTGGTCGACGCCTCCCTCCAGCCGGCGCCATTGGGGGTGCCCGGCGAGCTCGCCGTCGGCGGCGCCGGCCTCGCGCGCGGCTACCTCGGCCGGCCGGAGCTCACCGCCGTCCGCTTCTGCCCCGACCCCTGGAGCGGGCGACCCGGTGCACGCCTCTACCGCTCGGGTGACCTGGTGCGCCGCCGGGCGGGCGGCGAGCTCCAGTACCTGGGCCGCATCGACCAGCAGGTCAAGGTGCGCGGCTTCCGCGTCGAGCTGGGGGAGATCGAGGCGGCCCTCTGCCGGCACCCGGCGGTCCGCGCCGCGGTGGTCACGGCGCGCGCCGATGCGGATTCGGTAGGCGATCGGCTGGTCGCCTACCTGGTCGCCGACGACGACCGGGCGCCGATGCCGCCGCTGCCCCCCATCGAGGAGCTGCGCAGCTTCCTCCAGGAGACGCTGCCGGACTACATGGTGCCGGCGATCTTCGTCCCGCTCGCCGCCCTGCCGCTGTCGCCGAGCGGCAAGGTCGACCGCCGGGCCCTGCCGGCGCCCGAGCCGGTCCGCCCCGAGCTCGCCCACGCGCGGATCGCGCCGCGCAACGAGACCGAGGCCGAGCTGGCGGCGATCTGGAGCGAGGTGCTGCGCGTCCCCGAGGTGGGGGTCACCGACAACTTCTTCGCCCTGGGCGGCGACTCGATCCTCTCCCTCCAGGTGGTGGCCCGCGCCCACCAGCGGGGCTACCGGCTGACCCCGCGCCAGGCCTTCGAGCACCAGACGATCGCGGAGCTGGCCGCGGCCGCCGCGACGAACGAGGCTGAGACCCTGAAGCCGGCGATGGGCACGGCGGGAGACCTCGAGACGGCGGAGGGCGCCTATCCCCTCACCCCGCTCCAGCAGGGGCTGCTCTTCCACAGCGTCTACGAGCCCGACTTGGACGAGTACCTGGTACAGGTGCTCTGCAAGCTCGCCGGGCCGCTCGACTTCGCGGCTCTGGCGGCGGCCTGGAGCCTCGCCGTGAGCCGCCATCCGGCGCTGCGCACCGCCTTCCGCTGGCAGGAGGGGGGCGCGGCCGTGCAGGAGGTCGAAGCGGCAGCCGAGCCGGCCTGGAGGCGTGAGGACTGGCGCCCGCTCGACCCCGTCCGCCAGGAGAGCCGCCTCGCAGACCTTCTGGCCGAGGACCGCCGGCAGGGCTTCGACCTCCGGGTGGCGCCGCTCCTCCGCCTCGCCCTCCTGCGCCTGGCCGACGAGCGCCACCAGCTGCTGCTCTCCTTCCACCACCTGATCCTCGACGGCTGGTCGACAGCGGCGCTCTTGAAGGAGGTCCTGACCGCCTATGCTGCGCTCCACGCCGGCCACGCGCCGGAGCTGCCGCCCGCGCCGCCCTTCCGCGACTACCTGGTCTGGCTGGCGGCCCAGGATCCGGGCCAGGCCGAGACCTACTGGCGCCGCCGGCTCCAGGGTTTCGCGGCACCCACCCCGCTCGCCGCCGACCGGCCGCCCGGCGCCGTCCCGCCCCGCTACGGCGAGCGCCGGCTGGCGCTGCCGTCTTACGGGAACTCCGGCTTGGGAGCCTTCGCCCGGCGCCATCGCCTGACCCAGGGCACCCTGGTACAGGCGGCCTGGGGGCTGCTCCTCGCCTGCCATGCCGGCGAGCGCGACGTGGTCTTCGGCACCACCGTCGCCGGCCGGCCGGCCGAGCTGCCCGGCGTCGAGTCGATGCTCGGCCTCCTCATCAACACCCTGCCGGTGCGCCTGGCGACCGACCCGGCGGAGCCTCTCCTCCCCTGGCTCGCCGCCCTCCAGGCCGACCTCGTCGAGATGCGCCAGTTCGAGCACAGCGCGCTCGCCGTGGTCCAGGGGTGGAGCGAGGTGCCGCGGGGTCAGGCGCTCTTCGACAGCATCGTGATCTTCGAGAACTACCCGCTCGACCGCTCGCTTCTCGGGCGGCGCGGCGAGCTCGACGTGTCGGACGTCCGCTCGGTGGAATGGACCCACTATCCGCTGAGCCTGACCGCCCTGCCCGGCGATACCCTGGAGCTCCAGGTGGTCTACGACCAGCGCCGCTTCGACGCCGCCACGGCCGACCGCCTGCTCGCCCACCTCGAACGCCTGCTCGCCGGAATGGCAGCCAGCGGCGAAGCGGCCGGCCGGCGGCTCGCCGATCTCTCGCCCCTCACCCCGGCCGAAGAGCAGCAGATCCGCCACGAGTGGAACGACAGCCGCGCCCCGCGCGCGGCCGACCTCTGCCTCCACCAGCGGTTCGCGGCGAACGCCGCCGAGCACGGCGACCGGACGGCGGTCGTCGAGCCGGGGACGGTCCGGCACTTCAGTTACCGCGAGCTCGACCGCCGCGCCAACCACCTCGCCCACCGGCTCTCCGCGCTGGGCGTCGGGCCGGAGGTCCTGGTCGGGATCTGCCTCGAGCGGCGGCTGGAGATGGTGGCGGTCCACCTGGCGGTACTGAAGGCCGGCGGCGGCTACCTGCCGCTCGATCCGACCTACCCGGCGGCGCGCCTCGCCTTCATGCTGGAGGACGCACGGATCGCCGCGCTGATCGCCGAGCCACACCTGCTCGCGGCCCTCCCCGACCACCCCGCCCCGCGGGTGCTCCTCGCCGCCGAGGCGCCGCGCCTCCCCGGGCTCTCCGACGCGCCACCCGAGAGCGGCGTGCGGCCGGAGAACGTCTCCCACGTCCTCTACACCTCGGGCTCGACCGGCACGCCCAAGGCGGTGGTCCTCCCCCATTGCACGGTCGCCCGCTTCACCGACTCGGTGATCCGCACCTATGACCTCCGGCCGGGCGACCGCGTGCTGCAGTTCGGTTCGATCAGCTTCGACGCGGCGACCGAGGAGCTCTACACCTGCCTCACCGTGGGCGGCACCCTGGTGCTGCGCGGCGACACCATGCTCGCCTCGACCTCGACCTTCCTCGAAGAGTGCGCCGCCTTTGGCATCACGATCCTCGACCTGCCGACGGCCTTCTGGCATCAGCTCGCGGCCGGCCTTGCTGCGGGTCTCGCGGCTCCCGGCGGCCTGCGCTCGGTGGTCATCGCCGGCGAGCGGGCGGCGCCGGAGCGCCTCGCCGACTGGCTGCGGCACGCCGCGCCCGGTACCCTCCTGACCAACGCCTATGGGCCGACTGAGGGCACCATCGTGGCCGCGGCCTTCGCGCCGCGCCCGGGGGCCGCAGCGCGGCGCGAGGTGCCGATCGGCCGGCCGATCGGCAACGCCCGCGTCCACCTGCTCGACCCCGATCTGCGGCCGGTGCCGATCGGGCCGGTCGGCGAGCTTTTGATCGGTGGCGACGGGGTCACCCGCGGCTACCTGCGGCGCCCGGCCTTGACCGCCGAGAAATTCATCCCCGACCCGTGGGGTGAGCCCGGCGCCCGGCTCTACCGGACCGGCGACCTCGCCCGCCACCTGGCCGACGGCACCCTGGAGCTCGCGGGCCGCATCGACCACCAGGTGAAGCTGCGCGGCTTCCGCGTCGAGCTGGGCGAGGTCGAGTCGGCGCTCCTGAAGCACCCCTCCATCGAACAGGCAGCGGTGCACCCGTGGACCGACGACCAGGGCGGCAAGCGGCTGGTGGCCTACGTGGTGGCGGAGCCCGGGGCGCCGCCGCCCACCGCCCCGGAGCTGCGCCGCTTCCTCGCCGAGCAGCTGCCGCCCTACATGGTGCCGTCGCTCTTCGAGCTCCTCCCCGCCCTGCCGCTCACCGCGAGCGGCAGCAAGGTCGATCGCCGGTCGCTGCCGCCGCCGCAGGACGTCCGGCCCGAGCTCGAAACCCCCTACCAGCCGCCGTCGAGCCCGGTCGAGGTCTGCCTGGCAGAGATCTGGAGCCGCGTGCTCGGCCTCTCCCGGGTGGGCCGGGACGACAACTTCTTCGCCTTGGGCGGCGATTCGATCCTCTCCCTCCAGGCCACCGCCCGCGCCCACCAGGCCGGCCTGCGCTTCACCCCCAAGCAGCTCTTCGAGCACCAGACGATCGGCGAGCTGGCGGGAGTGGTCGAGATCACGCGTGCGGCGGCGCCGGCACCGCCGGAACCGGTTACCGGCGAGCTGCCGCTCACCCCGATCCAGGAGTGGTTCTTCGCGCTCGATCTGCCCCGACCAGCGCATTGGAACCAGGCCGTGCTGTTGACGGTCGCACCGGGCGACGGGGTGCCGGGCGGCGACCCGCGCGCCTGGCACCAGGCGATCGCCACCCTCCTCGCGCACCACGATGCCCTCCGCTTCGCCTTCCCGCCGCCGGAGGGCGGTCGCCGGAGGGCTCGTGCGGCGGCCCTGGCGGAAGTGCCTTTCACGTATTGCGACCTCCGGTCGCTGCCGGCCCTGCTCCAGGGGCCGACGACGACGGCGGCCGCCGCTGCGGCTCAGGCCAGCCTCTCGCTCGGCGGGCCGCTCCTCCGGGCAATCTACTTCGACTGGGGCGCCGGCCGGCCCGCTCGGCTGCTTCTCGCCATCCACCACCTGGTGGTCGACGGCGTCTCCTGGCGCCTCCTGGTCGAGGACCTCGCGACGGTCTGCCATCAGCTGCGGCAGGGCGCCGCGCCCCGGCTGCCGGCAAAGACCAGCTCCTTCAAGCAGTGGGCGGAGCGGCTCGTCCTCTACGCCCGCTCGCCGGCGGTCGAGCCGGAGATCGGCCACTGGCTGGCGATCGCTGCGATGGCGGCAACGGAGCAGGTCGCTCTGCCGCTCGACTTCGTGCCCGGGCCTCCCCCTCTCAATACCGAGGCGGACCTGGCTTCGGTACGGCGGGCGCTCGCCCCGGACGAGACGCGGGCGCTCTTGACCGAGGTGCCCCCGGCCTACGGCACCGAGATCAACGACACCCTCCTCGCCGCCCTTCTCCGCGCCCTCACCCCGTGGACGGGGTCGCCGGCGCTCGCGATCGAGCTCGAGGGGCACGGCCGCGAGCCGCTGTTCGACGACGTGGACGTCTCGCGCACCGTGGGCTGGTTCACCACTGCGTTCCCGGTGCGGCTCGTGCGACCGCCCGCGGACGACCCCGGCGCGACGCTCAAGGCGGTCAAGGAGCAGCTGCGCGCTGTGCCGGGGCGCGGCATCGGCTACGGCCTGCTGCGTTTCCTGCGCGGCGACGCGGCGCTCGCAGGCGAGCTTCGCCGGCTGTCGCGCCCGGAGATCGGCTTCAACTACCTGGGCCAGCTCGACCAGGTGCTGGGCGGCGCCTCCCCTGTCGCCCTGGCCCCCGAGAGCCCGGGGCCGACCCGCGACCCGCTCGGCGCCCGCCCGCACCTCCTGGAGGTCGAGGGCCGGGTGAGCGCCGGGCGGCTCGAAATCGAGTGGCTGTACAGCCGCCGCCTGCACCGGGAAAACACCATCGCGCGCCTCGCCGACGCCTACCTGGCCGAGCTGCGCGCCACGATCGCGCACTGCCGCGCCAGGGAGGCGCGCGGCTACACGCCGTCCGACTTCCCCCAGATGAGCTTCGACCAGGACGAGCTCGACGCCCTGCTCGACGACCTCGCGGGCTCGCTCGAAGGTGCGGGATGAGCAAGAAGAGCCTGATCGAGGACATCTATCCCCTGTCGTCCATGCAGGAGGGGATGCTCTTCCACTCTCTGGAGAGCCCGGAGAGCGGCCTCTACTTCGAGCAGGTGGCCTGCACCCTGGTGGGTGAGCTCGACGTCCCCGCCTTCGTCAACGCCTGGCAGCGGGTGGTCGACCGGCACCCCATCCTGCGCACCGCCTTCGTCTGGGAGAAGCGCGACGAGCCGTTCCAGGTGGTGTTCCGCCAGGTCGAGCTGCCCTGGGATCATCACGACTGGCGCGGCCTTTCTCCCGACGAAGAGGAGCGGCGCTTCGCAGCTCTGATCATCGCCGACCGCGCGCGCGGCTTCGCGCTTGCCAAGCCACCCCTCCTGCGCCATGCCCTGGTGCGGACGGCCGCCGATCGCCACCGGCTGCTCTGGAGCTGTCATCACCTGCTGCTCGACGGTTGGTCCCAGACCCTGGTGATCGAGGAGGTCATGGCCCTCTATCGGGCGGCCTGTGCGGGAGGGGAGGCCCACGTAGAGCCCAGCCGCCCCTACGGCGAGTACATCGCCTGGCTGCGCCGCCAGAGCATGGCGGAGGCCGAGAGCTTCTGGCGTCGCCACCTGGACGGCTTCACCGCGCCGACCCCACTCGCGGGCGGCCTGCCGGTCCACGCCGTCGCGCGGCCAGGGCGCCGCGCCGGCGAGCGCGAGCACGCGTTGCCGGCCGCCCTGACCGCGGAGATCCAGGCTTTCGCCCAGACCCATCGCCTGACCGTCAACACCCTGGTCCAGGGCGCCTGGGCGCTCCTTCTCCACCGCTACTCCGGCCGCGACGAGGTGGTGTTCGGCGTCACCGTGTCGGGCCGCCCGGCGGAGCTCCCCGGGGTCGAGGCGATGAAGGGGCTCTTCGTCAACACGCTGCCGCTCCGCTCCGCGCTCCCCGACGCCCCCGAGGACATCCGGACGCTCCCCTGGCTCGCCGACCTGCGTCGGCAGCAGGTCGAGATCTCGCGCTTCGAGCACACCCCCCTGCCGGTCGTCCAGCGGTGGAGCGAGGTACCCGCCGGCCAGCCGCTCTTCGAGAGCATCCTGGCATTCGAGAGCTATCCGATGGACGAAGCTCTCCTCGATTGGCGGCCGCATCTCTCGATCCGCGACATCCGCGCCCTCGGCCGCACCAACTACCCGCTCACCGTGATCGCCCTGCCGGGGCCGCGGCTGACTCTGCGCATCGCCTACGACGAGGGACGCTTCACCGGCGTCGCTGTCGAGCGCATGCTGGGGCACCTGGAATCCGCGCTCTTGGGGTTGGCGGCGAATCCCCAGGGCCTGCTCTCCGCGGTGCAGCTCCTGACCGACGCCGAGCGGCACCAGCTGGTGGTCGAGTGGCGCGACACCGAGACCGCCTATCCCCGTGAGCGCTGCCTCCACCAGCTCGTCGCCGAGCAGATGGCGGGCGCTCCCGACGCGGTGGCGGTGGTCCACGAGGAGACGCGGCTGACCTACGGCGAGCTCGCCCGACGGGCCGATCGCCTGGCGCGCCGGCTGCGCTCCCAGGGAGTCGGCCCGGAGGTCGTCGTGGGGCTCTTCCTCGACCGCTCGCCGGAGATGGTCGTCGCCCTCTTGGCGATCCTCAAGGCGGGCGGCGCCTACCTCCCCCTCGATCCCGGATACCCCGAGGCGCGCCTGGCCCTCATGCTGGAAGATTCCGGCGCGGCCGTGCTCCTGACCACCGGGGGCAAGCTCCCCCGGCTGCCGGCGCGACGGCCGCCCACCCTCTGCCTCGACGCTCTGGCCGGGGGCGAGCCGGTACCCGACGATGGTCCGCAGGCCGTAGCGGCGGGGTCGGAGAACCTCGCCTACGTGATGTACACGTCGGGCTCGACCGGCCGGCCCAAGGGGGTCGCCGTCAGCCACCGCGCGGTGGTGAGGCTGGTGCGCGGCAACACCTTCGCCCGGCTGACCGCCGAGGAGGTCTTCCTGCAGCTCGCGCCGATCTCCTTCGACGCCTCGACGCTCGAGATCTGGGGGAGCCTCGCGAACGGCGGCCAGCTGGTGCTGATGCCCGGCGAGCGGCCGGCGCTGGAGGAGATCGGCGCGGCGTTGGCCAGGCATGGGATCACCAGCCTCTGGCTCACCGCCGGCCTCTTCCACCTCATGGTGGACGAGCGGCTCGCCGACCTTGCGCCCCTGCGCCAGCTCCTGGCCGGCGGCGACGCCCTGTCTCCGGCCCGGGTCGACCGGCTGCGGCGCGAGCTTCCCGGCTGCCTCCTGATCAACGGCTACGGTCCCACCGAGGGCACGACCTTCACCTGCTGCTCGCCGCTCTCCCGACTCCCCGCGGAGGTGCAGGGCAGCGCGCCGCTCGGACCGCCGATCCGCAACACCTGGGTGACGGTCTTCGACCGTTCGCTGAGCTCTCCCATGCCCTTGGGCCTGCCGGGAGAGTTGGCGATCGGCGGCGACGGTCTCGCCCGCGGCTACCTGGCGCGCCCCGACCTCACCGCCGGGCGCTTCGTCCCCGACCCCAACGCCACCCGGCCCGGCGAGCGCCTCTACAAGACCGGCGACCTGGTGCGGCACGGCGACGACGGCAGCCTCGAATTCCTCGGCCGCATCGACCAGCAGGTGAAGATCCGCGGCTTCCGGGTCGAGCCGGGCGAGGTCGAGGCGGCGCTTTCGGCGCACCCCGCCATTCGCGCGGCGGTGGTGACGGTACGCGGCGAGGGGGCGGGAGACAAGCGGCTGGTGGCCTACGTGGTCGTCCACGGCGACCGACCGCCGACGCCTTCCGAGCTGCGCGACGCGCTGCGCCGGCAGCTGCCCGAGTCCATGCTCCCGGCGGCGATCGTCCTCCTGGACGCCCTGCCGCTGACCGCCAACGGCAAAGTCGACCGGGCGGCGCTGCCCGCCCCCTTCGACCCGCGACCGGAGACCCAAGGGGAGCCCATCGCCCCACGAACGCCGACCGAGGCCCGCCTGGCCGAGATCTGGTGCCAGGTGCTCGGGCTCCCCCAGGTTTCGATTGAGGACGACTTCTTCGCCCTGGGGGGAGACTCGATCCTGAGCATCCGCCTGGTGGCGCGAGCCCGCCAGGCCGGTCTGGAGCTGACCCCGGGCCAGGTCTTCGAGCACCCGACGATCGCCGCACTCGCGGTGCACGTGGGCGGCGCCTCGGCGAAGGCGGCGCCCGCGGAGGAGGCGACGGGGGAGGTACCGCTCACCCCGATCGAGCGCTGGTTCTTCGACCGGCGGCTCGATCCCCACCACTTCAACATGTCGCTCCTCCTCTGCACGGCGCCGGGTCTGGGGGCGGCCGCGCTCCGTCCGGCGCTGGCGGCGCTCGTCCGGCAGCACGACGCCCTGCGCCTGCGCTTCGCTCCCGCGGCCTCCGGGTGGCGCCAGGAGGTGAGTACTCCTGAGGAGCCGCCGTTCTGTCACGTCGATCTGTCGGCACTGCCGGCCCTGCCGGCTGATGCTCCGCGGCGTGCGCTGGAGCTCGCCGCGGCGCCGCTCCAGGCCTCGCTCGACCTGTCGGCAGGGCGGCTCCTTCGGGCGGTGCTCTTCGACCACGGCGCCGCGCAGGCCGGACGCCTGCTTCTCGTCGTCCATCACCTGGCGGTCGACGTGGTTTCGTGGCGGATCCTGCTCGACGACCTCTCGACCGGCTGCGCACAGCACCGGCGAGGCGAGGCGATCTCCCTGCCGCCCAGGACCGCATCGTTCCGGCAGTGGGCGCGGCAGCTTGCCGAGCACGCCAGCTCGCCCGTGATCGCTGCCGAGCTCCCGGCCTGGCTCGCGGCGGGCGCGACGGGACGGCAGCTGCCGCTCGACTTCGCAGCGGGCGCGAATACCGAGAGCAGCGCGGCGACCGTTTCGTGCTCGCTCGACGCCGCGGCGACCGAACAGCTACTGCGCCAGGTCCCGCGCGCCTACCGCATGCGGCTCGACGAGGTACTGCTCACCGCGCTCGCCCAGTCGCTCGCCGCGTGGATCGGTCCGGGAGCCTTCCGGATCGACGTCGAGCGCCACGGCCGCGAGACGTTCGCGACCGACCTCGACCTGTCGCGCACGGTGGGCTGGTTCACCAGCCTCTTCCCGGTCGAGCTCGCCCTCGCGGGCGACGAGGCACCGGGCGCAGCCTTGAAGGCGGTCAAGGAGGCGCTGCGCCGCGTGCCGGGCAACGGCCAGGGCTGGGGACTCCTGCGCTGGCTGGCGGAGTGCCCGGAAGCGGCGCAGCTTCAGGAGCTGCCGCCGGCGGCGGTCGCCTTCAACTACCTGGGACAGCTCGACGAGGCGCTGCCGGACGGCTCGCCGTTCACCCCGGCCGACGAGCCGTGCGGTCCGCTCCGCAGCCCGCGGGCGGCGCGGTCGCACCTCCTGGAGGTGGGCGCCAGCATCCTGAACGGCCGGTTGCAGGTCGAATGGACCTACGGCTCGGACACCCACCGCCCGGCGACGATCGAGGGTCAGGCCGACCGCTTCATGACCGCGCTACGGGCGCTGATCGATCACTGTCTGGCCCCGGGAGCGGGCGGCTACACGCCGTCGGATTTCCCCTTGGCGGAGCTCGACCAAGCGACGCTCGATCGCCTCCTCGGCGGCCTGGGGAGGGTGGACGACCTCTATCCGCTGGCCCCCCTGCAACAGGGCCTGCTCTTCCACGGCCTGTCTCAGCCGGACCGCGGAGAGTACGTCGTCCAGTTCACCTGCCGCTTCGACGGCGGGCTCGATCTCCCGCGCTTCCGCCGCGCCTGGAGCCAGGTGGCGGCGCGCCAGCCGGTGCTCCGCACGGCCTTCCTCTGGCAGGGGCTGGCGGCGCCCCTGCAGGTCGTGCTCTCGGCCGTCGAGATCCCCTGGCGCGAGCTCGATTGGCGAGCGATCCCGCCGACAGAGCGCGCCGAGCGGCTCGCGGCGTGGCTCGAAGCGGATCGCCGGCAGGGCTTCGACCTGCGACAGGCACCGCTTCTGCGCCTGGCGTTGCTGCGCCTGGAGGACGACGACTACCAGTTCGTCTGGAGCCTCCACCACCTGCTGGTGGACGGCTGGTCGCTGTCGCTGCTCCTGCAGGAAGTCTTCGCCGGCTACGAGACAGCCGGCGCCCGCCTCGCCGCGAGCCGCCCTTTCCGCGACTACGTCGCCTGGGTGAAGCGCCAGGACCTCGAGCGGGCCGAGGCCTACTGGCGCGGCCTGCTGGGAGATTTCACCACCCCCACCCCGGTGGGTTTCGAGCGGCGCGGCGGTGAGCCGCTGCCCGGGGAGCTGGAACGCTCCCTCCCCGCCGCCGCGACCGCGGAGGTCGAGGCGCTGGCGCGGCGCCACCGGCTGACGCCGAGCACCCTGGTGCTGGGCGCCTGGGGCCTGCTCCTGGGGCGCGCGAGCGGTGAGCCGGAGGTGGTCACCGGCGTCACCGTCTCCGGACGATCGGCGGCGCTCGCGGGCTTCGAGTCGATGGTCGGGCTGTTCATCAACACCCTGCCCATCCGGTTGCGGATGCCGGCCGAGCGGGAGGCGCTCCCCTGGCTGGAGGAGGTCCAGCGCCAACAGCTCGCCCTCCAGGAATTCGAGCATGCTCCCCTCTCCGCGGTGCAGAAATGGAGCGGCGTGCCCGCGGGCCAGGAGCTCTTCGAGAGCGCCATGGTGTTCGAGAACTACCCCGTCGACGCCGTCGTTTACGCGGCGGCAGAGAGCCTGGGCGCTCACGAGGTCGCCTCGCTCGAGCGCACCCACTATCCGCTCCACCTGGTCGCGGTGCCGGGTCGCGAGATCCGGCTGCGGATCGGCTACGACGGCCGGCGCTTCGAGCGCACCTCGGTGCACCGGATGGTGGACCAGCTGCTGCGCCTGCTCCCCGCCTTCGCCCCCGGCCGGCGGCTCGGCGAGCTGCCCTGGCTCTCCCCCGCCGAGGCCCACCAGCTGCTCTTCGAGTGGAACGACACGGCGGATGAATACCCGCGGGAGGCGAGCCTTCCGGAGCTCTTCGCGGCCCGGGTCGCGGCCGCACCGGAGGCGACGGCGGTGGTGGACGAGGGCGGGGAGAGATGGAGCTACGGGCGCCTCGACGCGGCTTCGAGCCGGCTCGCCTGGCACCTGTGGTCGCGAGGGGTCGGCCGCGGCTCGCAGGTGGGGATCTCGATGGAGCGTTCGGCGGACCTGGCGGTCGGTCTCCTCGCCATCCTCAAGGCGGGAGGGGCGTACGTGCCGCTCGACCCCGACTATCCCGACGAGCGGCTCGGCTTCATGCTGGCGGATATTCAGAGGGGTGGGTCAGGAACGCCCGTGGTCCTGGTCCACGGCCGGACCCGGGAGCGCCTGGAGGCCCTGGCGGGAGAGCGGATCTGCCTCGACCGCGACCGGGAGGAGATCGCGTTCCGGAGCGCGGCGGCACCGCCGGTCCGGACCTCGGCCGCGGACCTCGCCTACCTGGTCTACACCTCGGGCTCGACCGGCAGGCCCAAGGGAGTGGCGGTGCCGCAGCGGGCGGTCGTGCGACTGGTGCGGGGGACCAACTTCGCCCAGCTGGGTCCCGACGACCGGGTGGGCCACGTCTCGAACATCAGCTTCGACGCGGCGACCTTCGAGGTCTGGGGAGCGCTCCTGAACGGTGGCGCACTGGTGGTGATCGCCAGGGAGGTGGCCCTGTCGCCGGTGGAGCTGGCGCGGAAACTGCGCGGACAGAGGGTGACGGCGCTCTTCCTCACCACGGCGCTGTTCAACCAGGTGGTGCGGGAGGAGCCTGCCGCTTTCCGTACCCTCCGCCACCTGCTATTCGGCGGCGAGGCGGTGGATCCGACCTCCGTGGAGCGAGTGCTGGCCGAGGGGGCACCGGAGCGGCTGCTCCACGTCTACGGTCCGACTGAGAACACGACCTATGCCACCTGGCACCGGGTGAGGGAGGTGGCGGAGAGTGGAGTGACGGTGCCGATCGGGCACCCGCTCGCCAACACCACAGCCTACGTTTTGGACCCCTGGCAGGGACTCGCGGCGCCGGGCGAGTTGGGGGAGCTCTACACCGGAGGGCATGGGCTGGCGTGGGGCTACCTCAACCGGCCAGAGCTGACGGCGGAGCGGTTCGTGCCGCATCCGTGGAGCGAGAGGGGCGGCGCCCGGCTCTACCGGACTGGGGACCTGGTGCGGCGGCGCTCGGACGGGGCGATCGAATTCGTCGGCCGGGTCGACCGCCAGGTCAAGCTCCGCGGCTTCAGGATCGAGCTCGGCGAGATCGAGATGGCGCTCACCGAGCACCCGGCGGTCGGCGCGGCCGCCGTCGTCTGCCGGGAGGACCGGCCCGGCGAGAAGCGGCTGGTCGCCTACCTGGTGGCCAAGGCGGAGCCCCTGCCCGCAGTCTCCGAGCTGCGGGCCTTCCTCAATCGTCGCCTGCCCGATCCCATGGTGCCCGCGGCCTTCGTCCCCCTGGACGCGCTGCCGCTCTCGCCCAACGGCAAGGTCGACCGCCGGGCCCTGCCGGCGCCCGACGGTGTGCGGCCCGACCTGACCCCGGCCTTCGCCGAGCCACGGGGGACGGCCGAACGGACCCTGGCCGCGATCTGGTCCGCGGTGCTCAAGCTGGAGCGCATCGGCCGCGAGGACAACTTCTTCGAGCTCGGCGGCGACTCGATCCTCTCCATCCAGATCGTCGCCCGGGCCGAGGAGGCCGGCTTGAGGCTCTCTCCCAAGCAGCTCTTCGAGCACCCGACACTCGGCGAGCTCGCGGCGGTGGCCGAGGCGGTGGCCGAGCGCCGCGACGAGCCGCAGGAGACGAGCGGCGAAGTGCCCCTCTCCCCTATCCAGAGTTGGTTCTTCGAGCTCCCTCTGCCGCGGCCGGAGCACTTCAACATGGCCCTCCTGCTGACCGTCCAGGCCGGGCTCAAGACCTCTTTGCTGGCGGCCGCGGCGCGGGCGGTGGTCGCGCATCACGGCGCCCTGCGCCTGCGCTTCTCCCGCCGCGAGAGTGGCGCCTGGCGGCAGGAGCAGGCAGAGGGCGACGCGCCGCTCGCCCTCCCCGAGGTCGACCTCGCGGGGCTGCCGCCGGTGGCACGGGCGGCGGCGATCGCGGCCACCGCGGAGCGCCTGGACGGCAGCCTCGACCTGGAGCGCGGCCCGCTTCTCCGGATGGCTTCCTTTCGGCTCGGCCGAGAGCTGCCCGGACGGCTGCTGATCATCGTCCACCACCTGGTGATGGACGTCGTGTCCTGGCGCATCCTGATCGACGACCTGGCGACGACCTGCGAGCAGCTGCGCGGCGGCGGCAGGGTCTCCCTGCCGCCCAGGTCGGTCTCGTTCCAACGCTGGGTACGACGGCTGGCGGAGCACTCCCGTGGAGCGGAGATCGCCGCCGAGATCGACCACTGGCTGGCGCCCTCCCGGAATTGGATCGATCCCCTGCCGGTCGACCGGCCCGAAGGCGCCAACGTCGAGGCGGCGAGCCGCACCGTGACCGTGTCCCTCACCGCGGACGAGACGGCGGCGCTCCGCGAGGAGGCTCTGCGCCCGTATCGGATGCGCATCGAAGAGGTGCTGTTGACCACCCTCGCCCGGACGCTCGGCGAATGGACGGGCGGCGCCGCGGTGCTGATCGACGTCGAGGGTCACGGCCGCGAGGAGATCTTCCCAGACCTTCTGCCGACCCGAACCGTCGGGTGGCTCACCTCTCTTTCCCCCGTGCTCCTGGAGCTGCCCCCGGACGGCGACCCCGGCACGGCCCTGATGGCGGTCAAGGAGCAACTGCGGCGCGTGCCTCACCACGGCATCGGCTACGGTCTGCTGCGCTACCTGGGAGATCCGGCGGTGGCGGAGAGGCTCCGTGCCCTGCCTTCGCCGCAGGTGAGCTTCAACTTCCTCGGCCGGTTGGACCAAGCAGTGCAAGAGGTGGCGCTCTTCGCCCCGGCACCGGAGGCCGTCGGCTCGGGCCGCCATCCGCGTGCGCCGCGCACCCACCTCCTGGAAGTCAACAGCCGCATCGCCTCGGGCGAGCTGCGGATCGAAATCACCTACGGCACCGAGATCCACCATCGGGAGACGATCGAGCGCCTGGCCCGACGCTTCGGCGAGCACTTGAGCGCCCTGGTGGCCCACTGCCGTTCGGCCGACGCGGGCCACTTCACTCCTTCCGATTTTCCGCTCCTCCAGCTCGACCAGCAGAAGGTGGACAAGATCGTGGCGCGTTTCGGCGCCAAGCGAAAGACTGGAACCCGATGATCCCGGAAGCCGTGGAAGTCGAAGACATCTACCCGCTCTCTCCGCTTCAGGAGGGGCTCCTCTTCCACGCCCTCTCCGGCAACAAGGGGCTCTATTTCGAACAGCTCTGTTGCACCCTGGTGGGCGAGCTCGACCTTCCGGCCTTCGAGGCGACCTGGCGCCACCTGCTCGCCCGCCATGCCGTGTTGCGGACCGCCTTCGACTGGGAGGATGCCGGCGCGCCGGTACAGGTCGTGCTCGACCGGGTCGAGCTGCCGATCGTCTGTCACGACTGGCGCGCCTTGTCGCCCGACGAGCTCCGGGAGCGGCTGGCGGCTCTGCTGGAGGTGGATCTCGCGCGCGGCTTCGAGCTCGACGAGCCGCCCCTCCTCCGCCTTACCCTGGTGCAGACCGACGACGACGTCCACCGCCTGATCTGGAGCTTCTATCACCTGCTGCTGGACGGCTGGTCCTCTCCCCTGCTGCTCGACGAAGCCTTCACCCTCTACGACGCCGTGCGCCGTGGCGAGGAGCCCCACCTGCCGCCGGTCCGGCCCTACCGCGACTACGTCGCCTGGCTCCAGACCCAGGACCCGAGCCGGGCACAGGGCTTCTGGCGGCGCCGACTCGCCGGCTTCACCCGGCCCACCCGCCTGGAGATCGATCGGCACCGGGGCGCCGGGACGGAAGCGCTCACCAGCTGCAGTCAGACACTCGGGCTCGACGCCGAACGGACGGCGGAGCTTCTCGCCTTCGCCCGCCGGCACCAGCTCACTCTCAACACCCTGGTCCAGGGGGCGTGGGCGCGGCTCTTGAGCTGCTACGGCGGGAGCGACGACGTCCTCTTCGGCGTCACCGTCTCCGGCCGGCCGCCGCAGCTGCGCGGTGTCGAGACCATGGTCGGCCTGTTCATCAACAGCCTGCCGTTGCGCCTCAGGGTGCCGGCCGAGGAGCCCCTGCTGCCGTGGCTCGTGCACCTGCGCCGCCTGCAGGTCGAGCTCCAGCCGTTCGAGTCGACACCGCTTTCCGAGGTCCAGAAATGGAGCGATGTCCCGCTTGGCGAGCCGCTCTTCGAATCGCTCCTGGTATTCGAGAACTATCCCCTGGGTAAAGGGGAGCGGAAGGGGAGCCTTGCGATCCGCGACCTGGAGTCGAGCGAGCGGACCAACTACCCCCTGACCCTGGCCGCACTGCCGGGAGAGCAGCTGGAGATCGTGCTGTTTTACGCTGGCGACCGCTTCGAGCCGGCGGCGATCGAACGGCTGTCGCGGCACCTTGGGACCCTGCTCTGCACGCTCACGGAGGAGCCCGAGCGCCGGCTGGGAGAATGGTCGCTGCTCGGCGAGAGCGAGCGCCGTCAGCTGCTCGCGCCGTGGCATCCGCCCGCGGTTCCAGGAGAGCACTGGCAGGCCATGCCGGCTGCCCAGCCACAGGTCTACCTGCTCGACCGGGCGCTCGCGCCGGTCGACGTCGGCCTTCGCGGCGCGGTCTTCCTGGCCGGCGACGGCCTGCCCGCCGGCGACCGGCGTGGCCCATGGGAGACCGCCGAGCAGTTCCTTCCCGACCCCTTCGCCGCCGTGCCGGGAGCCCGTATGGCGAGGACCGGCGACCTCGGCCGCCGGAGCCCCGCGGGCGACCTCGAGCTCGCCGGAGCCCTCGGCCGATGGGTCTGGATCGGCGGACTTCGCGTCGATACGGCGGCGCTGGAGGAGGCGCTCTTGTCCGACCCGGCGGTCGACGACGCCGCCGTGCTCGCGCGGCCGACCCCGGACGGGCCGCAGCTCGTCGCCTACGTGGTCGCTTCCGGTCCGTGGCAGCCGGAGCGGCTCAAGGAGCGCCTGGGAGACGGACCGGCGACGCCCCGGGCCTTCGTGCCGGTTGCGCGGCTGCCGCTCCTCGCCGACGGCGCGGTCGACGCGGCCGCCCTCCTGCGCCTGCCGGTGATTGACGCCGAGTTGGTCGCGCGCTGGGAGGAGAGCCTCTGCGCCCTGCCCGAGATCGCGGCGGCCGCGGTCGTCGTCGGGGAGACCGCCAAGGCCCTGACGCCCCTCCATTTGGACGACCTCCTGCCCGGCTGGAAGGCAACCGCCGCCGGATCGGCCGCCCCGGCCGGCGCTCCCGCCATCGCCGTCCCCGCCGGCGGCGCCGCAGGACCGGCGCCAACCGCCATGGCCCCTGCGGCCTCCGGGGTCCCGGCGCTCGCCTACGGGCCGGCGCTGATCCTGCCGACCGACGCTCCGACCACCCTGACGGAGGCTCTGGAGCGCGCCGCCCGCGAGCACCCGGTCAACGGCATCACCTACCTCCGGCCCGACGGCTCGGCAGCCGTCCAGACTTATCCCGAGTTGCTCGAAGCCTCCCAACGCCTCCTCGGCGGACTGCGCGAGCTCGGCGTCAAGCCCCAGGACAAGCTGCTCTTCCAACTCCCCGATCTCGCCGACTTCGTCGTCGCCTTCTGGGCCGCCATGCTTGGCGGATTCGTCCCCGTGCCGCTCTCCATTGCACCCACCTACGAGCAGACCAACTCTGCGCTCGACAAGCTCGCCAATGCCTGGCGCATGCTCGATCGCCCCTGGATCCTCTGCGGCCGCGAGATCCTCCCCGCCGTGTGCTCCCTGTCCACCCTGCTCGCTCTACCCGGATTGCAGGTCGCGGCGATCGACGACCTCCGCCGCGCCGCGCCGGACAGAGAGCACCACCCCAGCCGACCCGACGATCTCGCCCTCCTGCTCCTGACCTCCGGCAGCACCGGACTGCCCAAGGCGGTCACCCAGACCCACCGCGCCCTGCTCACCCGCTCTGCCGCGACCGCTCGGCACAACGGCTTCACACCCGAGGACGTCTCGCTCAACTGGATGCCCTTGGACCACGTCGGCGGCATCGTCATGTTCAACCTGCGCGACGTCTACGTCGGCTGCCGCCAGGTCCACGCCCCAACCGCGGCCGTCCTCGCCGACCCCCTGCTCTGGCTCGACTGGATCGACCGCTTCCGGGCCACCGCCACCTGGGCCCCCAACTTCGCCTTCGGCCTGATCAACGAGCGCGCCGCCGAGCTCACCCGACGCCACTGGGATCTCTCCTCCCTGCGCTTCATCCTCAACGCCGGAGAGGCCATCGTCGCCAAAACGGCGCTGACCTTCCTCGCCCTGCTCGCCCCCCACGGGCTGCCGGCCACCGCGATGAAACCGGCCTGGGGAATGTCCGAGACCTGCTCGGCCATCACCTTCTCCCACGACTTCACCCTCGACTCGACCCGCGACGCCGACTCCTTCGTCGAGGTCGGCGCCCCCATCCCCGAGGCCGCAGTCCGCATCGTCGACGCCGACAACCGCGTCGTCCCGGAGGGAACGATCGGACGCCTGCAGGTCAAGGGACCGATGATCACCACCGGCTATTACCACCGTCCCGAGCTCAACGGCGAGGTCTTCACTCCCGACGGTTGGTTCGACACCGGAGACTTGGGCGTCCTCAGAAACGGCCAGCTCAGCATCACCGGCCGCGCCAAGGACGTCATCATCATCCGCGGCGTCAATTACTACAGCCACGAGATCGAGGCCGTGGTCGAGGAGATCCCAGGCGTCGAGGTCTCCTACACCGCCGCCTGCCCGGTACGCCCGCCCGGCAGCGACACCGACGAAATGGCGATCTTCTTCCACACCGAGAGCGAGGACTGGGAGCGCCGCATCGAGCTGATCCGCGAGATCCGCAACCGGGTCGCCGAGAAGAGCGGGACCAACCCCACCTACGTGATCCCCATGGCGCGCGAGGAGATCCCCAAGACCGCCATCGGCAAGATCCAGCGCGCCCAGCTGCGCCAGCAGCTCGAGGACGGCAGGCTCAAGGGGATCCTCAAAAAGATCGATCTCCTCACTGCCAGCCCCAGCACTCTTCCCAACTGGTTCTACCAGCGCGTCTGGCGCCCCAAGCGTGGGCCGACGCCCTTCGAGGCGATCGGCCCCGGCCTGGTGTTCGCAGATCCTACGGGGTTGGGTGCCGAGCTCTGCCGCCGGCTGCGGCGGCCTGACCGGCCGTGGGTGCTGGCCGAGCCGGGCACGGCGTTCGCCCGGCTCGCGCACGACCGCTACCAGGCCGTTCCGGGTGACCGCGAGCAGCACCGTCGCCTGCTGCGCTCCCTGGCCTCGGACGGCATCGCGATCGACCACGTCCTCCACCTGGGGACCTACGGCGAGCCCGGCGAGGTGACCTCCCTGGTGGACCTCGCGCGGGCCGAGGAGCGCGGCCTCTACGACCTGCTCCACCTGGTCCAGGCTCTGGCAGAGGCGCACGGCGAATCCGCGAGCGGGGAGCCTTCCCGGCGGCTGTCGCTCCTGGTGGTCGCGAGCCACTCCCAGGCGGTACAGGCAAACGATCCGGTGGCCGCCGAGCGGGCCGCCCTGCTCGGCTTGGTCAAGACGGCACCCCAGGAGATGCCCTGGCTCCGCTGCCGCCACCTCGATCTGCCACTCGCCGACGGAGTGAGAAACGTCTCGCGCGTTCACCGCGAGGTCGCGGCGCTCAACGGGGACCGGGAGGTGGCCTGGCGCGACGGCCGGCGCCTCGTCGCGGGGTTGGAACGCCTCGACCTTCCCGCCGAGCGCGCCCAAGACCTGCCGTTCGAGCCTGGCGGAATGGTGCTCCTGACCGGGGGGCTGGGCGGCATCGGCCGGGAGGTCGCCGAGTACCTGCTGCGCGAAAGCAAAGCGCGGCTCTTGGTCGTCGGCCGTACGCCGCTCGCCAGGGAGGGCCGGGGGGCAGAGGTCGAGGCGAGGCTCGCGGCCCTCCGGCTCCAGGGCGAGGTCGCCTACGAGGCCGTCGACGTGGCCAACGAGGCGGGCCTGCGCGCGGCGATCGAGGCTGCCGAGGCACGTTGGGGGTGCCGGCTCGGCGGGGCGATCCATCTCGCCGGCGTGCTCAGGGAGTGCCCGCTCGCCGACGAGACCCGCGACGGCATGGCGGCGGCACTCCGGCCCAAGGTGGCGGGCACCTGGGCGCTGTCGCGGTTGCTCGCCGAGAGGCCGGGGGGCTTCCTCGTCGGCTTCTCGTCGATCAACGCCTTCTTCGGTGGCGCGACGATGGGCGCCTACGCCGCCGCCAATGCCTGCCTGGAAGGCTTCTTCGACGCCCTGGCGAACCGCGCCGGGACGCGCGGCACCTGCATTGCCTGGAGCATGTGGGACGAGGTTGGCATGAGCCGCGGCTATGCGATGAAGAAGCTGTCGCGCGCCCGCGGTTACGAGGTGATCCCGCCTCGCCAGGGCCTGCAGAGCCTTCTCGCCGCCTTGCGCTCCGGAAACCGGCGGCTGATCGTGGGGATCGCGGGCGGCAACCGCCACGTCCGGCGCTTCGCCGAGGCGGAGAACTATGGCGTCGAGGAGCTCGCCGGCTTCTTCACCGTCCGGGAAGGGGCTGCGGGACCCGCCGCACTTCCTCCCCTGAGCGACCGCTTCGACACGCCGAGCCGCCTGCGCCTGAAGGCGCTTCCCGAGCTGCCGCGACTCGCCACCGGCGAGGTCGATCGCGAACGTTTACAGGCTGCAGGCGGTGGCCGGACTGCCGCCGCCGCGCGGACCGCCCCGCGTAGCGACCTCGAGCGGCAGCTCGGCGAGATCTGGCAACAACTCCTGGGCGGACAGACGGCGGTCGGCGTCGACGACAATTTCTTCCAGCTCGGCGGCGATTCAATCCTCAGCATCCAACTCGTCGCCCGCGCCAGGGAGGTCGGACTTCTGCTGACGACACAGGATGTCTTCCGCTATCCAACGATCGCCGAGCTGGCGGCCCACGCCGGGACCGCCGCCTCGCTGTCCGCAGAGCTGGAGCCGGTACGGGAGATCGTCGACCACCGCCGCTCGGGCGACCCCTTCCTCTACATCCCATCCGACTTTCCCCTCGCCAGGCTCGGCCAGGAGCAGCTCGATCGCCTGTTCGCCGGCCGGCGAGGAATCGAGGACCTCTATCCGCTCGCCCCCATGCAACAGGGCTTGCTCTTCCACGCGCTCTACAGCCCCGATTCCTCCCTGTACTTCCATCAGTTGAGCTGCACGCTGGTGGGCGAGCTCGACCTGCCGGCCTTTGAGGACGCCTGGCGCCGGGTGCTGGCGCGCCATTCCATCCTGCGCACCGCCTTTATGTGGAACGGCCTCGAGGAAGCTCTGCAGCGAGTCGAAGAGAAGGTCGAGCTGCCGCTCGAACGGCTCGACTGGCGGGACCACACAGCGCCGGAGCAGGAGGAACGGCTAGTTCGGCTGTTCGCCACCGACCGGGAACGCGGCTTCGACCTCCAGCAGGCGCCGCTCCTGCGCCTGACTTTCCTCCGCACCGCCGAGGACACCTGGCGCCTGGTTTGGAGCTTCCATCACCTGCTGCTGGACGGCTGGTCCGCTCCAGTGCTGCTGGCGGAAGCTCTCACGCTCTACGACGGGCTGCGCCGCGGCGAGGAGCCCCGCCTGCCCCCGGTCCGGCCCTACCGGGACTATATCGCCTGGCTGCAGAGGCGGGATCCGGCGCAATCCGAAGCCTTCTGGCGCCGCCAGCTCGGCGGTTTCACCCGGCCGACGCCGCTCGGGATCGAGCGCCCGGCAGAGCCACCGACAGCGGACGACGGCCGTCCCGGGATCGCATTTGCCGCTCTCGACACCGCCCTCACCGCATCGCTCAGAGCGCTGGCCCGGCAGCAGGCGCTGACCTTGGGCACCCTGGTGCAAGGCGCCTGGGGCCTGCTGCTCTCCCGCTACAGCGGCGACCAGGACGTGCTCTTCGGTACTACGGTCTCCGGTCGCCCCGCCGACCTGCCGGGGGTCGAGACCATGGTCGGTCTGTTCATCAACACTCTGCCCCTGCGCCTTGCCGTCGGGCCGGCCGAGCCCCTGCTGCCCTGGCTCCGGCAGCTGCAGGACCTGCTGGCCTCCCTGCGGCAGCACGAGCATACCCCGCTCAACCTGCTGCAGGGATGGAGCGACGTGCCGCGCGGACGGCCGTTGTTCGACAGCCTCCTGGTGTTCGAGAACACCCCCGAGGGAAAGGCGTCCGGTGAGCCGAGCCGCGGCCTCGAAATTCGCGACGTCGACCTCCAGGGAGGCACCAACTATCCCCTGACCCTCATGGTCCTGCCGGAAGAGAAGCTGGGCTTCCGTGTGCTCTACGACGCGGGCAAGCTCGACGGCGCCGCCGTCCGTCGCCTGATCGGGCATTTAGCAACCCTGCTCGCCGGCATGGTCCAAGACCCGAACCGCAGCCTCGGCGAGCTGCCGCTGGCCACGCAAGGGGAGCCGCAATCGGTCCTGGCGGCGACTCGGAGCCGGCGGCGACTGCCGGCAGAAATCCGGTCAGCACTCCGCGAGAAGGCCCTCCGGCACGACGAGAAGAAAGGGATACCCGCATGAGGTCCGAGACATCGCCCGCCATCGCGGATCTCGATTCCGAGTTGGTCGCCGAGTTGCGCCGGCTCCTCGCTACGGAGACGGGCCGGGCTGTCTCGGCGATCGGCGACGAAGAGGTGAGGGAGGCTTACGGGCGAGCCCTCGCGACCGACCAAGACGACCTCGCAGAGCCCTCTCTCGAAAGGATGTTCGAGAGTCGAGCCCGGCAGCAGGCCGGGGAGGTCGCGGTGCTCTTCCGTGGCGAGCCGGTCGCGTATGCCGAGCTCGACCGACGGGCCAACCGCCTGGCCCGCTTCCTCCGCCGCCGGGGGGTGGGGCCCGAGACCCTCGTCGGGATCGCGCTGCCGCCTTCCACCGACCGGGCCATGGCCCTCCTGGGAGTTCTCAAGGCTGGCGGGGCGTTCGTCCCGATCGCTCCCGGCCGGCGCGGCACCGCCCTGCGCGCAGCCGCGAGACCGCTCCTCACCCTGACCGCCGAGCCGCTCGACGGGAACGGGGTGATCGTCCTCCCCCAGGTCCGGGAGACGATCGAGCGAGAGAGCGAGGAGAGCCTCGCGGACGTCGCCGGGCCGGAGAACCTGGTGGCCGTGGTCGAGGACGGCGCCGGGCACCTCGTGCTCGTCGAGCGCCGCCACCTCCTCAACCGCCTGGAGGGGCTCGAGGCCGAAATCGAGCTCGACAGCTCGGACGTCCTGCTCCACTCCGGCGGCGAGGACGCCGACTGGGAAATCCTCTGGGCCCTACTCTATGGAGGCAGGCTGGCGATCGCCGAGGCGAGCCCCGCGGCGCTCGACGAGCTCGGGGTGACGATCCTGCGCCTCACCCCGACGCGGCTTTCGGCGCTCCTCGCCAAGGGCCGAGCGCCGCTCGGTGCGCTGCGCGCGGTGCTCTGCGGCGGCGAGGCGCTGCGTGCCGACCTGGCAGTGAGGTTCGCCGAACGATCGGCAGCGCGCCTGGTCCACTTCTACGCTGCGGCCGAGGCGGCGGCCGAGGTCTCGTTTCACGCCAGCTCGGGGCGGGCGAATCGAGATCCGTTGCCGGTGGGCGATACGTTCAACCTCTCGGTCTTCCTCCTCGACCCCTACCTGAAGCCGGTGCCCCAGGGGCTACCGGGCGAAATTCACCTCGCCGCCCCGGAGCTTCCACGCGGCTTCCTCGGCGATCCCTGCGCCACCGCTCTCGCCTTCCTCCCCAACCCGCTCGCCGGGGAGCCGGGCAGCCGGATGCTGCGGACCGGCGACCTGGGTCGCCTGCTGCCCGAAGGCGCGCTGGCCCTGGCCGGAGCCGCCGGCCGGCAGGTCTGGATCGGCGGCCGGCGCCTGGACCTGGGCGCGGTCGAAGTCGAGCTGCTGCTGGAGCCATCGATCGTCGAGGCGGCGGTCCTGGTGCGGGAGGAGGCGGCAGCGATCCAGATCGTGGCCTATCTGGTGGTCGCCGGAGCATGGGCGCCGGAACGGTATGCCGAGCGGCTGCGGTGGCGCTGGCCGGAAGAGCTTCTGCCGGCCGCCTGGATTCCCCTGAGCCGCCTGCCCCTCACCCCCACGGGCCGGCTCGACGAAGCGGCCCTCCTCCGCCTGCCGGTGATCGACGGCGAGCTGATCGCGCATTGGGAGGAGAGCCTCTGCGCCCTGCCGGAGATCCGCGAGGCCGCGGTCGTCGTCCGGGAGACCGCCGACACCCTGCCGCCGCTCCACTTCGACGACCTTCTGCCCGGCTGGAAGTCGATCGCCGCGGGATCGGCCGACACCGCCGGCGCCGCACCAGCCGGCGAGACCACGGCCGGAGGCGCCGCCACGGCTCCAGAGGCTCCGGGAGTCCCGGCGATCGCCCACGGACCGGCGCTCGCGCTGCCGACCGGCGCTCCGGTCACCCTGCCGGAGGCCCTGGAGCGCGCTGCCCTCGAGCACCCGGAAAACGGCATCACCTATCTCCGCTCCGACGGCTCGGCAGCCTGCCAAACTTATCCCGAGCTGCTCGAAGCCTCCCAACGCCTCCTCGCCGGGCTGCGCGAGCTCGGCCTCAAGCT
>Ga0137404_10000458_pt1 | contig 26809 bp, 26 predicted proteins | sample CZOMad2_1_16fung_FD_108285 | JGI IMG/M metagenome (GOLD analysis project Ga0137404, IMG submission 108285) | Vadose zone soil fungal communities from Angelo Coast Range Reserve, California, USA - CZOMad2_1_16fungal (Illumina Assembly) | ecosystem: Environmental > Terrestrial > Soil > Vadose... | reverse complement strand
GCTCAATCAAACGACAATCGCCGCACCCGGCCCGTTGGGCCGGGCTATTACATTTCGCGCCTTCGGCGCTTAAGACAACAACCTGCCAATCACATGATTTGATGAGTCAAGTATGTTAGTCCCCTTTTAGGGCTGGTAAAGAGCGAGCGGTATCCAAAGGGCGCTTTAGCGTCTTTCTCGTCAGCTCCAGCCTGGAGCTGTAAAGCCCGTTGAAACTGGCTGGTGGCAGAGACGTAATGCTACCCAGCCGTAAAACGGCTGGTCTAGTAACCCTTCGGGAAAGCCGTCTGAAGACGGCTAAGACCAAACGTTTTCCCGGCCAACCAAATCTCAGCCGGCGTGTCTATGGTGCTGAATAATCTGCTATGAAGGTCCTCAAGCTAGTGCCGCTGCCTAAAAGCGAAGGTGAATTGATTAGGCGAGCCCAGTCGTCCGATATGGACGCCTTCTGTCTGCTCGCTCAGCGATTCGAGCGCCGGATTTATTCACTGGCGCTGCACTATTGCCAACATCATCAGGACGCCGAGGATCTTTCACAGGAGGTTTGGCTGAAAAGCTATCAGGCGCTACACACCTTCCGAGGCGAATCCAGTTTTTACACCTGGCTGCGTAAGATCACGATCAACTGCTTCCTCAACCGCCAGCGGAGCCGTTCGTTTCGCTGGCAGGGACAAACGACTGCCGTCCAGCTCGTGGATACGGACTCAATCAAAGCTATTGCGCAGCTGGTGCCGGCGGCAGATTCCGAAAAGGCTCTGCTCAACCGGATCATGGTCGAGAGAGTTATGCAGGCGCTGTCCGAACTAACGGCGCCGCAGAGATTGATCTTCCTGCTCAAGCATCATGAAGGAATGACTTACGAAGAGATAGCGAAAGAGGTTGGTTGTTCGACGGGGACCGCCAAGAAATCGGTTTCGCGCGCGGTCATCAAATTGCGCGAACACCTGAATGTTGATGTCCAATCAACCACTGAGCTGCCGCTGAACCCAGAAACAGAATTGGCGCGGGCGTCTCGCCCATGATTCACGCGCAAGATGCGCGTGCCATAGCCAGGAGAATCGGAGCCAAGGGAAAATGCACAACTGCAAAGCAATCAGAGAGACGTTAATCGAGCTGGCCCTTAACGAGCCGGATCAAACACAGTCGTTGCCCGCTGAACTGGAACAGTGCGGCACTTGCCGTGAAGAGTATGCCGCTCTGCGAAAGGTCCTGCGCGTCGCCGATCAGGCAAAGCAGTCTGCCTTGCCCGCGGAAAGTTTTTGGCCCGGCTATCACACCCGCCTGCGACAGAGTTTGGCAGCTGGCGCAAAGTCAGGAGTTTCATTACCTGCGTTTGAAACCCGAACCAGCCTGGGACTTCTGCTGAACGACTTTATCAAGTCCTCTGTGCGCTTGCCTGTGCCGGTGGCCGCGGTGCTGTTGCTGCTCCTCGGCGTCTCGGTTGTCTTCGCGCTGAAATCTCGCCGCCCGGTAAACACAATGCCGCCAGTTGTCGTGACCAAAACGGTAGAGGCGCCGGCGCCGCAGGAAACGATCCGCGAAAGAGTCGTAACTCGGGTTGTCTATCGCGATCGAGATCTGCGCCAATCTTTGAGCGCTAAAGCCAACGCCATTAGGTCTCAGCGGAACAAGCCAGCCGGAGAGAAACCGATCAGCCTGGTCGGTTTCAAACCTACGAACGACATCAAGCTTACGATTATTAAGGGGAGTTACCATGACGAGAAGTAAGGTCCTGACCATGGCCCTCTGCCTCCTGGCCATGACCGGCATGGCGACCGCCCAGGAGGTCGCGAAGCGCCAATTGATCGTGCCGTTGGCTGAAGGCGGGTTCGTGGCCTTCAAGAGCGAAACCGCCTGGACCGACACGAAGAAGGCTTCGGAGTTGCAACTGATGCCGGCGATTCTCGGCTCACGCGCGCTCGCGGATGACAATCGAATAGTCCATCGAGTGCTGAAGGACAGCGGCGGCAGATTCATCTTTGGATATGATCTCTGGGTCGCTCCCAATCCCACGGTGAAACAGTTCAGGATCGTCGTCAGAGCCCTCGATCCGCAGTACGAAAGCAAACTGAGAGCGGGAAATGAGAGCGAAGGAGAGCCGCCGCAATCAGAGGTCATCTCGACGTTTGCGAAATCGACCGAGGCGCAGACGCTCGATGACGGCGACGCGTTCTCGATTGATCTGCTGGTTAACCAAAGCGCCGGAGTCAAGATCGTCGACGTAGTCAGGGTGGCATTCGATCGGGCGAATATTTGGGACAACAACCCGCGCGCGCTGCCGCGCGATTTCAGCCTCGACGCGGTCGAGCTGGGAGTAAAGGATTACCGTCTGCTCGTCAACGGGAACGTAGTGTCGACGGGTAAATCGGCCAAAGGCGCCGCCGGCACGCTGCTGTGGTTTTATGTCCCGGACCGTGGCCGCTTCATCGTTTCGCTGGTGCCTCGCGAAGGTTATCAATTCCAGAAAGTCGGCATCATTGAGGACAACCGGATCGAGTTCACAGCCAGTGGCAACCATTATGAATGGCTCTCGAGCTCGCCAATCTTGCCCGGCGGCGGTACGTGGAACCTTTGGGTTCTGCACGATCCAAATTACACGCCGCTGTTTGGGTCGGACACGCCGCCGGCAAGAAAAACGGACGGGGTCTTCGAAAAGTTCAACTCGGCGGTGGCGGCCGCCAATGAAAACGCCAGGAAGGCCCGCACTGTACAGCCGAGCACGCTGACTAACAAGACAAGTCCGGCGCGTGCCCCGACGCCGGAACCTCCGCGGCGCGTGATGATCGGAGGCGCCGACCGCATCGAGAATCTGTGGCCCAGGAGTCCATGAGTAACGGCACGGAACCCCTGCGGTAGCAGGTAGGTAGCCGGTCGGCACGCAGCCTAACAAGTTTCCGAACAGTACTAAACCAAATTTTTTTCTCCGGCGCCTTTCCCTCAGCCGGGAGAACGGTAGAAGTGTGTGCTGCCAAAAATCGAATTTGCAGCGCCGGACTAAAAGGAATCATGAACCGACTACCAAGGAGAGAAAGATGAAAAGAGAACTCTTATTCACAGTCGCAGCCCTGGGAATCTGGGTGTTACTTGCACCTCTTAACGCTCGAGCGCAATCGGCCGACGTTCCAAAGTATGAGGTGGCCGCGGACGTTTCTTCGTTTACTCTTGATACCGGAACAACTCTGCCGGGATTGGGCGGAAGATTCACTTACAACATAAACAAGCACCTGGCCCTCGAAGCCGCCGGGTATTTCTTTCCCGGCCACTGCTTTGGTTGCATCGGCGAGAGCACGGGACACGTGGTCGAGGGCGTGTTTGGCGTGAAAGCCGGAAAGCGATTTCAAAAGTGGGGAGTGTTCGGCAAAGCCCGACCCGGATTCATGAGCTTCGGCCAGGCGGCATTCAACGTCAGTCCGCTGGTCGTCATGGGTACCTCACGGGGTCAGATTCAATGTTATGGACCGCCATCCACCGGCACGCTGCCCTGCTTTCGGCTCGAAGAGAATCGTTTGACTCCGGCCGTTTTAGATGTAGGAGGCGTCCTGGAATTCTATCCGTCAAGACGCCTCGTAGTAAGGTTCGATGCCGGCGATACGATCATTCGCTACGCGCAACGAAGCTATACTACTCTGACCGTAGACCCGGCCAATCCAACTTCCGGCATTCCGATCCTTGCTCCGGGAACCAGTCCGGCATATACGCGGGGCAGTCTTCAATTCACAGCCAGCGTTGGCTTTCGGTTTTAGTTCCTTGAGGATTAGCCCGGTTGAGGTTTTCGGTATGCGTCGCTCATAAGGTCGGTACCACGAGCGTAGCGACTCGGTCTCAAGATCCCACACTTGATTGTCAGGTGAGAACCCAGTTCGCTACGCTCGCGGTACTGACCTCACCCGGCGCGAACCCTCTGACTGATCTCCGCGGCCTGCTACGAGGATCGAACTGCACGAAAAGGATCACCGAGCCGTTGCCCGATGATCCGTTTCTCGCTTTTGCGGCCAAGACTATTTTTCCGAATTAGGACCGCTGCGTCCCATGTGTTTGTGCATCTCTTCCGCCTTCACACGTTGTTCGGGGGTTAGGATGGCGAAGACTTTCGACATCGCTCTCAAGTGTTCGACCGTCATATCCGCCTCGAGTTGGCCCTTTTGATTGGCCAGCGTACGGACCTGAGCTTCGTCAAACTGCCCATTCGCGGTGGCTGCTGCCAACTGTTTCTGAGTCTCTTCAAGCTTCGCGTGGATGTCCTTTGCGGTCGATTCCGTAGAATCCATGATCGCTTTCACTTGCTGTTTCTGGGCGTCGGTAAGGTTCAGCACCTTCGCCATATGCTCGAGCATCTCGCCATGCCCTGGTCCCATGCCTTGTCCCATTCGATGCATTCCCGGATGGCCCTTGGCCAGCGCGAAAACCGCTGCGGCCGCGGCCACGACCAGGACGGCGATGCTGGCAATCACTAAGATTCGTTTCTTCATTTTCTTCTTCTCCTTCGGCTCATTAGTAGGACAGACCTTCCGGCCTGTCTTTTAAATCCAGACAGGCCGTGAATGCCTGTCCTACGCGATCCGAAGTGGACCGCTCAATGACTTATACGCCAAAGTTTCGGCAGCTGACGTAAAGACTCAGCCTGTCTGCGTAAAGTTTTGTAAAGACCGAACTGGCGTCGATAGCCATTGACACTTCTTTACAAAGATCACCACGGCGCATCGGTTACAATGTCCCGGGTTCAGATGGATCAAATACTGATCATTGATGATGATGTGGCGCTGTGCGAGCTGGTGACTGAGTATCTGGAACCGCTTGGTTTCGAGATCGAGTCAGTGCATCGCGGCGATGCCGGGGCCGAGCGGGCACTTGCCGGGCAGCACGCTCTGGTGGTGCTAGACGTTATGTTACCGGGACTCAACGGTTTTGAAGTATTGCGGCGAATACGGTCCGCATCAAAAATTCCTGTGCTGATGCTTACTGCAAGCGGCGATGACATCGACCGTATTGTCGGCCTCGAAATCGGCGCTGACGATTACCTGCCGAAACCTTTCAACCCGAGGGAACTGACGGCCCGCATTCGCGCCATTCTGCGCAGAACAAGTCCGGAAGCGCTCGCCGACCGGGGCCCCGGAAAAAGGTTGACTGTCGGCGACGTGGAATTGGATAACGGCACGCGTGCAGTTTCGCGCGCCGGCGAGCCTGTCGAACTCACTGCCGTCGAGTTCGACCTGTTGGAAAAGTTGTTGCGGGCGGCTGGGCGAATCGTCACCCGCGAGGAGCTATCGAAACAAGTTCTCGGCCGAAGTTCGTCCCCGTTCGACCGCAGCATAGACATGCACATCAGCAATCTGCGCAAGAAACTTGGCCATCGCTTTGGGCCGACCGAGAGAATCAAAACAGTGAGAGGCGTCGGCTATATTTACGCACAGCCTCGTGCGGCCGACGGAGAGTGAAACTTTTGCCCCGAAGCCTATTTCTGAAAATCTTTCTTTGGTTTGGCGGGGTGGTGCTCAGCTTCATTGTGCTTACTTTTATCCTCGGTGAATTGAGGCATCCGGACTCGCCTCGAAGTCCGCTCGATTCTGGTCTCAATGCTCGCGCGCAAACTGTCGCCGAGACCTACGAGCAAGATGGTCAGGCCGCGCTCGTCGCCGAGTTGGACCATATGCAAAGGGACGCCGGCATGCGCGCGTTCTTATTCAATCGTGATCTGAAGGAGTTATCCGGCCGGCCGGCGCCCGCCGGCGCGCAGCGGTTAGCGCAAAGGGCATTTGAGACACGCCGGCCGGAAGATGACGATGGCCATAGGCTCTTAGAGGCGAGACCAGCACTGACAAAGAGCGGCGAGCAATACGTGCTCGTTACCGAAATGCCGCCTCACCCGGTATCGTCGTTTTTCTCTCATACAATCCTGCATTTGTTGGCGATTGTTCTCTTGGGAGGACTCTTCTGCTATGGACTGGCGAAGTATCTGACGTCACCAGTAGCTAAACTGCGGGCCGCCACCCGTGAATTCGCCGGTGGCAACTTGAGCGCGCGCGTGGGCTCGACTTTGGGAGGCCGTCAGGACGAGCTGGTGTCGTTGGCTGCCGACTTTGACGAGATGGCGGAGAAGATTCAGTCGCTGGTCGAAAGTCAGCGACGCTTGTTAGGCGACATTTCTCACGAGTTGCGCTCGCCGCTGGCGCGTTTGAATGTCGCGTTGGAATTGGCGCGACAAAGGTCGGGTCTCGAAGCCGCCAGCGCGCTCGAACGTATTCAACTGGAAGCAGAACTTCTCAACGAGATGATCGGACAACTGCTGACGTTGACTCGTCAGGAAAGCGGCGCCGCAGAGATTCAAAAAATTAACTTTGATCTGGAAGCGCTGGTGAGCGAGGTCGTGAAGGATGCGGACTTTGAAGCGCAGGGCCGCAACCGATCTGTGATCCTTGCTGACACAGAGCCGGCAATAATCGAAGGCGTCCCAGATCTGATCCGGCGCGCCATCGAAAACGTGATCCGCAATGCCGTTCATTACACCGCCGAGGGCACCGAAGTTGAAATCAAACTCGTTCTGGATTCAGGAGCGACTCCCTCGGATGCGGGCAAGCCAAACGATGAACGGGCCGTTATCGTCGTTCGCGATCACGGGCCGGGAGTACCTGATGAAGCCCTCGGTGAAATCTTTCGTCCGTTTTATAGAGTAGACGAAGCGCGCGATCGCGAAGCAGGCGGTGTTGGCCTGGGGCTCGCCATTGCCGAACGCGCAGTGCGGCTGCACGGCGGCAGCGTCTTTGCCCGCAACGCGCCCGATGGTGGATTGATAATTACGCTCACGTTGCCTGGCGTTAAAAGTGAAAAGAAGGCAATCGAATAATGCAGATTCACCAAGGTCGGTGATTGGTGGTGTCTTAATTGACTTCGCTCGGCTTGGGGAAAAAACGATCCACGAATTTACACAAAACAGAGTTGGCTTTTTTTCGTGCCTTTCGTGTCTCTTCGTGGATCGTTTTCGTTTCAACCAAAAGACGGGCCGCTGCCCAGCTCGCCTGTCATTTACTACATCTTCCCAATAATCGCATCCGCAAACTCATCAGTCGACGACGCTCCGCCAATGTCGCGGGTGCGAACCTGGCCTTGAGGCAAAGCCAGTTGAGAGGCGAGGCGATTGGATTGACAGTGAGTCGGGTCGAACTTCTCTGAGGTGCTCGGCAACTATGTGGACGTAATGAACACCTCGACCAGAGTGAAGCGCAACCCAACCCCGGTAACTCACGACCGTGCTCCGGTAACGAGCGACTGCCCCCTGGGTGAGACCCACCCCGCTCTGGGTAATGCGCAACTGCGTTCTAGTAATCCGCAACTTTGCTTAGGTGAGATAAAACTTTGCTTGCGTATCGCCCAACTTTGGCGCAAAATGCCGCGCATTCAAGGCGAAGGCGTGCGCATTAAGCACTTTGCGGCGCTTTCCCTGAATAATTCAGCGTTCCTGACCAAGTGGTCACGAAGCGTGTGACGCGGAGGTCTTCCACCCTCGTCGAAGTTCCTCTGGTTACAAATTCCCGATGTGCCTGACCGGCATATCACACCTTTTAACCCGAATCTATCGCGCGCCCAAACGCGCAGAAAGGTGGCTCACATGCCAACTGGACCAAAAGAAATAGAAGCAAGAATGAAAAAGATGCTGAATTCCTGGGAGGAATTAGCTCCCGGGAAGTCATTCGCGGGCACGACCCTCGACCAATTCAGAGTGATCGTTACCCGGGCACTAACCGCACGAGCACACATTCTCGATTTAGAGGCTCAAATGCTCCAGGCCGTCAGCGAACGCGAATCCGCCGACGAAGCTTTCAATAAGAAGGCACAACAAGTCGTCAACGGCATACTCGCAGACCCGGAGGAGGGCGACGACAGCGCCATCTACGAAGCCTTCGGCTACACCCGGAGGAGCGAACGCAAATCCGGCTTAACTCGGAAAGGAGGCGCGAAGAAAGGCGGGACGGTACCATAGCCGTAAGTAATATCCCCTGCATTTAGCAGGCGATCGTTCGGGTCACTAAGGCCCGATGGCAAAAGGGTCAGTACCATCCGCGTTAGCGGATGGATCGATAAGTCAACGCGCCCGTTGAGTTTTGATTAACCTGCCTACGAGGTGGTACTGATCCTTCTTGCGAGAGGCCCCAGAAGCCGCGAACCGTGTGCGAAGTCTTTCGAACTACACGCGTGAGATAGGAAAGTTTTGGAATAGAAATAATCGACGACAGACTCTACTTGAATCGTTCGCCGGGTTCGTAGACACGACGCGCCTGGCGTTTTCGATCGGGACTCCAGACGTAGCGGGGAGACTCCACCGTTACCGATAGCGGGAACTGCTGGCAGCGCTTTCGGATCAAGTCATGCTCCTGAGGTGTTAGACCCAAAGCCATAGCAACAATGTCGTCCATTTCTTCACAAAGGTTACTCATCCGTTGCTTGGTCTGATCCAGTTTGGCTGCGAGTCCTCCGATTTCCTCCGCGATGCGGACGCGATCAGTTTGCTCCGCCGGTAAGAGCACGTTTTGAATTGCCGACACGGGAATCTCGTCTTCATCGCGCGCCAGTAGTGCAAGCCGCAGCAAATGTAAAGCCGCGTCTTCGCCGGTTATCAAAGTGTCTCCAACACGTAGCTTCCCAGCAGCGACTCTGCTATCAGCCAGCTCGGCGCGATCAATCGTTTCGCCGGAAGCTTCCAGACCAAGGAAGCCGGCTTTAGTCACACTAAGTCCGATTGAAGTCAGGCTGAGAAAAGCATCGATCTCGTCGAGTTGCACGCCTTGGGAAAGAGCAGCAGCGTCCATTGATAACTGATGCAGAGCTTTCGCTTGCTTGTCATTCAAGTCCGGAAGTGGAAGGTTCTTAATAGCGCGGGGAAACCAAGTTGATCTGCGGCGCAGCAGGATCGCTGACCTTGAGACCAGGAAACCATAATAGCGCGCTACTCTAGAATTGATGATTGCGGTAATAACGGGGGCGCTAAACTTCAGCGGAACAACAACCAGTGCGCTATTGTTTGCACAAACTTGAAGAGGATCACCCGTTGCAGCTAGTAGCGTAACGTAAATCTCCGGCACAAAGCAGCAAAGGGTATCGCTGGGATGATGATTGAGCAAGCCTTTTGGTTGATAGTCGTATCTCCCGAGACCCGACTGATCCGCCTGGCCCTGATTGTCACGGTAGAAACTAAGATCTCTCCAGATACTGGCGTCGCTCACCTGCTCAATCTTGGAGAGGTCGACCGCCTCACCTGAGGTTGCCAGACTGAATGCGCAAACGTGCTGTCCTCTTAAGAAAGCAATTTCAGTGGGTGTCCTTTCTGTCGTAGTCGCCATGCGAAGCGTCTTGGCTTCGGCTCCTTGTTTGACGGCGAAGGAAGCCTTAACCACTGTACCTAGAGGAAGGCAGGCTTTAAGCTTTTCAAGCACCGGCATGTCGAAAGCTGTGACCTCAAGCGGCCAGTCACCGGTTGGGCTAGCGTCGAGCCACTTCTGATAATCGAGTTGCGATGCATGCTGAGTAAAGAACTTTTCGTCGTTGATAGCCTGTCGCAGTTCCGCCTTATGACGCAGACCGGTGACAATTGTCAGCTTTTGCCCTTTCACGGGAGTTTCTTTCTTCGCAAAGATCAGCATCGGAATAATGTCAGCGTCTGGAAAGATCTCCTTGGCCATCCATTCCAAAGAAACAATGTGGAAGATTGAATACTTTCGGAACGCCAAGCGAAGTTGTTCGGCCATTCCCGTATTCGCAATGCCGATGGGCGCAACCATTCCAAGAACACCGTCATCCTTCAGCCAGTACCTCATCGCGGAGTAGAGAAAGTAAGTCGACAGATCGGTGTTTTTCGATTTTATACTATCAAAGATGTCGCTTAATACGATTCGGTCGTCTGATGGTAACCGTTCGTTCCGCACAAAAGGTGGATTGCCAACTACATAGTCGGCTACTTCCTCAATACTCTCGTCGGGATCATCTGAAGCGTGCAATTCATCGATCTCCGCAACGAACGTCAGCGAGTTACGATTGTGAATATTGAAGCCGGGGATAATATAAGTGTCATCAGCCCGCTTGGCTTCTAGGTAGATATCCAACACCGCAAACAGCAAGCTCAGATGCGATAGAAATACAGAGAATGGGTTGATGTCGTAACCGATCAAGCACTCACGCACAAGTTGAATTCTATTTTGCGGGGAGAGGTGGCTTCCAGCCTTCAGCAATGGAATTAGGGAACGCACCCCAAAGGTGAAGGACCCGCAAGCCGGATCGAGAATCCGCTTTTGCATAATCTGGTCATCGTTGGCTATTCCGGTTTGCGCCAGAATGTAATCAACGACCTCGTCCGCGGTGTAATACTCGCCTAGTCTTTTACGCTCTGTTTTCGGTCGGAAATATTGGTAGATGTTTCCCAGCAAATCACGATTGACGTTCTCAAACGAGAAAGCGTTAAGGCGAAATAGAATGCGCTCAAGGATGTCGTGGAGCACTCCGTTGCCCGCTCCGTACCAGTCGAAGACCGTGGTTTCGAAAAGCTGCGAGTAAATGTGAGCTACATCCTTGAAGGCAACTTCGATCAAGTCCTGATAGCGCTTCTTAATGTGTTCGACGAAACGTTGCCAGATGCCGGGCCCCTGGTGAGAGATCTTGCGAGTCGTCAAACCGGCATCCTCGCAGATGCGGACAAAGAAGAGTCGGCTAAGAGCTATGTAGGCAGTGTTGGTGATGAAGATGTCCTCAAAGTGTTCCTCCTTCTCGGTACCCGCATACGTCTGGTCGTGCTTGAACTGTGGATAGTCAACAACGAAGAGCTGTAGCACCAGCGCGTGTTTTCGCTTTAAGCGGTAAATTCGCGCCAATGTCTTCTTACGGGGTTTTGCATCCGAGCCGGTCCCTTCCAGTCTTCGCTCTAACTCAGCGAGCTCCACTGCAGCTTCGCGGTACTCCTGTTTCAAGAGTTCGAATTCATGGCTGCAATACGTTCGCAGATTGCGAAGGGCAAAGTTGAAGGTCTCTTGAAGATTCTCGACCGTTTCAGGTGTGAGTGGGATGTAACCGCCCGGCAATTCACCGCGCCGGAAGCGTTCATACTGAGGTCTTTCGTTAGAAGCTTCGAAGGTAATCCGATGGAGCAGATGACTTAGATTGGCATCGGTGGCTGGGAGACGAGCCCCCGATTTGATTTCGATTAACTCGTGGTCTTCAATATGCACACCTTCCAGAATCTCACCGTTCAAATCGCAGACATAGAAAGTCCTTGGCGCGCAAAGTAAGACGTAAAAGGTTTCGGCCCTGATGTAGCCGCGTTGTAATATTTGATCTTTCCAGATTCGACGACGGCTCGGCTCTTTTCTGAGGTCCTCATCAGCAAGCTTGACCTCACAGACAATCCATTCAGAACTATCCTCGCCTGAGAATAGGCGAACATCTGGAGTTCCCTTCGCCCCGTGTTTGTTAATTGCGTAGTGCTTGGGAGAATAGTGGAGTACTTTGCTGAGAATATGAGTGGCAAGAGGAGTATAGAGCGCTGTCTCGCTGACGGCCCCAAGTGACTCAATCTCGGCAATATACTTCTTGAGTGACATCGATGAGCGCTGGCGTTATGGAGATGAGCAGTACAGGCCGTAAGAGTAACCGATTAGGGATAACATTGAGAAGTCGATCGTTACATCTGCCCAATAATCGCATCCGCAAACTCATCAGTCGACGAGGTGCCGCCAATGTCGCGGGTGCGGACCTGGCCCTCTTCGAAAACCTTCAGCATTGCGGTTTCGATCTTGTCAGCAGCCGCGCGCTCGTCGAGGTGACGCAGCATCAAGATCGCGGATTGCAGCAGCGCGGTCGGGTTCGCGATTCCCTTGCCCGCAATGTCGGGGGCTGAACCGTGTACCGCTTCGAAGACGGCGCCTTTTTCGCCGATGTTCGCGCCGGGCACCAGGCCCAACCCGCCAATTAATCCGGCACACAAATCCGAAACGATGTCGCCATAGAGATTCTCACACAGCAGCATGTCGAACTGTTCCGGCCGCATCACCAACTGCATCGACGCGTTGTCGACGATCATGTCCTGAACTTCTATTTCCGGATGAGCTTCAGCCACTTTGTGAAAGCATCTCAGAAATAATCCATCGGACAACTTCATGATGTTCGCTTTGTGCACGCAGGTGATCTTTTTGCGGTTCTCACGCAGCGCATAGTCGAGCGCGAAGTGCGCGATGCGCGTCGAAGCTTTCTCAGTAATGATCTTCAAACTCTCGACCACGCCGGGGATAATTTCGTGTTCCAGACCGGCATACAAACTCTCTGTGTTTTCGCGCACGACCACCAGATTGAGATTCGGATTACGGCAGGGAATGTTCGGCAACGCGCGAATCGGCCGCAGATTGGCGTAAAGATCCAGAGACTTGCGCAAGCCAACGTTGACCGAAGTAAAGCCTTTACCGATCGGCGTGGTGATCGGGCCCTTGAGCCCGACCTTGTTGCGCTTGAGTGACTCAAGCAGTTCATCGGGCAGGGTCGAGCCGAATTTGTCCAGCGCCTGCTGGCCGGCGACGTGCGTCTCCCATTCGATCTCGACGCCGGAAGCTTCGATGATGCGCACGACGGCGGAAGCGACTTCGGGGCCGATGCCATCGCCAGGAATCAGTGTGATACGATGCATAAAAAATCAGTGGGCAGTGGCAGAAGCGGGGCAGTAGCCCGACCGTAAGGGAGGGCTCTATACGACACTCGCAAGCCCTCCCTCACGGTCGGGCTACTGCCCCGTCGCGTTTCAGCATAAGACTTCAACTGACAACTGACAACCGACCATGCTGAGTTATGACTGTTAATAAGACATTTGGATCTCACCAAACTGCCGGCGTCGTTATCATCGGCGCCGGCGTGATCGGTTTGACGATCGCTCGCGCGCTGGCGCAACGCGGCGTGCGCGATGTGATGTTGATTGAACGCGGCCAGCCGGGCGCGGAAGCTTCGTGGGCCGCCGGTGGCATTCTGGCGCCACAAGTAGAAGTCGATCACCAGGACGACTTTTTTCAGTTAGCCTGCGCCAGCCGTGATCTATATCCCGAGTTTGCCGCTTCTCTGAAAGAAGAAACCGGCGTCGATGTTGAGCTGGATACTACCGGCACACTCTGTCTCGGTTTCACGGAAAAAGATGAAGCGGAACTGCGGCGGCGTTATGAATGGCAGCAAAGCGAAGGCTTGGAAGTTGAATGGTTAACCGGCGACGAAGCACGGCGTTTGGAGCCTTGTGTCTCTGCGAACGTTAGGTATGCTTTGCGTTTTCCCAAAGACTTCCAGGTTGAGAACCGACGTTTGGTTGATGCGCTCGTAAGGACGAACGAAGAACTTGGCACCTATCTGGTAACCGGCTCGTCAGTGAGCACGGTGCGGATCGAACATGAAAGAGTTCGCGGCGTCGAAATCTCAAGCGGCTTTGTCGACGCGCCGATCGTCGTCATCGCCGCGGGTGCCTGGGCTTCATTGATAAAATCTGCAGACGCCAAACTTCCGGCGATCGGCGTCGAGCCGGTGCGCGGACAGATGTTTTGCTTTGCAGCCCACCCCCAAATCGCGCGGCATGTAATTTACAGTTCAAGTGGCTACCTGGTACCGCGGCGTGATGGCCGCGTGCTGGCTGGATCAACCGCCGAGCACGTGGGCTTTGATAAGCGGACGACTGATGAAGGCGTGGCGGCGATTAAGGCCATGGCGCTCGAGATTGCTCCCAGCATGGCCGCGTTACCAGTGGTTGATTCCTGGGCTGGATTTCGACCGCGCGCCCTCGACAGCCTGCCCGTGCTGGGCCCGTGCGCCGGAATCGGAGGCTTGTTCTACGCCACCGGTCATTATCGAAACGGGATCCTGCTGGCGCCGATAACCGGCAAAGTGATTGCGAACGCAATTGTGGATGGGATTATGCCGGACAGCGTCAAGGCGTTTTCACCAGATCGGTTTGGCTGAGGTCCGCACTTAACCGGGAATAAGCAGTCAGTACCACCTGCGTCAGCGGGTGGGCCAGACACTCAACGCTTAGGTTGACCGAGGGACCCTCTCTCACGCAGGCGGCACTGACCTCATCGCGCCTCATCGCGTTTGGCGCGTACGATTTTGACACTACCCTCACCGTGCCCTAACATGCTCGCGTCACCCTGCGGAATGCTGGTCAACATCACCGCTTTACTTCTGAACTACCAATGAAACGAATTCAACTTTTGCTGCTGGTTTCGCTCGGTGTTTTGATCCTGGGCAGCTCAGCGCGTGGGCAATCAGGCCGTGTGAAGGACATTGCCGAGCCAGCTTCTACCGTCGAGACCAAAAAGCCTGCCGACGAAAAGCCCGACACAAACGACTCGCGCACCGCCGCACAGCTTTTCGAAGACGCGGACACGTACGCACAGAAAAAGTTTGCGGACTTCGAAAAGCGAAAGATGCCTTATGACCAGCGGCTGGACGAAAAGATCAATCAGGAGCAGCGCGACCTGGCCGGGCGGCACGCGACGGTCTTAGCCGCGCGCAAACTCGAAAGCAAGGACGTCTATTATCTCGGGCTGCTTTACAACCTAGCAAAGAATTTTGATGCAGCACTCGAGGCGATGCGCCGCTTTCTGACCGAGGACAAAAGCGCAACGGGCGAGCCCGCGCAGAACGCGCGCGCGCTGATCGCCATCCAGGCGGCAAAAAAGGGTTTACTGCCGGAAGCGGAAATTCGTCTGGCCGAGTACGCGCAGAACCAGCCGCAAGTCGTCGAAGATCGCTACGTCCTCGAGAACTGGATGGTGTCGGGTTACTTTAAGAACAAAGACTACGAGCACGCGCTGCCCCACGCCCAGGAACTTTGGAAAGTGGCGAAATCGGCAGCCATCAAGAAGCGAACATTCGCTCGCGACTCAATGCTGAACGACGCCGTCACGCTCCTCTCTGAAACGGATCTGAAGTTGACTAAGAGAGCCGACGCGGTGGCGGTGGTGCAGGAACTGCGCGCGCTGGCGCTCAAGTTCCCGTCGGGAAACTTATACAAAATGGCGATGCGGCGGCTGGTCCAGGTTGATCCCACGATCGATCCGTTCAAGTTACCCGACACTGCAACTGAAGCCGTGGCGCTGCCGGAATTGCTGGTGGAGGAATGGATCGATCAAAAGCCGGCCAAGCTCTCAGGCCTGCGCGGGCAAGTTGTGCTGTTGGATTTCTGGGCGCCATGGTGCGGACCCTGCCGCGTGACTTTTCCACGGCTGCAAAGATGGCACGAGAGTTATAAAGCGAAAGGCCTGGTGATACTCGGCGTTACTAATTTTTACGGCCGCGCTGAAGGCAAGAACCTCACGCCGGCACAGGAGCTGGACTACTTGCGAAGTTTCAAGAAGACTTTTCGCCTGCCCTATGGCTTTGCTGTGGCCGCGTCGGAAGAGAATGATCGAAACTACGCAGTCGCCAGCATTCCCACGACGTTCCTGATCGATCGTCGCGGCGTGGTGCGATTCATCAGTACCGGATCAGGCGACCTGGAGAACGCGGCGCTCAACTCGATGATCAAAAAGTTGATTGACGAGCCGGCGCCGCCAACCCCCGCGGGGATCGCAAAGCAGTGAGCTTAGACTAAGTTTGGACGACGAGTTCTATAAACATCTCGCTCCTGGTGGAGCGAAAGCAGGGAGGCCTTTCCGCACGTCAGGCGGCAGAGCCGCGAACACATCGATGCGATCTCTGATTTACAAACTGCACATGTGGCTGGGGCTGATCGTCGCGATTCCTGTCCTGGCTTGGGCCTCGAGCGGACTCCTGTATGCCTGGCCCAGCGCGGTTGAAGGCGGGAAGATCGAAAACATCGATGCCACGCGAGTTCGCGTCGCGCCGGCAGAAGCTTTGGCAAAGGCCAGTGAGTTTGCCGGACGCAAGTTACCTACTACCGCCCTCACCTTGCTAATGCGCGACGGACGTCCCGTCTATCAGGCAATTGGCGGGATGGGCGCGGATTCGTTGCTGATCGATGCTGAGACTGGCGCGGTCGTGAAGACCCCGCCACCCGGCGTGCTGACCCGCTATTTTCGCCAGGCGCACTTTTATTTCTTTGCCGGTTCGTGGCAGGTCCCGATGTTAATAGCCATGGCGGGCCTGGCAGGCATCTCAGCCTTGTCGGGCCTCTATTTGAATTTATCCATGTGGTTTGGGAAACTGTTCCGGCGAAGTTAAGTAATGCAAATATCGTTCGTCAACATGCTGATTGCTTTCGCCGGCGGACTCCTGTCATTCCTGTCGCCGTGCGTCCTGCCTTTGGTTCCCGGTTACCTTTCGCTGATGTCGGGAGTGAGCATCGATCATCTCAAAGGCGAGGGCGGTTCGCGCAGCGCGGCCATGAGAGCAGTCGTAGCTAACTCGATCGCTTTCAACATCGGCTTGTCCGTGATCTTCATCGCGTTGGGCGCCACGGCGGGCCTGGTCGGCTCGTCAGTTCTCAGTAATCCCTGGATCAGAATTGTCGGCGGCCTGGTGATTATAGTCTTCGGCCTTCATCTGATCGGATTACTGAAGATTAAGTATCTCTACAAAGACACGAGACAGTTTTCGAACGAGAAACCCCGCGGCATCCTCGGCTCTCTAACGTTGGGTATCGCGTTCGCGGCTGGTTGGACTCCGTGCATCGGTCCTATCCTGGGGGGCATCATGGCGCTGGCCGCAACCAGCGGCGGCTGGAAAGGCGGATTCGTGCTGGCCACTTTTTATTCGGCCGGACTGGCGGTCCCCTTTTTAATTACCGGTCTCGGGATTAATAAGTTTTTGGGTTTCTATTCGAAGTTTCGCAAACACCTTCACAAAGTTGAAGTTGTTTCCGGCGTCGTTCTAATCTTGATCGGCATCCTGATCGCGACGGGTTATTCCAGCTTGCTCGCGAGTTCCAGGCTGGCCTCGATCATGCCTAATCTCGAGGGGCTGCTTAAGGTTTGGGCGCCCGCTCCTCCGCCCACTAACGCAAACATGACGTTTGCACCCGCGCCCGACGTAGAATTCGAAGCCCTCGACGGAAAACCTGTTCGGCTCTCTTCGCTGCGCGGCCGCGTGGTGCTGCTGAACTTCTGGGCGACGTGGTGTCTGCCCTGCCGGGCTGAGATTCCGGAATTCAATGCCCTGCAGCGCGACCTTGAATCGAAAGGTCTGTCGGTAGTCGGTGTTTCAGTTTCACCGGTTGATACCCCAGACGCCATCCGCAGTTTTCAAAGAGACATCAAGCAGGACTACACCGTTTTGCGCGGCGCCGAAGAAATTGGAACCAAATTTGGCAACGGCCCTGGATTGCCGGTGACCTACATACTCGATCGTTCAGGCCGCATTCGCCAAAAGTTCATTGGACCACAGTCACAGGAAAATTTTGAGAAGGTCATAAAACCTTTGCTTGATGAAATCCCTACCACGGCGCAGAATCATCCGTGACCTGCGCCTGCTTAGACCATGATTTGGAATTGGAGTAATGAAATGAAAAAGTTAGTGCTAATGCTATTTGTTCTGGCCCTCGCCCCTGTCGCGTTGCGCGCGCAGAGTCACGAGTATTCGGCGCTGGTAGAAAAGACGGTCAACTACAAGAATTGGAAACTCAACGATCTTGCCGGCAACCAGCCCGTCGAGTTGCGTTCGTTGATGCAGGGCAAGAAGCTGGTCATGGTGCTCTACTTCGCCCCCTGGTGCCCCAACTGGAAAAACGAAGCGCCGGTGGCCGCGGGCCTCTACGAAAAATACAAGGCGCAGGGATTCCAGATCGTGGGCGTCAGCGAATATGGATCGCGCGACGACGTAAAGGCCTACTTTGGCCCGACCGGCCCGCCTTATCCCGTCGTCAGTGAATCAGAGTCGCGCGAGGACCGCGACAAAACCCCCCATTATGCTTACCGCCAACTGACTGGCGACACACGCAAGTGGGGTTCGCCCTGGAACATCTTCCTCGAACCGTCGAAGTGCAGCTCAACCGGTGACGTGCTCATGGAGAAGGCCTGGGTCGTCAACGGCGAGTTGATCGAGGCCGACGCGGACAAGTTCATTCACGATCACCTGGCTGCGAACGCCGTGATTACCCCGTGCAAGCAGTGACAGCGCCTGACCTCATCTCGCATAGCGAACCTCCGTCGCTGCACCTTTCGGTCCCGGCAGAAAATGAAGGTGAACGTCTCGATGCGTTTCTGGCGTCGCGCGTCGAGGGCTGGAGCCGGGCGCGTCTGCAGCGATTGATTGAAGACGCCGACGTGCTGGTGAACGGCCGCGCCGTCAAGTCTTCTTACAAACTTCACCCCAACGACGAAATTGAAGTCGAGCTGACGCCGCCTCCGTCTGCATCCTTTGCGCCGGAGAATATTCCACTCGACGTGGTTCATGAAGACGCTCAGTTGATCGTCGTGAATAAACCTGCCGGCATCGTGGTCCATCCGGCCGCGGGCGTTATGTCGGGGACACTCGCGAACGCGCTCGCTTTCCATTTTCAGCAACTGTCTACCGCGGCGGGAGTTGTGCGACCGGGCATTGTGCACCGGCTGGACAAAGGAACCTCTGGTCTGATGGTCGTAGCCAAAACTGAATCGGCGCACGAGAATCTCGCCGACCAATTTCGCGATCGCGAAATCTTTAAGTCTTATGTGGCGTTGGTGCACGGACGAGTCGAAAAGCGAACCGGTCAAATCGATCAACCCATCGCGCGTGACCGCGGCAATCGCACGCGGATGGCCGTTGTTCGCGGCGGGCGCCCCTCGCTTTCAATTTACCGGGTCCGCAAGCGCTTCGAGCGATTCACCCTGTTGAACGTCGAATTGAAAACCGGACGTACTCATCAGATCCGGGTGCATTTGGCCTGGCTAAAACATCCGGTAGTTGGCGACGAAGCCTATGGCACCGGACGTGATAAAACTATTCCCGATCACAAGCTTCGATCCGTAGTCGCAGCCCTGGGCCGGCAGTTCCTGCATGCCGAGCAACTCGGCTTTCGCCATCCAAAAACGGGCGAAGAAATGCGATTCTCAAGCCCCATACCCGTCGAGTTGCAGGCAGTGCTTAACGAGATCAAATAGCCGCGTTTGACACCAGCGCGCGCCTGCCGCAAGATACGTCCATCCCCCAAAACAACCGAAGCAAGGCCTTTCCGACAAAGGTTGATCGTGAAGTGTCTTTCTCTCCCCCGCTTTAACAAAATTGCTGTGGACTTACAGACGAGAGAGGTGAGCGTATGTCAAAAGTTTTTGTGAGCGGGCTTTTCAAAACCAGAACTGCAGTCGAAGCGGCAGTTGACGCAATTATCAAACGGGGTTATACGCGTGACGACATCAGCGTCTTGATGTCGGACTCTACTAAGAATAAAGAATTTGCCGTTCAAACCAGATCGCACGCGGCGGAAGGGCTCGGGATCGGCGGCGCGATCGGCGGAACAGTCGGAGCCGTTTTGCTGGCGATTGCGTCGGTCGGAACTGCGATTGCGATCCCGGGACTCGGCCTCTTTGTCGCGGGCCCGATTGCGGCGGCCCTGGCCGGAGCCGGCGCCGGCGGCGTCACCGGCGGATTGATCGGCCTCCTGATCGGCACCGGCATTCCCGAACATCGCGCTAAGGTATACGACGCCGGCGTTCGCGGCGGCGGCATCCTGCTGGGCGTCGAAGCCAGAGCGACTGACGAGATTGATAAATTGGAAACTCTGCTGGGAGATATCGGGGCTGAATACGTTCACACCGAGTGAGCACACGCCGCGCCGCGCGACAGAATGATCTTCGCTGTATGGCGTGAAATCGAATCAGGCTGCAAGTGAGTCACTTGCAGCCCAACTCAATTGGGGGCGAGTTCACTAGACGCGAAATCAACTGAGAGCGATCAAGCGTTCCCACAGTTTTCCTACATCGCTTTTTGCTTCTCGCTGAGAGCGATTCCCATCTTCTCCAGGGTCACCTTGTTCAAGGTGCCGGTTTCTTTAAGACCTTCGGCCAGCTGATATTTCCTCAAGCCGTTGCGAGTGTCGGCATCAAGCTTGCCGGTTTGCGCGCCGTTGTAAAAGCTGCGCTGTTTCAGAATCGCCTGCGCTTGTTTGATTTGATCAGCAGTGGCGCGAAAGATCGGCTTTCGTTTCGCGCTCGCAGATTTATTAACACTCGGCACGTTGGCATTCTTGTTCTGCGTTGCCCCCGTCAGCGAGACGGCCAACAGCAGTGAAAGCACAAGCAACAGAAGTTTTTTCATTTCTTCTCCTTCATGATTTAAGAGGCGCGGCAGCGCGCAAAATGATAAGGCCAAAACTGCGTTTTCGGAGTCTGAGCCGCCATCATATCGTCGCTGTCAATCACAAAAGATGCAGTTTTTGCTCAGGTTATACTGCCCTTTAGGTTAAGGAGGCTTTGCTGTAATCATGGCAAATAAACAGCTTCAGCTTTCCGCTCAAAATGGTTGGCAAATATTTAACGGAATTGTTATTATGTCTACGGCCTCGTTAGGAGTGCTGAGTCACTCTTCCTGAGAACCCCCACCGCCGAGAGACTACTGACAAGACCAAGAAAGCTGAACATGACAAGATTCCCCCCTGCCGCCCTCGTACTACTCTTCATTAGTGCGCCCGCTCTCGCTCAGAGCAGCAACTATTTTTTCGACAACTTTGACACGCGCAATGGTGTGAACGTTTCGGTTGCACCGGCCAGGACTAGCGCGCCTGCTCCTCGATCGCGACGCTCAAAGGCCGACCAATCGAGCAGGACCGCAGCGGTTCCGAATGCATTGAGTGCGCTGGACAATTCGACAACTCTCCTCAAGCCCACAGTGGTGACATATTCTCCGCTCGGCGCCGTAACCGCTAACGTTGAGTCCGCTCTACACGGATACACAACGGGCAGCGCGCAAATCGACGGCTACCTGATCGACGCGGGCACGCGGAACGGAATCGATCCGCTCCTGCTTTATTCGATCATGCATCAGGAGTCGAGTTTCAAGTCGCACGCGATCTCGCCAAAGGGCGCGCGTGGGTTGATGCAATTAATGCCGGGTACGGCGATGCGTTTCGGTGTCTTCAATATCTTCGACCCCAAACAGAACATCGAGGGAGGCGCCCGCTATGTTCGCTTCCTCCTCGACCGCTTTGATGGAGACGTTAACCTCACGCTGGCGGGATACAACGCCGGCGAAGGGGCGGTGGAGAAATACGGCTGGCGCATTCCGCCTTACGCTGAAACCCAGGAATATGTCCGCAGAATTTCTCGGCGCTATTCGTTGTTACGCGATCCCAACGCGGCGCTTTACGCACCGCGTGTGTCGGCGGCGCAATTTCAGAAGCTCCAGGGAAAAGAACCGGTACCTTTGACGGTGTACGAGCGGACTGTCTTAACCGTGCGCCTGCCCGACGGGAGACTACAGTTGACGAGTCAGTAAATTAGTCCAAGCATTCATTTGGTAACGAGGCGACGCGCCGGGGTTGGCGAGTCGCCTCGTTTTTCATTTCGGGACCCGCGCTCTTTATGTATCATGGAACAAAGGTGAGGTTTTTCCGTTAAGGAGATTGGAGTTCCCTGAGTATGCTTTGTACTAATTGCGGATCAGTTCTTAACCCCAACAGCCGCTTCTGCGATCAATGCGCCGCGCCCGCGCCTGACGCGGAAGAGACGAGGATTGCCCGGCCACAATCTTCCGTTCCGGCGCGGCAGGACGATGACGACATAGAGAGCGTGATCTTCACCGTACGGCCGACAATGCTTTTCATAAAATTCGGGTACGTCGCGGCGATCGTAGGAGCGATTCTGTTGACGATCGCCCTCAATATGGTCCAGGTAATAAACATCCCCCTGTACATCTCTTTGCCGGTGGCGCTCGCCCTGCTTCTGATTCCGGCCTATTACCACCTGAAGCGCAACATGGTTCGCTACACACTGACAGACTCGAAGATCGAGATCGACTACGGACTGATCGCCCGCACCACCCGGAATATTCCCCTCGCCAAGATTCAGGACGTGACGGTTTCAGCCTCAATCCTTCAGCGTTTGCTCGGTTTTGGGAGTGTCGTGGTGGACAATGCCAGCGAGATCGGCGGGACGACAACTCTCAGCAATATCAATCATCCGCGCGAGTATGCCGACCTGATTTTGCGCGCGCTCAGGCGCTGGCAGTAAACTCTCTGCATTATTCGAATATCGCTACTCTGGAAACATTTACGGGGGCGGTGGGTTCTAAGTAAAGGCATGAGTTTGTCTTACTTCACAAATTTCGCACGAACCAAATACGTGTTCAGGTTTCTGACCCTGACCGTGTTGGGCCTATTAGCAGTCACGTCGTTAGGCGCGCTTTCGCCCTCGCCTGAAGTTATCAAAATGTTTCCTTTGGATCTGGGAGGGTTTCACCAGGTGGAATCGGTGAGGCCGCTGCTTACTCTAGCTAAGGACGGAGTCATACAGCCGGAGTATCTGGCGCCTCTTACAGATCCTGGAAACCCGTCGCCGGTTCTCGCAGCAGAGGCCGAATACCTGTCAGCCAAGGGCGACAAGCTGCTCGTTGAGATCGTAAGAGCGCAAAACGATTCGGAGGCTTACTCACTCTATACTCTGGTTCGCAAGAAAATGCGGGAGACCGAATCCGCAGACCTGAAACGCGGCAGTGTCGGCACTGAAAGCGTGGTCACGACTCGCGCGCTCGCTTTTTTCAAGGGGACGACTTTCGCGCGCGTAACGAATGAGAACGGCAGAAATTCTGAACCTGCAAACGAACTTGCGCTCCTCCTGGCCGGTACGTTCGACAAAGGCGAAGACGATATTCCGGTTCTCGTCAAGCATCTGCCTGACTGGCAAACGTCTCAACGAAATGCAATCTACGCCGTGAACATCGGCACCCTTCGGAACGCGATCCCGAATCAGCCGGTACTCAACGAACTGTCGTTCGATGGCGGGACTGAAGCTGTTACGGCGAGCTACGGGCAATCGCAACTGGTGATTGTTGAATTCACCACGCCGCAGCTCTCAATCGATAACGACAATCGCATCTGGACAAAGATTAAGGAATTGAAGAGTCAGGGTCAGCCGGCGCCAACGGCTTATCGACGAGTGGGCAACTATTCGGTTTTTGTTTTTAACGCGCCGGACGAAAAGACTGCGAACGCTCAGGTCGATCAGGTCAAGTACGAGCAGGTCGTGCAATGGCTGGGTGACGACCCGCATATGGCCGACCGGCTGCAGCGATACTTCTCAGGGATCACTTCCGGCGTCCTGGTCGCAGTCCTGAAAAGCTCTGGCCTCTCGTTGGTCTTTTGCCTCGGCCTGGGCGGACTGATCGGTGCGTTGCTATTCCGTCACCGCCGCGCCCAGAAAGCCGCTCTCTACTCAGACGCCGGCGGCGCAACTCGTCTTAACCTCGACGAGTTGACCGGGACGAGCAATTCGCAGCGGCTGCTGGACAGCGGTAAACATCCGGAAGCAGATTCCTAGCTACGCCTGAATCGGTCTACTTCTGTGGCGTAGTCACGTTGATATCAACCTGGGTTTTCTTCCCGCCAAACAATCCTCCGCGATAGGCTAAGAACGCCGCCACAATCACGATTATGAATATCACCAGCACCGCTACCACGCCGGTGCTGCTACCGCCTCCGCTACCATTGTCACCCATCTTAACCCTCCTTGAAGGAAAGCTCCGCAGAGCTATTTAATTGTCCGGGGGGTTGAATAAAGGGGAGGGTATTACACTGAAATTCTTAACACAGGCCCAAAAGAAAGGTCAAACAGGCCAGAATGAAAAAGCAGGTGACAACCGAAGGGGTGTTGTCACCTGCGAAAGTAGAATTTGTAGAATGCGCTTTAGTGCGAGACGAGGAGGAAAACATCCCATGCCCAGCGGTCAACATGCGTATGCTTGGCGTCATCAACTTTCGCGCGATAACGAAATTGGTTGTCGTATTGATCCGTACGCTTTGAAGTCTTGTAATTGAGTGAAATCGAATCGATGCCAAGCTCCGGAAGAGTGTGTAACTCCCATGATTCCGAAATTCCGTTATGATTTGCATCCTGCCATAACCGTAGTTTCGTAAACACCGAGTCTCGCTTGTCGATAATTCCGTCGCCATTCCCGCCATTCCAAGGCTTGTCATATAGGGCTAACGCGAGAAAGCCGTTACGGCTGGTTCCTTGTGACGGCGAAGGTTGGATACTAGAGTTGCCAAACAATTCTTTTCCGTCGTCTACTATTCCGTTGCCGTTAAGATCTAGAGTTAAGAAAGCATCGTCAGAACCACTCGCGGTCCAGGAAACTTTTTCTTTCGTACCATCTCTGTTCAAGTCAAAGTTCACTCCACCGGCGGCATCTGTAAGCGCGAACCCATTGCCGGCCACGTCTATGATAATCGGCGAGTCAGGATCACATAAGCACAATTCGGGATTATAAGAGCCTCCCCCTTGTTGACAGTTATAAACGTCCGCGTAGTCGCAAACGCAATTGCCTTTATTCCCGCATGCGGCACCCGATGGGTAGCAGCAGTTCCCAAACTCATCATAGTCCTCTGGACATCCGAAGCACGTATTCAGGGCAACCGCTTCAGGATCTTCACAATACAATGAATGACAGCAACCTTGGACAGCTACGGGGACGGAGTCGATCACCAGACACTGTTGATTTGGGTCAAAAGCACAAGGAAGGGTACATGAAACTCTCGAACTAAACCTGCACGCTCTGAATTCGTCATGCGTATCGTAATCACCTGGGTCAAAACTTAGCTGGTCCCAATCGACACCACATTCAGCATCCCCGCTGCACACATGAAAGCTGGGTGACAGTTGCGTAAAGCAATCATCCTCCTGCACACCATTTGGTTCAAAGGACGTTTTGACCAGAAATCTCCGAGACACTCCGCGCCCAAGGCCGGACGGATCCCTAATCTTATGGTTTCGAGAAGGAGTAGGCTGATTTGCAGGGATCTTCTTGGCCGGGTCGTTGGGACTCTTTGGGTCTTGCACAAAGATCGTTCCACTGTGAAGCACACTTCCATCTTCAAATCCGACCGTTCTAATTACCAATTCGACCCGCTTAATGCTGACTGGGAAGCCAAGCTGCTGGAGGGCCCTCTTCAGGTAAATGTAATCCTGAGGGCTGAGGTGAAGATCAGCGGTTTCGCCTACTCTAATGACCTTACTCGGATCCCGCTGGAGATATTCCGGTCTGAACGGGTTGGGGCCAAAATCCAGAGACCAGGCAAGTGGAGGTCTGGTGTCACCCGGATCTCTCCGGAAGACCATGTCGATAGACATCGCGGTGACGGTCTTATCGTACTTGTTGACTACCGTCACCGTGAAACCATCGAGCCAGTCATCATCATCGTCGAATGTTTTATCGATTTCAATCTTTGCTTTTTTCTTATTCGTGACTGCGACCACCTTCACTGGCTCAACGCGCCAGGGCTTTCTCACCACAGTCCGCTCTCGCTGTGGCGATGCTGACACCCGAGACGACTCCACGCGGGTTGCCATGCGCAACCCTACCAGGGCGAGACTCACATAAACCAGCGACCACAAGATTCTTCTCAACGACGATTTGGTTTCCATTCCGACACCTCCTCAACTTACGCACGCCATCATTGCTGGATTTGCGCGATCACTTTTGCTGCTTCACTCTCTGACAGCTTGCCGACCCAGGAACCGGTGATCGAGCCCTCGCTATCGACCAAGAGCAGGGTCGGAGTGCCCGACACGCCAACCGAAGCGAGCGAGCCTTGCACCACACTGGTTACGCTAACGCCAAGCTTGTTCAGATAATTCCGGCTGTCCTCTAGGGGCTGTGGAAGTACAGCGACGACGCGGACACCGTTTGGCTTTTGCTGCTGAAGCTTCTGATAAAAAGGCGCACTCTCAGAACAAAAGTGGCACGAAGTGGAAAGCGCAAGCACCACGGTTCGTGCATTCTTGCTCCAATCAATTCCCGGCAATGAGATCTTTGTTCCGGCTTGAATCGACTGCCTTCGCGACGCATTCGAAGCGGGCGACGTTGCGGGAGCAGCCTCAACTAATGCTTCCTGTTTAGCCGCCGAGAAAAAATATTTCTTTACGAGGACTGAGCACAGAACAACTGAAGTAATTATGACCGCGATGTTGGCGAGAACTTCGAGTTTCTTTATCACGGCGCTCTCTCCTTTCATGGGATGAGATAAGCAGCCGCCTGAGTCGAACCTTCTATCACTCCACCGACAACCTGTCAATCATTTTCTTAGGGTTAATCTTGCTGCTCGTAGCAGTGGACTCTGCGCCGGCTTTTCTGGCGTTGGAGGTGGAGAGAGATTTTGAAAATCGGGTAGGAGGCGGAGTCACCTCCGCCGTCCTCCCACACCACCGTACGTACGGTTCCGTATACGGCGGTTCATGAAGTCCGCTGGAAACGGAGTCGTTGATCTCGCAGCGACAAGAGTTCACAGCGATCAAAGTAGGATTTAGGAAAAGCAGCGTGCATGTGCGAAGCCCCGGCATTCCACCACGGGCCGCGCCCATTCGTCGCTGAGTCCCAGGCCCGGACTTCATCCAGACCGCGCTGCCTCAGACCTTTGGCGCGGGTGACCGTGCGCTTCCAGTGTCGCCAGATAAGACAACGCAACTTCCGTCGTATCCAGCTATCAAGTTCTTCGAAGATTCCTTTCACCTCTGCCAGCCGGAAGTAGTTCATCCAACCGCGCAGCAATGGTGTAAGTTCGTCTGCGATTAACTTGCCCAGATTGCGTCCTCGCCCGCGGCGAAAGATTTCCCGCAGCTTCCCTTTCAGACGTTTTACCGATTCCTTGGCCACTTTCAAACGTGGCTCTCGGTTCGACGTCAGCGAGTAGCCCAGGAACTTTCGCTCCCACGGTCGCGCCACT
>Ga0137404_10000452_pt1 | contig 26971 bp, 17 predicted proteins | sample CZOMad2_1_16fung_FD_108285 | JGI IMG/M metagenome (GOLD analysis project Ga0137404, IMG submission 108285) | Vadose zone soil fungal communities from Angelo Coast Range Reserve, California, USA - CZOMad2_1_16fungal (Illumina Assembly) | ecosystem: Environmental > Terrestrial > Soil > Vadose... | reverse complement strand
GATCGAAGTGGCCGCTGTTGCAGACAATCGCGCCGTCCTTCATCTTCGCAAAATGATCGCCGTCGATTACGTGACGGTTTCCGGTGACGGTAACGAAGATGTCGCCGATGGATGCGGCCGCCGCAATCGGCATCACGCGGAAGCCATCCATCACGGCCTCGACAGCTTTGATAGGATCGATCTCACAAACGATAACGTTTGAGCCCATACCGCGCGCGCGCAACGCCACGCCTTTGCCACACCAACCATAACCGACTACAACCAGGTTGCGGCCGGCCAACAAAATATTCGTCGCGCGAATGATGCCGTCCAGCGTCGATTGGCCAGTGCCGTAACGATTGTCAAAGAAGTGCTTGGTCTGTGCGTCGTTGACGGCGATCGACGGGAACGTGAGCACGCCCGCTTTCTGCATGGCCTGGAGGCGCACGATGCCGGTCGTGGTTTCTTCAGTGCTGCCGATCAGGTTGTTCTTGAGGTCCGGCCTTTCCTTGATCATCGTGGCCACGACATCCGATCCGTCATCGATAATAATTTGCGGAGCGAAATCCAGAGCGGCCTGGACGTGACGACGATAAGTGTCCGTCGTTTCACCCTTCATGGCGCAAACCGGAATACCGTAATCGGCAACCAGCGAAGCTGCTACGTCGTCCTGTGTGGAAAGGGGATTGGACGCAATCAGCAAAGACTCAGCCCCGCCGGCTTGCAGGGCTCGGGCGAGATTTGCAGTCTCAGTCGTGATGTGGGCGCAGGCAACCAGGCGCACGCCTTTCAAAGGCTGTTCATTCGCGAAGCGCTCACGGATCAGACGCAGGACGGGCATCTCGCGCTCGGACCAGTCGATGCGTTTCTTACCCTGGGGCGCCAGGGAAATGTCTTTTATGTCGTGTTCAATTGCGGGCATTGCTGTACTCATCTTTTTAAAATTCTTCCTTCTGTGAAATGAAAGTTTGGAGTTCGGCTCTTCCTTTGCACCTTTCGGCTTTCTTTGCGCCTTTGCGTGAACCTAGTCTTGAAGCAGTTTCACGCAAAGGCTAAGGAAAAACTTGAGTCGCAAAGAAGAGCAACCTGTGCTTTCTTAAACCCCGGCCGCAGCTCGCAAAGCATCTGCTTTGTCAGTTTGTTCCCAGGTGAATCCATCTCCGGTGCGGCCGAAGTGACCATAGGACGCGGTTGCCTTGTAAATCGGCCGGCGCAGATTCAGGCCTTCGATGATCCCTTTTGGTGTCAGCGGAAAGTGTTCGCGGACCAGATCGGAAAGGGCCGCTTCACTAATTCGGCCGGTGCCTCTGGTTTCAATGCGAACCGAGACAGGGTCGGCGACGCCGATAGCATAGGCGAGTTGCACTTCGCATTGATCAGCCAGCTTGGCCGCGACAATGTTCTTGGCGATGTAGCGGGCCATGTAGGCCGCCGAACGATCAACCTTGGTCGGGTCCTTGCCAGAGAACGCGCCGCCACCATGTGGCGCATAGCCACCGTAGGTGTCGACAATGATCTTGCGGCCGGTCAATCCGGAATCACCTTGTGGTCCGCCAGTAACAAAGCGGCCGGTGGGGTTGATGTGATACTTCGTTTGATCGTCGAGCAGCTCGCCGGACACTGTGTGTCTGATAACGTGTTCGAGAATCTCAGAGCGAAGCTGGTCATTGCCGACGTCCGGGGCGTGCTGCGACGAGATGACGACGGCGTCGACGCGGAACGGGCGGCCGTCGCGATACTCAACGGTAACCTGGGACTTGCCGTCGGGGCGTAAATAAGGGAGCTGGCCGGACTTTCTTACTTCAGAAAGCTTCAGGGCCAACTGGTGCGCCAGTTGAATCGGGAGCGGCATTAACTCGGGCGTTTCGTTGCAAGCAAACCCGAACATCAATCCCTGGTCGCCGGCGCCGCCCGGGTCCACGCCCATCGCGATGTCCGGGGACTGCCGGTGAATCGCCGACAGGACGCTGCAGGTGTCACAGTCAAAGCCGTACTTGGCGCGGTCATAGCCAATCTCGCGAATCGTCTCGCGAGCAACGTCTGCATAGTCGACCATGGCTTTGGTGGTAATCTCGCCCGCCACGATCACCATGCCGGTGGTGAGCAGGGTCTCGCACGCGACGCGCGACGTCGGGTCCTGGGTCAGGGCGGCGTCAAGGATTGCGTCCGATATCTGATCGGCAATTTTGTCGGGATGGCCCTCAGTGACTGATTCAGATGTAAATAAGACTCCGCGATGGTTGTTATCCAATTCAAACTCCTCCAATAAAAGCGTACGTGCTTACGGGCGACACTAATGTGAAATCAAAAGACCGCGTACGATAGCAGCCCACTAAAACGGGTGTCAAGCGACCTGCAGCCGCGGAAGCCGCGAAAAACCTTCAAATCCGCCCCACAGCGCCCTCCGTCATGGACTCATGGACTCATGGACATAATATGTGTTATCAGACGCACCCGGGCATGCGACGGGTTGTCGAGAGGTTAAGGCTGTCCTCGGGTTAGGTAAAAGTAATAACAACCGTCAAGTGAAACTGCTTCCCTATCAATTCGCAAGGCAGGTAATGTGTTTTACTTGATCATCTCTTGTGCGGTGGTCTCGCAACACTCGGTTCAGGCACTAGGCACGTCTTGGGTTAGCAGACGCCTCGCCGATTGACGAAATTCCTCTGAACGCGCTTGGTTACGTTCGGCCTTGCGTTCCCTTGCGAGTTCTGCCTCACCTCTGGGAATTCTCAACTCGCAAGACAGACCCTATATTTCATCAAGCAAACGCCGGAGTTTTGCGTCTTCACCTGTGACAAGCTTGAAGCTGAAGGCTCGTACGTTTGAAGATCATCTGGGTTTACATTCACTGCTTCAACCATTGCTTCAACCTTGAAACCTCGCTTCGGATATCGTATTGTCTTGCGCTACCACGTCGTAATGTAAGCGCGAGGTACCTCATGAGAGTACGCCGACTAGGATTCATAGGGTTTACAAGCGCTTTACTTATTGCTGGCAGCTATCCTGTTAGGGCTCAAACTCCGAGCTACTACATTACATCCAAGTTCAATCTAGAGTCTCTCGACGCCTCTAAGGGCATCGTGGGACAACGGAACTGGAACAACCAACGGTGGGAACTCCGGGAAATCGGCGACGGCGTCTATGCAATTAGTCTTTATGGGTCGTTATACCTGACTGTAGTTTCAGGCAGGCAACTTGGCGTTACACTTAGCGGAAAAGGCGATCTGGGGCCTAATCGGAGGTGGCAATTGTTTTTGAACAGAGATAGTTCATATTCGATTGCATCGGAAGATAGGCGCGCGTGCTTGGACGTCGGATTGCCACCGTTTGTAGAAGGCACCCCAGTTCTGTACGAACCGTGCGATAACAGTGAAACTCAGAAATGGTGGTTCGAATCAGCTGGCTCCAAAGTATCCGTTTACACGGGTATAGCCCCCGATGCGTTTCCATTCTCGTCGGCCAAGCAGGGCATGACTGCATGGACATGGGCGGCTTCACTTGAAATGCTCTTAAGCTACTATGGTGCATCCCAAAGCCAGACCAAAATAATCCAGCGCAGCTTCGCGGTAGACGACGTCGCAGAGATTCCTCAGCTTGCAGATGAATCTTCGACACAGAATCTCCGGGGTTTCGCGACGTTAACAACTCGCTTAAACAACTGGGACGTCGGAACAGAAAAGTCACCCAACTCACTCAAGGCATTAGTCTTGAAGAACGCACCCAGTTCCTCCTACCTAATTGCTTACTTGGACAGGGCTCGACCAATTATGGCAGCTCTGCACATCGGCTCTGATCGGGTGATGTTGATTATCGGTGCTACCTATTCAGATACAGTGAGGACCGTTATCGTGGAAGATCCGCTGTACGGACCACGCCAGTATCCAGCAACGGCGTTTTTCAATTCGATGATCGCTTATTGGGAACTAGATCTGGAACGAGCACTCACTTACAGTGAGCTTGAAAGTTCCTTGGCTGCAATATTAAATGAGACAGCTGAGCAATTTCGATCAGAGATTTCAAGGATTCCCGCTCGCCGAGTTACTGATCCCAATGGCAAGTCGAGAACAGTCTATAGCTTTAGCTCTATGAGAAAGGCTCTCGTGAATAGCAAAACTAACCTGATGGCGGAACTTGATCAACCGGAATTTGCGGGCCTTAAGGCGTATGTGAGCAAATCATTTCCAATAGCACAAGTTACAACCTCGCAGGATTCGATAATAAGAGAACCTATGTTACGCACGCAGCTTTCACATCGGTTTCTTGACCAGCAAGTCGAAGAGACGGAATTCAAAAAAATCATCGCAGGTGTTGAAGAATTTTTTTCTAAGCTCAGTCAGAACAAGAAATCGGTTAATTTGGAAGTTCAGAGTTTGCCCGATGGGGCGACATTCGTATTCACTGCGGAAGGAGGCAATAGTCGAACGAATGACACAAACGCACGTATCACAAATATCTTTAGGGGACTGTATACTTTTCGACTCTCTAAAGAGGGTTATCGCACGATCTCACGCGAGGTAAACCTTGTGGATGAAGCGGCAAATACCATTGTATGCAAGATATATGCGTCTCAAGCTGGATCCTGTGTCCTCAAATGAGATTACGGCCGTCTTCACCGCAGTTGCCGACTTCGCTTGCCAGACGGCTAGTCCGATATGTTTTGGGATTTGGCGTCGGCGTATCAGTGGGCCTTGCTCCTTATCTTGGACTCTTCCGCGTGCCGTTCTTTGTGCCGCTACTGAACCTCATTCCGGAATCTATTCAGAATACAGCGATCCCTTTGTCTGCCGCCCTCATGGGTACTGTAGCAGTCGTAGTTCAGTGGTTCGCGCGCGACAGAATGTCTCGGGTATTGCTTAGAAAATCGTTTAAGCGAACGCTTTTCATAATTGGAATGTCTTTCATCGTTCTATTGATCCTGCACACCATGGTTGTTGTCTCAGTACCAATATTGGGCGGCCAGGACTCAGTCAGTTTTATCGTAGGGTTTACGCGGCCTCAAAAGCCACCTTGTCCTGCTGAGGTATCGGACTCTGATTGTATTAAGCGCATCACATTAGATCCGTCGGCTATCGAGTCTTTTTGGGGTGATAGAGCGGTAAGGCTGGCAACTCTCAGTCTCATTCTGGCTTACTTGGCCTTTACAGGTTCGTTCGGCTCGCTGATAGGGTTAGTTTTGCTAAAGGAGAATTCGACACACAAGAAGAGTCCTTTGGCTTCGATTGGCTCGAAAGGGGTTGGGTTGAAGGTCCGGACCAAGCGTTAAGTCTCACACCGGCAGGCGTTCGCGAAGTCGAGAATCCTGGCTTGAATCGTGAAGTGGGTGTCAAATATGAAACCCACTTTCACGCTTCGTTTCAAGGAGGGTTCAACCAAGGACCCGGAGGAACTCAGCATATTAATATCCAGAATGTAAGAATGAGTTTGACGATGCCATTTACAAGCTGCTCAAGGGAGTCGAGGACTCGACTGAGCTATCTGCCGTAGAAAAAATGACTCTTGCGGGTGATATAAAGACGGTTCAGCAACTAGGGCAAATCGAGAAGACACTAGAGGTGGTTGAGGCCGCTAACGCAAAGAATTGACGGGGTGAGCTCAGTGATCTTATCCACTGCCGACATTGTTTCACTCGGTATGGTGGTTTTTCCTATCATTAGCTCGGTTTGGAATGTAAGTTCATACTTCTAGGAGCACATCACCGTGAGGCAGTGCCTCACGGCATTTCATATTCTGCATAAACCGCTCCGAGCGACATGAAGCTCTCCAACCTGTCTAACGATTCCTCGTCGTCGAAGTAGTCTTTAAACGCGTAAATCGATTTCCCCGACACGCGCAACCGAGGTATCAAGCAATCAGAATAGCGCTGGCGTCAAGTGGAATACTGTCACTGACTTCTAACGCTCCCAGAAAATACGGTAGAAATCCAAACTCGAAAGATAGACGCTTAGCGCACTCCAGGCTAATGTTCCCGATGCAGATGACGAAGACGTTTTGAGTCACACATTTGATTGCGTTGAGAGGGAGAAAGCATCTCCATGACCTTCCTAATGACGGAACCCAAGCAGCCGATGTCGCGAGATATTTTGACTCAGAGTAGGTCCAAGTTCGCTGTAGTAGGTCACCTCGGCACTCCATTGCATGTCGCTGCAATAGCAGATCCCCGGTTCGGATTGCTGTCTCAAAGTCACCGTGAGAGATCATTGTGCGAAGCACGGTGTCCCCTATCTCATAGCCGTCGATGTAATCGAGACTCTCGCGCTTCAAGGCTGAAATGTAAAGCTACTTTCATTGGATCTTTTGCTTCCCTTCTCCAAGCCGCTCATGTGTTTGGCACGCGCCCCCCCGGATAGTAGGTGATCGCGGGCTTGCTTTTCTTTGAGCTTGATAATTGCGCCGGAATTCGGGTCGGTTGCGACATGGGTGTGTAATGCGGCGGCCGGCCGAGTGCACAGATAATTGTTCAAGGTGTCGTTCGCTGACTATTAGACGTCCTCCGAAGCGGGTGCATTTCCGTAGTCGACTTCTTCTTTAGCTGGTGTGTTCATTCTATTGATCATCTTGTGAAGTGCTGAACGATCAAACTTTAGGCGCCGCGCAGCCTGGATCATGTGCCCGTCCATTCGATTCTTGACTGATTCGATTAGGCTGCTGCGGACGCGACAGGAAAACTCCTCGAGGCCCTCGCCAGCCAGAAGAATGCTACAGGAATCGGGGAGAATGATCGTGTCAGCGTCCAGGTTTCTAAAGCGAGTTAGCTCGGCGCGAACATGAGCGGCGCTGATCTTCTGAGGGCCAACATCGCAAGCGAGCCGCGCGACGACGTTTTGTAACTGTCGTATATTGCCTGGCCAGTTGTAAGACGAAAGTTCGCTGAGAGCGCGTTCTTCTATTTGCAACGGTGCGGTCCCTCCCGCCTTGGTGTGCTCGGCGACTAGCTGCCGGCAGACGAGTTCCCGAATGTCATCGGGTCGTGCGCGTAACGGTGGGACGTCAAGTTCCAGTACGGCAATGCGGTAATAAAGGTCTTCACGAAAGATACCTGCTCTTACCATTCGCTGAAGGTTGCGTGACGAAGCGGTGAGGAGGCGGACGTTGCACTGAATGTCTTTGGTGCCTCCAAGTCGCCGTATTTTCTGCTGGTCGATTGCCTTGAGAAGTTTGGCTTGGAGTTCAGGTTTAAGTTCGCCAATTTCGTCGAGAAAGAGGGTGCCGTTCTCCGCGACTTCAAAGAGGCCTTTCTTCCGACCGGCCGCTCCCGTAAAAGCGCCTTTCTCAAAACCGAATAGTTCGCTTTCAATCAGGGCATCTGGTAAAGCGGCGCAATTAACGTCGACAAAGCAAGCGGTTGTGCGCGGGCTGCGATGGTGAATGATCTGGGCGACAGTTGTTTTGCCAGTTCCAGACTCACCGGTGATTAATACTGGATGATTTGAACGCGCTGCACGCGTTATATCCTCATCGAGACGCCGCATGATCGGGTTTGATCCATATAATGTTGCTTCTGATGTCATGGCGAGTGTCTTCGTCTGTTTCATGTTAGACAACTGCATTGTTTGCTCCTCCAACGTTTGCGTCCCGCAGTCGAGACGGGACATGTTCACAATTTCCTTGCGGAGGCGATTTGGTCAGTGAAGCGGTTCGATTTGGAATTCCGCCTCGATGCGGACGTCGATGGCCGGTGCGAATTGGCTTTCCGCGTCCAGTGGTCACTTCACGGACGAGATCGATGCCAGAAAGGTCACACTTCTTTAATGCTGTATCGGCCATCGTTTCTGATGACTTGAAAAGCAACCCCAACGCGCCGGGGGCTCGCGGCTTCCAAGTATGTAGTGAAAAAATGTTGTGGCTTGGATTTTCAATGATCCAATATGGCAATCGCGTCCACTTCAAGTGACCAAGGTTGAAAGAATAGAATCCTTTTCTGTGAAGACCGGTAGTTAGCAACCGGCATTCGTCGAGCACGCCTAAACACTCGCCTATGAATATCCGAACCATGAATTGTCGCGGTATCTTGAACTCAGGCGGAGTTAGGGGGAGTCGTAATTCGGGAGCAAACATCCGGTTGCGCCTACGATACGACGAAAGGAGCTTGTAGGGCTGGTCAACATTTTCCCAGTACATTCTCCATAGAAGGAACATGTTCGCGTACGCACAGATCGTTCCGCTATTCAGGAATACTCCAGAGTGCGATCGTGCGAGGCCGGCTACGGTCTTAATGCAGTCCAAGTGAGGTCTTAATGAGTGTCTTAGTTGTCGGCGTATCGATTTGTAAATGCTGAATAACTCTCTATTGAGATCGCCAAGGACTGGTCGGCCGCAATGTTCCGAATGCACCCTAGACGCGAGATTTCCATTTGTCGCAGGGCGCGCGCGGTCTTCATGTTGTATGCATGTATGTTCTTTGATTGATGGCGATGATAAGGTCTTGTCTTGACCCACTTGAAGGGTCTCTGTCCAGTAGCCAGAGAACTTGGACAAGCGCCGGGCCTTCCAGGGATGCGAGGCGCCATCGTAGATCCACGCAGTAATCGGGTAATGGATCACCTTCATCTCAGCTCTACGTAACAACACCTCCGCAAGGTCTTTCAATCGACCGATTCCCTGAATGAATGCATCGTCAGCATTTGCGTTCGGATAGCTAATTAGATTTTCGCGCCCAGTGCAATTGCGGCACCCGAGTTGTGGAGCGAAAGGCACTGACTCAATTGTGTAGGGAAGGTTCTCCGTCTGGCAGTAGTCACAGCGCAAGGTGAGTGGTTCATCGTGAATTGGGCATTTCCTAAGGAGCCATGTCTGATAAATAGATGAGTGGAAATTTAACTTGATGCACGACGGGCAGAATCTGAGGTAGCGACTGGTCAGAATCTCGTGCTCCCCTTCCCTCAAGAACGGCACTACAGTTCCCAGTCGAAGCCGGTCGTGATCCACGTTGAGAATCCGTGACAGTAAGAGAGGGTCGATGCCTCCGAACGTTCGGAGGTCTGACCGTCTCGCACACTTCCATTGTGCTGAGGACCACAGTTTTGCGTTGGTTTGGCCGAGATTTTCACGTATCTCTTTCAAGCTTGCCGCGTTCAAGAATGCCAACTTCCGCAGCAGCGACCATAGAGATTCGTACGCGGCAAATCCACCCGTTGCGCCAGCAGATGCCAGTATTTTGTGTGTCACTGTCGTTCATTATCGTCTTCCGTCTGCGAATATCGGTCGGCAGCGACATATCCTGACTTCTCAACGCAGTCCTTCCACATTCTCATTGAAAGGGTTGGCTTCACCTCGAAGCTGGTGTGGTTCTTCAGCATGGTCTCGACAGACCTGCAGAAGTACTGCATCGGGATCTCCAGCGTCCCAGGCAAACAATAGTTCTCTTTCGTTTCCTTGAATGCTTGCCAAACATCGCGGGCGGCGTCTTTCAGTCTAAAACCGAGTTGGTGCGCGTTAGGAAAGAAATATGAGGTGAATGACCAACCACTCTCACTGGGAAACTCGACCTCGTCGTAAGCCGCGAGACAGGATTTGATGTCCGTGAGGGTCTTTAGGCCACGGAAGTGAAACTGATGAACCATGAAACGTCCGAGAATCTGTGTCTTCTGCGTTTGCTGAAAGGCATTGCACTGATTGAGCAGTTCGTCTTGACCCACCAATAGAATTATTGGCGCCACATCACGCTGGTCCAACTCGTTATAAACATCGATAAGCCAGTTGTATTGGGGCTCGTGGAGCTTTTGGGCTTCATCGAGAAAAAACACCAGGCGATTTTGATTCGACCGCTCGACCTTTTCGATCAGATACTGATTTAGCCGATGGCGCTTCGCGCTCGTCTTTCCGGAGGACCACATTGTGTGCCCCGAGGCGCGCAGGAGATCTTCAAAGAATGTGCCCTCTGAAGCTATCCTGTATTCGCGGCATAACATGTTTATGATCTGAAGCTGAGGGCCGAAGGTCTCGGGCAACAATTGGTTCAAAAAGCGAATAGCGCAGGCCTGGGATGGTGAGAGTCTTCGGTACCCAAGGAGTAATGGCATTTTTGCCGCGGTGTGGATGCCACGGCGGAAAGACGAGCCGCTGGTTTTGTCAGGCGCAGCCCAGCCTGTCGGCCCTCGACTAATTCCCACATTGGCATCTAGGGCGGTATCCTTAGCGTCGAGGGATATGTGGAGTTTTGTTAATAGACAATGCATTTAACATCTATACGGACGGATCGTCCTACTCGCATCCTCGCGTCGGTGGCATCGGAATACGGTTTGTAACAATAGACACCGAAGGTGCTGAAGTCGTTGAGGACGTCCCACTTCCCGGTTTCAAAGCGGCCACAAATAATCAAATGGAACTTTATGCGTGCGTCGTAGCGCTGAAGGAGGCTGTGAAATATCAAGACTTAACGCCTTATCAGAAAATCGCGATTCATACTGATTCGCGCTATATCGTCGATAATTACAAAAGAGCTCTGTTCGAGTGGGCAGCCAATCGATGGCGGAATCGTGACGGGAGACCGATACTAAATGCGGATTTATGGAAACAGCTAATAAAGTGGGTCTGGAAATGCCAACCGCGGCGTGTAGCGTTCCACTGGGTCAAAGGACATTCCAGAGATTTACATAATCGCGCTGCTGACAAGTTGGCGAAGAAGTCGGCGAAAAATCCTCTGAATCGCCCTCTGTCTATTGTTAACGTGCGTCGAAACACTGCAGGAATGTCGGAAGAGCGCGGAAGCGTTGAAATGCATGGGCAGCGGCTGCGGATTAGAGTAATCACGGATGAATTCTTGACAACGCAGCGTATCTATAAATACAAGTACGAAGTGATTTCGAAAGGAAGTCGATACTTTGGTCGAGTGGACGTGATCTTTTCCAGCGAACTACTAAAGGCGGGTCATCACTACGAGGTGCGCTTGAATAAACAAACCGGCAACCCAAACATCGTAACCGTAATTCGGGAATTGGAGAGATGAAATGACGACGGCAGTTCAAGCGAGAAGTCGAAATGAGTTATGGAGCGCATTGCTACCTAAAACGGCAGTTACATGGGACAGCAAGTGACTTCGTGAGCCCGGTTTCCTTTGAGCCATTACAACTCCGCCGTGAATTCGATGCTTTGCCCCAACACCAAGCGGTCGCATTCTATTGTGAGTTTAATCTTTGAGGGATCACCGCCCGATGAGACGTGGAATTCATACTGAGTACCTGGAAGCAGCCCCTTGAGCGACTCCTGCGAGCGGATGCCATTGACTGTCATGAAGGCGTCATAATATATGGGTGCGACACCAATATTCTTCACGCTCACGATAGATTGCTTGGAGTTAGCTTTGAATGATGTAACTTGAAATTTATAACCGCAGGCCAAACCATGATCTCGAATCTTCTCTATCGTGGTCACGTCACGCCACTGCTCACCGAGCAGAAATGTGATGCCAAAACTTTGTGCCTGCTGCTTCCACTCCATGGCAACTGACTCCGCAAACGCGTTGCCCTTGTCCTTGAACAGAATCTCGCCGCCTACCGGAGAATTCTGGAACCTCTGCCTACCGAAGAAATTCCACCCTGCAAGATTGTATCCGGGCTTCCAGGCGCGATCGAACGAGTCATCGAAGATCCCAAACTTGAGTTTGAGCAGACTGGAATCGGCGGCGAACGGAGAACGTCCACTCTGATGCGCGTCTTCCGATATCGCCCAGGGGGTCTGCCTAAAAAGCACGGGCAACTTGTTAAATAACTGCGCCTGAAAAGCAAGGCTCGGGAAGGTCCCTCCATATACCTCAGAGCCGCCATTTATGTGGTATTCAGCCCACAATCCAAAGCCGACCTCGAGGAACGCAAGCCGCTGATCGTTATCATATTTCTTGGCCAGCTTCTCATAAAAGTCCAGAAAGAATTCCTGGTACTCAGGATTAGACCAATCTGGTAAATCAGTGCCTTTGCCCTCGATCTGCTCATATGTCTCTGCGTAGTTCTTTAGTCTCTTAATGAAATCCGGCACCGTAGTTTTCTCCCCGGGCTCGGTCTCCCGAAAACGCAGAACGGCCTGATGTTTGCGGCTTGCAATCGATTTCAGATACCCTTCAACTGTCGACCAGTCGTACACCCCTTTTTGCTGCACCACATCGTTATAACCGAGCTTCACAAACTCAAGTTGAATGTAGTCCATTTCGCTCTTGCTTGAGGGCGCCCACATCACGATGCCCGTCATTGGTTGCACATGCGTAATTTCGCCTTGGAGGTGGATATTGCGAAACAAGTCGTCGGCCATAAGCGGCAGGGGCATCGCCACAACCAAACACATCGCAATAATGACGCAGCATCGCCTTGTTCTCATCAGTCACCTCTTTTGTATAACCCGGTCATCGGTCTATTCGACTTTTACCGCGGCCGCAAAACGCAGCATACCCCCTGGCTGTGTTATGGGGATCATCTCCTGGGTAGAAAGACGACGAGCACCGCCGCTTGTTGGCCAAGGATCAAACACGCCAACTGACACGACGGCGGTAGGAAAATACTGCATTGCGGTTGCTACCATCGCATGGGTTCCCGATGCTATTAGCAGAGGACGGTTTTGATCCAGTTCGTTAATCATTCCTGCATTGTTAAGACCAGAAACGCCCGCATCAATATCGATCACCGCTGTCAGACGCGACTTGAAAGGCTTTCCGTTGTCGTCAACCCAATCGCGGTTAAGTTCCTTAGCCATAACCCAACCCGCGCCAGCTGGCCTGTTATATGCCGCACCGTAAACCGATCTGACGATCTTGTCCTGACTTATTGGATGCCCGTAATACTTAAAAATCATTGAAATACAGGCGGCCCAGCACCACTCTGATTGCCACTGAGTAGTGTAGGACGTATATGCAAACCGCGCGAAGTCAACTTGAGACGTACAAAGCTGTCCCTGAGGTGTCGGTTGGCATGTAGTACCTGCTCGCGTCCCCGTTGGCAAGACGGCAAGTGTCAAGACGAGAAATATCAGCAGACGAGCGATTCTTGTGAACTTGATCATGGTAAGCCCCCGGAAGGAAAAGACGTGGAAGAACTAGCGACTTATACACCCTGTGCCCGAAGCAAGGCAAGAATTTCGGATGCTGAGAGCGAATGACGTCACCGCGAGAATCTCAGAATCGCATCTGGCATGACCCCGATCCCGATCCGAATGCTTCAATTGTGCGATGTGCCTTGGTGCACAGCGGCCTCGAGTCTCTCGAGCTCCGCTTCTCCGGGGAGCTTTGGAATAGACATCCAATGCGTGGGTTGTAACACAATAGGCTCGGGAGGCGAAAAGGGATCGGAAATCGTGTGATCCGCTAAATCGAGACGCGCAAGCGGAATCGCGGCGCCCGAGGTTACCAATTGCAAAAGCGCAAGCGCCGACGTGTAAGCTGACGTAGCGTCTGATTCAGATGGATGCTTACCGGTATGCGGTAGCGCGTTTCGTGCCCTACGTGCAGCTGAGAGTAAGCCGAGTACGTCTGCGGGAATAGTCCCCGTCTGATGAAGGAGTTCATGTTTTGCAGCGATTGTCCATGTCCGCGTATCTGATAGCTGATCAACTCGGCCCGCAACTGCTTGGCTTGTGCGTGCAGGAACTAGAATGTTCGTTTCCCACAAGTGAGATGTGACCTGTTCTACAACGATCCACAAGTTCGACAGGGCAGCGCCCCAATCCCGACGGGCAATCCCCGTTGTTCCCTTGAGAAGGAACTCGGGACTTAGTTCAGGCACCGCATCCAGCAATGCACGGCCCGAGTTCATCGCAGCGACCAGACTAACTATATCCGTGGACTGTGGTGACAGAAGGTAGATGGCTTCCAACGGTGGAGCCTGCCTGAGGCGAATCATGCGATGGAACTGATTGGGTCGCGCTGGCGCGTTCGATTGACTACGTAGGTAGGTCCAATCGATGATCGAACCGAAGTCGAGTCCGTCAGCTCCGATGGCCTCACAGTAGACCCCACCAAGCAGCAAGCCAGCGAAGCACCGGTTGACGAACTCCATTGCCGCCTGAGCGGCTTGCAAGTGGGGAAGAGCTGGAAGGCCGATGGCGCCGTCTCTGGACACGACCATGTGGTATGGCGGGGGCAGCCCGACATCGACGCCGCCCACGAGCTTGTGCAGTTGGACATAGTCCCAGGTGCCACGGTTGATATCCTCAATGTCGATGTTCCAGGTTGGAGACTCGGGATTGTTTACGATTCGAAACGGCGATAGATAGGCCACGATGCACGGTACTCGGCGCTTAGCAAGCGCATCGCGATCCTTTCGTGTCTCGTTCATCTCGCTGCGAAGCCTCGGGGTCAGCATAGTTTGCTTGCGCCGTGCGAGCATTTATACTACAGTCTCGGACGCATTGCTTTTAGTCTTGCGGGTTCTCACTTTCTCATAGCCCGTTTCCCGAACCCGCACACGTACGTGTTTACCTCGTGATTAATACGCGAGGGTAGGTCCGCAAGGTCTCTCCAAGGCACAAGTTTTGAGCTCCAATGCAGGATCTATCGTCAACTAAGGGCCCCCATCATGGCTACTGAAGTCTCGTCACGAAGTCTCACCATCCATCTTAGCAAGGAAAAGCAGAGACGGAATTCTCTCATCAAACCCGCTGACGGCACTATTGAAAAGCGAATTCCGCTCGGAAAAGGGATCGAGGGGCGGCTTTTCATTAAGTCACCAACTGCCAGTCCGCCGAGCTGGGCAGATTTATTTGAGGAGCACGTCGATGCCCGGGAATTCGGAAAGAGTAGCTCACCCGGAGCAGCGCTGATTGTGCCCGTGAAGGAACGCTGGGTTGCTGTGACCTTCGGTCAAGGAAGACACCTTCTTTCAAGCGATGCCTTTGAGGATCGCTTCGGTCTAAGGGTCGCACTAAACTGCATTGATGAAAGCAAGATTAAGTCGATTGACAAACAGACGTTCGACGCAATTGCTAGGCATACCCAAGAACAGGCAAGTCAGGAAGCTAATGCGGGCGAATTCGGATTTGATGTGGAGCGTGACTTATTACGGGGCGTGACCGGTACTCCGCGAATCGAGGACTACGGTAAGCGCCTGACTGGAATGGACGCACTTAATGCTCAGGTTAGGATTCGCCTTAGTGACTTATATGATTTGCTTGAGATTTATCACAACAAGTTTTTCGACGATTCTTATCGTGACTCGTTTCCCTGGGTCGATCAGATCACCTTTGTGTCTGATCCGTCGCTTGAGATCCAACTCAACGACACCCTGTTAGAAATGATTCGGAAGCAACGTTTTGATCATGGCGATGATCACTGCTGGCTTACAATACCCGATATCATCGACTGGGCACGCGTAAGCGGCTTTCGATATAGTCAAGCGCCTCGAAGGCCAGAGCTATACGATATCCACCTCCGAACATTTCTAGAACATTTGAGGGATCCCCAAAACTTGTCAATAGCTGGGCTGAGAGGCCGCAAAGTATTCTGCATGGGAGACAACGATCAGGTGATAAGAAGTTGGAGTGTGTTTAATTGCTTGTACTGCGAGCTAGACAAGGACGGCCAATCTTACGTCTTAAACGCCGGCAAGTGGTACGTCTTGGAAAAAGACTTCGTCAAGCAGGTAAATGAGTCATTCGCGAAAGTACCAAGATACGTGGGCACTTTTGCCGAATATGACGATGACACCGAGGGCCGTTACAACGAACGTGTCGTAAGGGAGAACAGCAACCGCTATTTCTTGATGGATCGCAATCTGACTTACCTCGGCGGAGCGATGGAGTTCTGTGACGTCTTCTCTAGGGACAAAGAACTGATACACATCAAGCGTTATGGCGGTTCGGCAACTCTCAGTCACTTGTTCTATCAGGGTGTGAACTCCGCAGAACTTTTTCAGATGGAGGTTGAATACCGGAATCTCATTCGAGACAAACTATCTAGATCATTCCGAGTGTTTGATCCTTCGAAGCGGCCCGGATTTGAGGAATACCACGTGGTGTTCGGAATTATCAGCCGATCGGACAAGCCATTAACAATGCCGTTCTTCTCACGCGTCGGTCTGCGCCACGCGATGCGGCGATTACAGGGCCTGGGATACAAGTTCTCATTAGCGAAAATCGATGTTGTTGAGGCCCGAAGTAAATTGCAGAAGGTACGACCGAAGCCGACACGTCAAAAATGAGCCGTAGGCAAAAATATCGAATCGGCGAACCTTATGGTAACACTTTTACTGAACAAGCACCCTTTGTAATTGGCCTTACTGTCATGGGATCAAGTCAACATGCGACTTAGTTAAGGAGGAGACAAATCGGGATCAGGCCTGCGATTGTGCGATTCTCGAGTGCGCTATCCAACCAGAAGCTCCCTTTGGCTGACCCCGCCCCTTTAACCAAATGACTACTCCGACTCTCCCCGAACAGATCGAACTCTATCGCGAACGCTGGTGGCGCCGCGACGAAGACCTCCGCGTTGAAAGCGCTGTTGAAGCCGAACGTTTTCATCGAAGACGTGGGCTTTGCAAATATGCTGACAGATGCCCGTTCGCGCAGGTCCATCGTTGTACATCTATGCGGTTGGCTGGATGTCAGTTTGCCTCGCAACGTCCAAAAGGACGAAGAGACGCGGCTCACCTGGTACCTCAAGGACGAAGTCATGCGCCGCGGTCGCGTCTACTACGCGAAACTCGCGGTGGGTCGCTCGATGTTTGTCGCGCCGGCTCTGATAAGCCATTTTGCCGCCATCTGGATGCCACGTCGCAAAGATGAGCCACTGGTTTTGAGACGCAGCCCACCAGGTTTGTGAGCCCTCCCGGTTCAAACGCGCCGACGATGTCGTCCGCCAGGTGAAACGTTATAGGAGAGGTTCCGACGTCGGTTTGAAACTGCAAACCAGACCTCGTCGTTGAGTCTTTTCGTCCCTCAGTCATTCACTCACTTACTCCGGCGCCGCAATTGTCACAGGACCGGTGTAGGAGAACGCCTCTCGGAAGCGCATGGGTTGGTTGCCGCACTGGCCGTCGAACCGTAACAGCAATGGGAGGCCGGCGCCGTCTATGCGGAGGAGCACTTTACCTTCACATAAAGCTCCATTCGTCCAAGTCAGTGCTCCCTCGATCGTGCGGCTGCCATTCACCCCGAATTTTTCAGAGATCCCGCTAAGGCCGTCGCGGAAGAGATCCGGCATAGATGGAATGGAACTGGGCGAATCCTGAGCTGGGGTCTTGAGCCAGGGCGCAGACACGCCGGTGCGAGCCCATTGCATTTTATCGACGATGATTCGTTCCGGACCACCCTGCCGTGGGTTTACAAGCATGCGGAAGCGGCCGGGGTTGATTCGGTCGATGTAGTACTCGTCCGCGATGTTGCCCCGAGTGATGAAGAGGCGCACCCGCTCAATCGGAGATGCCTCTTCCGCCTTGAGGGCCGCGAGCACGCTATTCATCGGCGCAGCGTCGGCAATGCCTTGTGTAGGCGTTTCCTCAGCACAAGGACTTACCGCTGCGGTTGTAGAAGTGCTAGTACCCTCCGAACGGCCTGGTTGGATCTTGGTGTCCAGAGGTGGGGGTGGGCGGTATGGATCGCAATCGGAGAACTCATCTTTGGGGTTTGCATGCACGGGTCGGTGTTCAGTCTTGGTAGAGAATTTGTCGAGCGGTGGGCGTTCGAACGCGCCGAGCGCGCAGGCGATCGGGTCTTGGCGAGCCTGAAAAGGCAGGTCGACACCGCCTACCTCGGCGCTACCACATAAAGCCAGGTCGCCCGCGCTCAAAGCCGGACTGTTGGCAGCGGGCACGTAGAACGGATCAAGAAACGCATCGCCGACAGCGATCCTCGGGCAACTCCCATCAGATTGAAGGCCACCGCCACGAAAGGCACCAGCGGGGACTCCGGCGCAATCGGCGGGGCGGTTGTGCGAAAGGAGAATGTTTCCGACGCGAGCCGCAGGCGTTGACAGGAGCAACCCGGTGGCAAGATTGTCTGCGACAGTAACGTTGGTTAGTGTGACTGCATTGCCAGCGATGGCACCAGCGGGGCCTGCATTTCTGACGACCAGCGCGTTGCTGATGGAGGCCGAGCCATCCACACTTACGGCGAGCGCCGCACCCCGACCGCCGGCGCGATTGGATTTGAAAACGGCATGGCTGATTTGCAAGGCGCCACCGGACACGGCAACGGCGCCGCCATCGCCGGCGGCGGTGTTCCCAATGAAAAGATCACCGGTGGAGACCATGCCGAGGGTGTGTGCCAGGTCAGCCGCGATGGCGCCCCCGCGAGCCCCGTGATTGTCGGTGAAACGGTTATAGCCGAACACGAACGAGGCTGGTGGTAGGGTAGAGAGTACCTTAATGACTGACTCCGGCGCGCCACGATCGCGCGCTTCTTGTACTACATCGGAAAAGGCTATCGCGCCAGCCGACGTACCACCGTCATTGTCGCGAAATGTATTGGCGCGGACCGTAATCGTTTGTGGGCCACCGCGGCCGGAGCGTTGCGACAACGTGAGAGCTGGGCCGCCTCGGATGTTAGAGAAGGTCGAGTGGCGGATCTCTACCGGGCCAGTAGGGAGGCGGACGTCTAACGCGAATCCGGTTTGGTTGTTGAAAGCGCATTTGCGCACCGAACCAGCAACGATGGAAAGCGCATGAATATTGCCACTGAATCGGGAATTCTCGATGAAGGCGACGCCATTCACCATCAGGGTCGCACCACCACGGTTGCCATCAAACGCGGAATCCTTAACGGTGGCGTTACCCCCTACATCGATTGGAAAGTCGCTGGTTTCAATATTGACGTGATCGAGCTCTACGTTCCCCGATGCACGAAGAATCGAACCACCGCGGATCCTGCCGATGGATTTGATTACTCCCCCGCCCGGTGCCGCTGGCGAACGCGGCTTTAGTGCGAAACCACGAATTGTGAGTCGCCGCAGAACTATACTTTTGGAACTGCTGAGCATGGGCCCAAAAAAACCGTGGCCATCAAGCGTCACCGCATCGCCGCCATCGATGAGTGTGCTGACGTTCAAGTCATACTGCATAGTGATGCGGATTGAAGTTCCGGCCGGGCAATTGAACCGAATGACGCCGCCAAACCCAAGGGCCTTGGCAAGGTTTAGCCCAGCGCCGGTTTGGATATCAGAAGTACAAGCCGTAACCGGTCCCGGCGGATCCGCTTTCGCCATCCCAGCCATGATCAGGATCGTGGATGCCGCAAGCAGCAGTTTAAGTGAGGCGCTTTTAGTCATGGTGTCCGCTTCGGATGGAATGTGTCTGTAAAGTCGATGACGACGGGAAAGCCAGGACCTTTGATGGTGGCGTGGCCCACGCCATCCGCGTCGATGGCCCCCCCGGACGTGACCCAAGCGGGCGGCGGCTTTCCGTCAATGGAAACAATACCGGGTCCATCATCGAATTCACGTAGGCCAAAGACAATTCGGTGCCCGGCACTTAGGTAAATGCCCCTGCCGGCGCTGTCCAGGGTTACAGCCTTGAGCGCGGCACCGCGCAGGGACTTGAATAGGATGTAAGCCTGATCCAAACCTCCACGCGGCGGTTCGTCTCCTGGGGGAAGTGGCGTAGCCTCAATGATGTCCATTAGACCCCATTCGTTATTACCAACAATCCGTCCTGCCAGATAGAAGTGTGGGCCGGGTCCGTCGAAGCATCTTGCGGAACTAACGAAAAAAAGTGTATCTGAACTACTAAGCGGTTCGAGCTCAATACATCCCTTATCCTTAAACAGAGCTGAAAGTTTCGGTTGCAGACCGCACGCAAAGCCCGGGGCCACGCATGTATTGCTGCCCCGTCCGTCATGGACGCCGAGGCCCTCAAAGCGAAACAGGTCGCGCATGTAAGAGCCGGCGATTGTGGGGATGATTACCGTCGGCATAGCGACACCTTTGTCGTCATCATTAGCTTTCTTGAGAAGTGACACTGTGGCGGTGGGGTCAGTTCGAACTCCGCCGGCGCTGATTGTAAAGGCCGGTGACTGCTCCACCCGTTCCACCCCAGTATGCCGCATGGTTTGTTCGAACTGTCGTCGCTCAACAGCCGTGGCGAGCACTGAGTGCGGAAGCCGGTAATCGCTGGTTGCGGCATTCACCATCTCGGCCAGAGTCCTCCGTGCAACATCATCGTCCAGATTCTTGTCAAGCGTCTGCGTCTGACCCGACATTAGCATGGCGCGTGTCACTTCGTGATCGGCGCCGGCAATGGATTCGTGCAAGTAGCGGTTCTCGTCCCCGTCTTCTCGGCTCAAGCGGCGGAACGGAACTATGCGACGCCCCCGGTTGGAAGTGGCGGCAAATTTTGCTTCCGAAAGGTCCAACACGATTAGTGCGGCGCGGGCCAGATCTTTGTCTCCGTGTACGGCGGCAAAATCGTGCAGGTTAAGAATGGCATTTAGGCTGTAACGACTGTAAGGCCGGGCGTTGTACTCCTGGAAGTCTTTGCGAGCAATGTCCTGGAGGCGTTGCAGCAGCCAGACGCGCACGCCTGCCTGGTCCTCGCGCAACTCGGCAACCAAGTCGGAGTCGTAATCTTCAGCTTCCAGGCGGGCAATGATGTCGGCATTGGTAAGGAACTTGGACGTCTCGATGTTTAACCGGTGGTTCTCGGTTTCAGGTATACGGACATCCCAGTGTGAAAGAGCAATATCTTCCAACTCGGCGCCTCCAGTAGCTGTGAGCAGAAACGGTGCGGCGATTAATGCGCCAGCCCCCGGAACTACACCGTAGGTCAAGTAGGTGAGCACGGCCCACTCGAAGAAGTCCCCCAGGTCGTGAACGAACTCCTTGAACCACGAGTGGCGATCCGCAGTGTCTTCGGGGCTACCCAATTCGTCTCCGGCCGGTTCGTCACAATCCAGGACGACGGAATAACTGGCATCCGATAGTTTGCCACGAGCGGCCAACAGATGATTGTACATATAGTCGATCGTGGATGGGTCCAGGCGGCCGCCTTGCCGCTGTCCACCCGACCCACTGAGATAGAGCATGCGCACCAACTCGCGAACGTTGACGTCCCACTCGCCATCGTTGTCTTTTTTTCCCCTCAATCTTGAAATACATGGCACACCGGACGTGCCCATCCGGGTTTTCTTTTGCATCGCCTTAATTGCGTCGTCAACTTGGAAGGACATGCATTGCATGTTCACGGTTACCTTAACCGGGAGGCTCTCTGTTGGATCAGTGTGACTCACCAAGTTCTCGTGCGTCTCTGCCGCGCAGGCTGCGGGGCCAAAAACCTGGACCACACGGCCGTGCTCTTCAAAATCCTTTCGCAGTCGTGGTATCTGCGTGGTGCATGGCGCGGTGTTATGGGCATCAAGATGGGCACGAATGTAGGCCAACTTGGCAACGAGGATGTGGGTCAAATCTTCGCCCTGACGTCCAAAATTGCCGGTCCGCATTTCTTCGCGAATTCGGAGGTACTCATCCTCGCGGCCGCAGGCGTTTGTTTCGATGACGGCTGTGGCTCGCGCCGCAAACTGGGCATCCGCCTGAGCGGCAGTTTTCGGTTCCGGTTGTGGGAATGGCAGGCTTTGCGCGAAGCTGTTGAACACCACCCCGAACAGAAGAGCGAGCGCTAAACCATTTCGGGCCAAGCGATCGCCTTTGTGTAGCCACTTGACTCTTGCACGAATCTTCGCCGCGATAGGTTCGGTAAGAACAGACAACCAAGTGAGGAAAAGCTCTTTCACAACAAGTCTCCTTTGTTGATCGACCGAGAACGAGGCAGTCAGGTGCGTGAAGACTAACTGCATTATAACTTCTAGTCAAATTAATTTGATTGGTACTCCCGACGCTGTTTACCCAACGATCTTCCTCGGTCTTTTCTGCCATTACGAATTGGGGGCTCGAATAGGACACGAACGGAAAGTTGTCCGGGTTCGAGCTCATTCTCCGTCAGTGGTCACAGTTCCCCGTTCGCGGCGTCCGGCATAGTGAAGGAACAGATCGACCCACTATATGCGGCTTTCTGTTTTCTTGGGTCACTCTTGGGTCACCGCCAATCGCAACGTGAGCAAATTTGGGTGATCAAAGATTAGTGAAAATGCACTTGTGAACACAGAGGCGATCTTGCGCGAAGAGCTTCGCCAAGTCTGCAAAACCTATATTCAAGTGCCAATGCTGGTGATTAGCCCTGTGCACTGATCGGGGTTGTTGAGCGCACAAGACCAAGGGTCCTGCGAGCATTTGGTAATTCCAAAATCAGCTTGAGGTCCTGAACATTGCGGCCGCAGGCCTTCAAACTCAAGAGCCATCTTGATGTTAAGCCAGTAGAAAAACGTTCTGAGAGAGTCTATGTAAACACTTTTACTGAACAAGCACCCTCTGTAATTGGTTTTACTTAAAATCGCGTTCCGGGGAAGCTGCTTACAAGCATGAGATGGCTACTGTGTTTTGGACAGGTTGCCGAGTGATAATGTAAGGAGATTTACTTAATCCGACGGCTGTTTCGCTCGCTCAAGGGTGGCGGCAGGAGTCGTTTGCCCTTCTGCGGGCTCGGCGGCTGAGCAGTTAATCATTGGGCACGCGTTGATGGTTGTTTGAGTGGGACTACGTCGAGGGGTTGTCCATGGCTCGGGTTGACGAAGTATGCGCGTGTCTCCTAGAGTTCAGTGCTTCGCTATTATGCGTCTGGTTAAGAAGGATTAGGTGTAGATGGCCGTCAAGATTGAGAATCAATACGCGGGAAAGCTGCCACGGAATACTTTGACGAATGTCGAGAGCGCGCTGGCCAGCGTGCCGCGCGAGCATTTGCGCGGGATCGAACGACTGCGTTTGGTTAGCGTCATTACGGAGCCAAGGGCGCGCATGGCTGCGAAGGGTTCGGACCTGCCGGGGCTCTATCATCCGCGCCAGGGTAATCAGGGGGCGTGGTTTGAAGTGGCGCTAACTCCCCTGACCTCAGCCAACAAACCGTTTCACAAGCGGATAATCCCGCGGCTGTCGTTCAAGGGGAATCTATCCGCAGTGATTTTTTCATTGGTGGCGCAGCATTACCATCTGACTCTGCGTCATTCGGTGAAGCGCGGATCGGTCGAGCCCGCAGTGCGCTCCTATGTCGAAAAGCAGTTGAAAGCGTGGAATGAAGACCAGCACAAGATTCGGGCGAAGCTTTTCAAACCCCTCCAGCCCACGCTTGAGCGTTGGAGTAAGTCTCTGGCAAAGAGAGCGGCGCAAGAGAAGAAGAAGAAGGGTTAGTTGGAGCGCGGTCATCCTGTCCGCCAGCGGCGCAGCCGCTCCTATTTTTCTTTTAGGGGGATTTAGTTCAAGGCTGTTCGCGCTCAGGCGGACAGGATGTCCGCGATCCGTCGCGAATGGTTTTCTCAACTGAAAAGGACCACAGACTTCAGTCTGTGCCACTAATCAACTCGCCTCGTCGATGTTCTGCGCCGCAGCATTCAACGCTTCGAAGAGTTCTTCAGCCGAGATGTTCGCCTTCTTGAACTTCACCTCAACCTTGAATTCCCTGCCCGGCGCTTCGTAACGATAGACGTAAGGTTCTGAGGCTCCGGTAGGATCGACGAAAGCTCGTCGGGCCTTGCGGGCTCCGTCGCGCGTCAGACCCTCAGAGGCTATCTGCTCGGCCATCACGCGCATCGATTCGTCATCCGGCTGGCGGACAATCTGCAGCAACAGCGACTTTGAAGAAATGTCTGAGGCGCGACAAATCTCGCGGATTTCGGTGGGAATTGAAGCGATCGACAAAGCCTCTGTCACAGTGCTGCGGCTCTTCCCTACTTTTCGGGCGACATCTTCGTGAGTGTAGCCAAAACGTTCGCACAATGCGCGCAGACCGTCGGCCTCTTCCCAGGGCGTCAGGTCCTTCCGCTGCATGTTCTCGATCAGGGCAATTTCAGCGACGGCGCTCTCATCGACGTCCATCTCGATGCAAGGAAGTTCGGTCAGGCCGGCCGCGGTTGCGGCGCGCCAACGACGTTCGCCGGCGATGATCATCCAACGGCCCAGGATCGGCTTAACCAGCAGCGGCTCAAGTACGCCCTTTTCCTTGATCGAGGCCGTGAGATCGGTGAGGTCACCTATCTCGGTGCGGGGCTGATCGGGGTTGGGATCGATCTTATCGATCGGGACCAAACGCCCGACGTGAGTTGTAGTGTTGGTCTGCGTCAACTCTTCGACGTAGTGCGCGTCGTGGCGCATGCTCAGACCGGCGGGCAAGCCTCTTCTAGACACGGCTCATCACCTCTTTGCAAAGTTTTTCGTATTCGACTGCGCCCGAAGACTGCGGCGCAAAAGTAAAAATGGATTCTTTGTATGCCGGCGATTCTTCCAATCGCACGCTCTTGGTGATCACGGTGTCAAAAAGCTTCGGCCCAAAAACGCGGCGGATTTGTTCGTAAACTTCCTTGCCCAGCGTCGTTCGCTTGTCGTGGAGCGTGACCAGAACCCCGACCATTTCCAGCTTGGGATTCGGGCGCGCTTTTACCTTCTCGATCGTTTCCAGCAAATCGTCGGTTCCTTCGAGCGCGAAATAAGACGATTGGATTGGAATCAGTACGTGGCTCGAAGCCACGAGCGCGTTGACCGTGATTAGTCCAAGCGTCGGCGGAGTGTCGATCACGATCACCTTGTAGATCTTCTTCAGCGGTGCGATGCGGTCTTTCAAACGAAAAGGTGCGTCAAAGTCGCCGACCATTTTTGACTCGAGCTTCGCCAGGCTAATCCGCGCCGGAATGATATCGAGGTTTTCAACCGGTGTCTTATAAACCGGCAGTTCGTCAGTTCCCTGCCCGTCCATCATCAACTCGTAAGCCGAGCGATCGATCGCCAGCGGATCAAGAAACGAGATGGAGCTATTAGCCTGCGGATCGAGATCGAGGAGCAGCGTCTTTAAACCCTGCCGCGCAAAGGCTGCCGCGAGATTGATCGCGGTAGTGGTTTTTCCCACCCCGCCCTTTTGATTGGTGATTGCTATTATCACTGGGTTGTTCTGCTACCGCAGGTGGTACTGACTACATCGGAAGATCACTGGCGTCGCCGATGACATCGGGCCATTCTTCCTCGCTAACCTCACCTTCGGATCCGCCTTCCTCATCGGTCGCGATTGAGTTGCGCGATGCCTGAATGACATCCAGGTCGACGTAGATCGGACAATCCGCGCGCAGCGCCAGGGCAATCGCATCAGACGGGCGCGAATCAAGCCGCATCGGCTCGCCGTCATCTCCGGTCAATTCAATTACCGCATAAAACGTATTATCGCGTAACGACGTAACCACAACGCGATCGACTCTCAACCCCAGCTCGACAATCAGATTGCGGAGCAGGTCATGAGTCATTGGGCGCGGCGGCGCAATTTTTTCAATCTCCAGGGCAATGGCATTTGCCTCGTATGCTCCCACCCAGATGGGGAGCATCGTTTCGCTGTTGATGTCCTTGAGAATAATGATCGGCGTGCCACTATTAGGATCCATCATCAGCGCCCGTATCTTGACCTCGATCTCCATTGGCTCTACCCCGCTATTGTACACAATCCTGACTGACTCAGAACGCCGCCGCTACCTGACCATAGAGACTATTTGGCTTGGCCTCAGTCACGCGGACCGTTACTACATCTCCGGGCGCGGCTGTTCCGCCCGGAAAATTTACTACCTTGTGACAGGTCGAGTGTCCACTCATGTCCTGGTCTGACTTTGAACTGGGCCGTTCGACCAGCACGCTCATCTCACGACCGATATAGCTCTCGTAAATCTCTTGCTGAAGTCGATGCTGCGTTTCTTCCAACTCGAGAAACCGTGCGGTCTTTTCACTCATGCTGACGTCGTCGACGAGTTTGGTCGCGGGCGTGCCCGGGCGCTCTGAGTATTTGAAGATATAGAGCGCGTGGTATCCAACCTGCTCGATCAGCTTAAGCGTGTCGCGAAAATCACTTTCGGTCTCACCGGGAAACCCGACAATGATATCACTGGTTATGGCCATTGGGCGCTGCGCATTTTTGATCGCGGCAACACGGTTCAGATAGTCACTCGACTTGTGTCCACGGCGCATCGCGCGGAGAACGCGATCGCTTCCCGACTGCACCGGCAAGTGAATCCACTCGCAAAGATTCTCGTGCTCGTCGATTGCGGCCACAATGTCCGGATGAAAGTCGCGCGGGAAAGATGTCGCGAACTTAATTCTTTCCATACCCGTTGCGGCCGCGGCCCTCAACAAACGACTGAAGGGTGTCGCGCCTTTGTACTCTTCAAGTCCGGCCACAGTTTTCGGACGATAGCTATTCACGTTCTGTCCGATCAGATGGATCTCGCGATAGCCGTGATCGCGCAGCTCATTTATTTCGGCGATGACGTCGGCAGCTTCGCGGCTCTTCTCGCGGCCGCGTGAGAAAGGTACGATGCAGTAGGTGCAGAACTTGTTACAGCCTTCGATGATGGGAACGAAGGCCACGAACTTCGAAGTGCGCGCCGTCGCCGGTACATCCCAGTTCTCACCGTCCCCGCGCTCGTCGAGATCGATGACCCGGCGTTCGCCATCGAGAGCTCGATTGACCAATTCGGGCAGACGGTCCGTAGCCCGCGTGCCTACAATCAGGTTCACCGAAGGGCTGTTATCGAAAAGACTCTTCCCTTCCAATTGCGCGACGCAACCCATGACGCCAACCACCGGTTCCCTGCCCAGACGCTGCCGTCGAACTTCGCCGATGCGCGTGAAAACTTTATGGGCCGCGCGCTCCCGCACCGAACAAGTGTTGAAGATAACTACGTCGGCGGCCTCCGGAGATTGGCACAAATCAAATCCGGCCGCGCGCAGACGTACATCAGCACGCTCGCTATCAGCGACATTCATCTGACAACCAAATGTTTCCAGGTAAACCGTCGAGCCCATCGCAGATTTCATTGACGACGAGCAAAGTCTAACAGATTTTGTCGTGACGTTCCTATCAATCCAAATATTATTGGGCACCAACATACTTGACTCATCAATCAACTCGGACGCGAGTTCCGAAGCGCCAAAGGCGCGCGATGTAATAGCCCGGGCCAACGGCCCGGGTATGATTCGCGCATTAACCGGAAGCGCTGAAAGCGCGACATG
>Ga0137404_10000450_pt1 | contig 27012 bp, 18 predicted proteins | sample CZOMad2_1_16fung_FD_108285 | JGI IMG/M metagenome (GOLD analysis project Ga0137404, IMG submission 108285) | Vadose zone soil fungal communities from Angelo Coast Range Reserve, California, USA - CZOMad2_1_16fungal (Illumina Assembly) | ecosystem: Environmental > Terrestrial > Soil > Vadose... | reverse complement strand
GGTGCGGTGGTTAATAGAGACATTCCGCCGCGTGTGCTCGCCGTCGGAGTGCCCTTGCGGGTGGTTCGCCAACTGGAGTCCCCGTAGCCGCCGCAGGAAGGGCTGTCGAGCCGGGCGGCAAGGTGCAGTGCAGGCGGACGCGGGGATGCGCCATCCCTGGCAGGTTGGGCCCAATTTGCCGGGCCTGGATGGCATTTGCGGTGTTGCTGTCCAAGGTGACCACGCCGATCTTCATGGGAAGGACTGACCGAGAGCGCCTGGGACGGTAGAGAAGCGAACCAGGAGCGGAGTGATTTGCTGCGCCCTTTCCGAGGAGTGCGTATGGCCAAGTCGGGCCCCTTCATCTACACGATCGTCCAGCGCGAGCTCTGATCCTCCCTCGATCGGCGGACAACCCCGCGCGGGCAAGGCTGGCGGCACCGGTATGAAGGCCGCCGCAAACGCAGCATGGCTCACGGTCACGCGCCTCGGGGCCGACCTCCTTGGCTTCCTGTTCTTTATCGCCATTGCCCGCCATTTCGGCCCGGCGGGCACAGGCGCCTACTCGTACAGTTTTGCGGTGGCTGCGGTGGTCTCAGTGTGCGGGGGCCTCGGGTTGGATGTCTACGGGATCCGCGAGTTCGCGCGACTCGACGAAACCGCCCATCGGCCGCTGCTCGCAAGTCTCCTGGGCACCCAAGCGCTCGCGGTTGTGGTTGCACTATCTGGTCTGGGCGTTTACCTGCTTGCTACGCACCCAGACTTTTCGACCGGCCTTGCCACGGTATTTCTTAGCGTTCACCTGCTTGGTTTTGCCGTGGCCAGGACGCTCTTCGCGCCCACCTTTGCGCGCCAGGAGATGGCGCTCCCGGCGCTTGCTGAGCTGGTCTGCCGTGGGGTTGCCATCATAGCCGGTCTCCTGATCGTCGCACTTGGGCCCGGTTCGCTGATCAGCGCGCTGATAGGATTCCCGATTGCAGGACTTGTGCTTGCGGTGATCGCGGCGGGTTCAGCCCGGCGGCACGTCGGGTCTGTGCCCCTGCGGGCGGGGTGGGGAACGATAGGGCGCACCGTTCGGGTGGCTTGGCCATTCGCGGCATCCGACATCGTCTTTCAGGTTTACGCCCGGGCCGACCTGGTGCTGCTCACACTGGTCGCGGGCCAGGCGGTAGCGGGCATTTATGCCTCGGGGTTCAAATTTGTCGAAGTAGGGACGATGCCGCTCACCTTTCTGAGTGTAGCGGCGTTCCCCCACCTGAGCCGACTTTTTGAGTCGGACAATCGCGGCTTCGCGGCAGTTGCCAACGGGCTTCTCCGGAGGACGTTGTTCCTAGGCGGCTTGATCGCATGGGGCTTCTACTTCGTCATGCCGACGGTGATCGTTCCGGTATTTGGCTATCGCTTTGCCGCGGCAGCATCGCTGATGCGGCCCCTTGCGGGGCTGGCGCTGCTCTTCGCTGCGGAAATTGTGCTGGTGCGGATACTACTCGCCGCTCATCTCCAAGTCGCTCGCGTGCGGCTGTTCACCATTGCCACGGTTTTGAACGTCTTCCTAAATCTGATTTTGATCCCGCTGTTCCGGATTCAGGGTGCTCTAGCGGCCTGGATCATCACACTGCTCGTGATCAACGTTACGTACGCGCGGGCCATACGGGACTGCGTGTCTCGCCGCGATCTGGTCGGCGCCTTCAGCGGCTATGTCGCGGCGGCGGCGGCCGGCCTAGGCGCCGGCGTGCTCGCCAGTGGTCTGGGAGGGGGAAATTGGGTCGCCGCAGGCGTGGCGTTGACCGCGTACCTCTTCGCAACCGCCCTCTTTGGCGTGCTCCGTCCGGCCAGGCTGGAGTGGCGGTCCTGAGCGGGATTCTGCGTATCGGGGCCACTCCCGGTGCTGAGTAGGCGCATCGCGCAATATTTTGCTTATCGGACGCTGTGGGACTTGCGGTCCGCGAGTGATTCCCCCATGGTGGACGTCTTCGAGCGCCAGGGGCTTCGGGTGCCCTGACGCGGTCTTTCCACGCTGAGGCCGGCAAGGGGATGCCTTGGCCTCGGCAGTCCCGGTGTAAGTTGCGCCATTACAGCGGGTCCCGCGGATAGATCCGTCGGATTTCACGGCCGCTCACACGGGCTAGATCACAGCGATACGGTGCGCGCTTCCGTAGGTCGGCTAGGGCGAGCTCGTATGCTCCTGAGGCCAGGCACCGGCCGACTTTCCCTTTCGCCAGCGACGTCGCGGACCACCCGAGGCGGTACGGTTGCGCCGCCACATTGAGATCACACCGACCCCCTGACGGGAGCCAGTCGCAATGAAGATCGCCATCATGATGCGCGCGATGGAGCAAGACAGTGGCCACCGAGCCATCATCGAGCGGTTAGTGGAAGACATGCTCCGCATCGAGGAGGCCGCGACCTTCCTTCTCTTCTACCGCACCGACAAGTGGTTGGGTCGTTTCGCCTCCTATCCAAATGCCAGGGAAATGATTTTGCAGGCCCCTCACAAGCTCCTGTGGGATCAGGTGGCGGTGCCCTTTCGCGCTTGGAAGGAAGGCGCCGATGTGATCTATAACCCTAAGTTCAGCGTGCCGTTGATCAGCTCATGCCCGGTCGTGATGGGCCTCCATGAGCCGGCCTGGTGGGCCTGGCCCGAGCACTATGAGCTGCTCGATCGAACCTACATGAAGCTGATGCTGCCTCTCTATGTGCGGCGGGCGGCCCACTTGTTTCCTATTTCCCAATTTGTGGTCGCTGAGAATCGCAAGTACATCCGGTTTCCGCTCGAGAAGGCGACGGTGGCATATCCGGCCCCGATGGAGTATTTCCGACCGATCACGGACCGCTCGGTGCTCGACGAGCTCCGGGTGCGGCTGGCCCTTCCGGAGCGCTTCATCCTGTCGGTGACCCGCGTGGACCATCCGGGCCTGACTGCATCCAGATCATTCTTTCCTGGCAAGAACGTAGAAATGGCCGTGCGGGCGTACCAGCGGTGTCGGGAACAGGTACCCCACCGCCTCGTGATCGCAGGGCGTCGGGTGAAGGAGTACTTGCTGAGCACCGGGTTCAGCGAACAGGATCTCGAGGGTATCGTCTTCATCGGCTTCCTCGCGCACGAGGAGATACCCAAACTGCTCAGTCTCGCCGATGTGTTCGTGCTCCCATCGTTCTACGAGAGCTACGCTATGGCGTTGGTGGAAGCCATGGCCTGTGGGTGCCCGGTGGTGGCCTCCGAGAGCGGAGCCTGCCCGGAGATCACCGCCGACGCCGGCCTCCTGGCGAACCCGAGCAACCCAGACGATTTCGCCGCACAAATCCTCCGGGTGCTGCGCGACCAGCGTCTGGCGGCGGACCTGCGGGCTCGCAGCCTCGAGCGCGCGGGATTCTTTAACAGGGGGCGGGCAGCGTGGACAGTGCTGCAGAAAATGCGCGAGGTCTCGTTAGCCGGGACCCGCCGTCACAAGGCGAAGCCCAGCTCAGGCGATTCGCTCGTCAATCACCGGTACTGAGCCCTCTCCGGCGAGCCGATAGATAGCCGCCCCACCCCCCGCGGAACCAGGTTTCGATCGGGACGGAACCCCCCGGCGCCGAGGAGGGCGCGTCACGGGACGAACGGCAGCTGCGCCCCAAGCCGCGGCGCAAGGGCCCGAGCGTAGGTGGCGGTCATATGGTGGGTATCCCGGAAGACGAGAATCCGTCCAGCGACGGCCGGGCACATCTTGGTCCGACATAACCACGGCGTCGGGTCGATGAACGTCGCGCCGTCGGCCTCGGCGATCATCCGCTCGCCAGCGGTTCGGGTGGGATTGGCAGCCTTGTCGAGCGGGTTGGCGCAGGCAAAGGCATCATAGCGGTGGCTCGACAGGCAGACCGGTGCGTCACCGGCCAAACGCGGGGTATCGCCGATGATCACGACCGCTTGTGCGGCGGTGGAGACGCGCTTGATCGTGCGGTCGAGAGCCTGCTGCCAGAGGTCCTCGCGCTGCTCCGAGGCCACCGGCTGATCGTCCAACGCGAAGACATGGCCTCGGGAATGCGAGATGACGACCAGTCGGGGGTGAGCGGCGGCGATCCTAGCCAGAGCGCCCGTTCGCCAGGTGTCGCACTCCGTGTACGTGCGGTTGAGCTCGGGGTTCCAGATCGTAGCCTCGGCAGCGGAGCAGGCGGACTTCGTGAGCGACAGTAGGCGCCAATGGCGCTCCAGGGCGAGCCGCTCGAGCGTGGGAAACCACTGCGCGGCGTGCGAGTCGCCAAACAGCACCACCGTCGTGGTGGACGTGAGATCGCCATAGGTGCACGGTCCCGAGCGCGTGTCCCTGTACGGTAGGTGGCACCCGTCCTTGTAGATCCGAGGCAGGTCATCCCGGGCCGCCGCAAGGGAGGGGACCAGATCCAGCGGGACCGGACCCCGCAGCCGGGTGGACCCGATAACCCCGGCGCCGACCGACAGGGTGGCCACGATGAGCGAGATCGCTCCTGCCATCGCCAGCGTCCTGCTGGGCCGAAGCACCGCCAACCGACCGTGCCGGATTGGCTCCTCGATCCACCGCTGGCTGGCTGCCGCGACCGGAATAACGAGGAGCGCGAGCGGGAAGCGGACCCGAAGCGGCAGGGCCCTTCCAAGCGCCGCAGCCGGGAGAAGGAGCGCCGGCCAGTGCCACAGATAAAGCGAATACGAAATGTTGCCTAAGAACCGTAGTGGCGGCACGGAGAGGAGACGGGCGACCCCAGATCGTGGCTTGCGGAGGCCGGCCACCAGAATGAGGGCCGTCCCGATCGTCGGCATCAACGCGGCGGTGCCCGGGAACGGCGTGCTCGTGTCGAACACCACCGCGGACAGGCAGACGAGAGCAAGGCCAAGGCAGCCGGCGACGACCGACAGGCGCGTGCCGGGCAGAGACGCCCGCGATCCCACGACCACGATCGCACCCAGGGCGAGTTCCCACGCCCGGCTGGGAAGCGAATAGAAGGCCCACGGTGCGGCGGCGCTGGTCAGTACGATCGCTAGGACCAGCGATGCGATTCCGATGACGACGACGGTGATCGCGATGCTGACGGTCGGTTTGGACCGGCCCCGTGCGACCAAGAGAAGCAGCGCCGGCCAAAAGAGATAAAACTGCTCTTCGACTGCCAGCGACCAGTAGTGCAGCAGCGGTGACGGGGCAAGGTCGGCCTGCAGATAATCGGTCGACTGCAGCGCGAACCGGATGTTGGCCGAGTAGAGTGCGGCCGCAATCCCGTCGCGCGCGACATCCGGCACGCGCAGTGGCGGTAGAACGAGCGCGGACACCAGCACCGTCGTCACGACCGCGCACGCGGCAGCGGGCAGGAGTCTCCGCGCACGCCGTGCATAGAAGGCAGGCAGCGAGATCGCGCCCGTACGCTCGAGCTCCCGAAGGATCAAGCCGGTGATCAGGAAGCCAGAGATGACGAAGAAGACGTCGACGCCCACGTAGCCGCCCCGTAGACCGGGAACGCCCGCGTGATACGCAAGGACGGCGAGGACGGCGACTGCCCGCAGCCCCTCGATATCGGGGCGGAACTCATCGGAAGCCCGCGCTGGACGGGGAAGCGAGGGTCGGGGAGGAGTCTCCACGAGACAGTCGACTCTCTTGAGAACAGCGCTATGAGTTCAAGTGTTCAGCCGTACTGCGAGGACTACGACCGAACGGAGTCGAGGAGCGCCGCCGCTTCCACGACTGCCTGCAGCGATCGCCCGCTGACGTCTCGTCGCTTGGAGGATGCGGGCGGGAGGTCACGGACCGCACGCGCTCACCCTCGTGGCGCTGGGTGCGAGGAGCCCGTGCTCCTGGATATAGTTCGCGATGGCTCTAGCCGCGAGCAGCTGAGCCGCTCCCCCGGGATGGCTGTCAAACGCGGTCCCCCACCAGTCCTTCAAATCCTTACCCGCCGACAGGAAGGCTGGCAGGAGGTCGAGAACTTCGAGCCCTGCCTTCCGGGCTGCCGCGGCCACCATATCGTGAATTTCCTTCTGGGGGTAGGTTGCCATCGTCCAGCGGCCCGGGAAAAGATAGGGGTAGAGGACGAGGAGGATTGGCTTGCCATTCCGCGCGGCCGAATCGCCCATCTCGCGGAACATTCGCTGTTCCCACAGCCACCCCGGCGCGTTCGGCGCGAACTCGCTGCGACCGATGTCCAGGACGTTCAAAAACCGACTGGTAAGAACGCGCTCCAACAACACGAGAATGCCACTGTTCCGGATCCAACCGATTCGGTACGGTGGGGGAACCAGGCTCACGGCATCGGGGCCGTGAGCCTGGTTGCGAAAGTTTGGAAGGCTCACATGGGCGTCATTGTTGAGCCATTGGACAATGACGAGGTCCGGGTCGAACTGCCACCCAATCCGGCGAAGCATCTCGGCCTCGTTTCCGGTCGAGAATCCGCTGTGCCCCATATTGACGACTTCCGTCGGCGCGCCTGCCGGCGGCTGGGTCAAGCGATGCTCCAGCAGCGCCGGCCACGTGCTGTCGGAGGAGGCGATCTTCGAGCCCCAGGTAAAGGAGTCACCCAGCGCGATCACTCGGCGCACGCCGGGTCGTCGTCGGGTATCCTCGTAGGGTGAGCGGAAACCGAAGAAGTTGCCCTTCCGGCGGCTATAGTCAATCTGTGGTCCAACGTCGTAGCGGCTTTGGCCCCACCCCGCGAGCTCTGCGGGCGTTCCCAGCCGCCGGGCTACCGGCCCCCAGTTGAGAACCGCATCGACAGCCGCCAAGGTGACGAAGCCCGAAAGGCCGGCTGCGGTCCATTCCATGAGGCGCCTTTCCCAGACGGTCGATCCGAACAGGACGTCCAGCGACCAGACGACGCTGCAACACAAGCCGGTCAGCATGAACGCTACGAACGGGTTGAACGTGAAGCCCATAAGAATGACGAGGGTGACCGCGCCGATGAGCGCCAGCCAACCGCTCGTCTGGCTCATGAGGTTTCCCAGCCCTTCCGTGACCCGAGCGCTTCCCTTGGCGGTCGACAGAACCAGTGTCCCGGGTAGCAACACCAATGCGATTCCCGCCAGACCAATCGGCCCCGGGTAGTTGCCGGGATGCGCGATAATGGCGACAATCATGAGCGCGACCCAGGCAAGTCGCACTCTCCCAATGGTGATCTTCATCTGCTAGTCATGACGCGAAGCGAGAGTGATTACGAGCACCGGCCGCGTTCCCCGCCTCAGACCAAGACTGCCAGGGCGCAGAGGCGTGCTTCGGTCTCCGCCAGCAACCATCCGTCGACTGCGACGACCCGCTCCCCGGCGAAGTCCGCCCGAATACACCGCCGCAATAGCTTTCGCGTCGCGGCGGCTGACCGCGAGCCCGACAAGGCCGGCTGGTCCCCCAGCAGGCGCGCAAGCAGTGTCTGGACATCTGCCTCGTCTGGCATGGTGCGCAGGTAAGCTGCGCCGACGGCGCGGGCGCTACTCGAATCGCGCAGGCTCTGGACCAGCCGGCGTGCGAGGTCGGGGGGTACAGCGGACCGGGCGGCTTCGAATCCCCACGCCCGGCGCAGCGGGTCCAGGAGTGAAGTCGCGGCGCCGAGTAGCGCGCCTCGCAGAAATCGGCGGCGGGATCGCCTCATCGGTGGCTTAGTGGAGCAATCCCTTCAAGTGGTCAGCCAAGTGGAGACTCAGCGCCACGATAGTGAGGGTGGGGTTGGTGTAGCCCGCTGTCGGAAAGACCGAGCTGCCGGCAATGAACAAGTTGTCGATTTCATGAACGCGGCAATCCTCATTCACCACCCCTCGCTTGGGGTCGCGCGCCATTCGAGTCGTACCCATATGATGATACAATCCGTCGACGCTCTGCGGCCACCCAACGACTTCGGTGCTGGAGCGGAACACGCCCCCGGTAAGAGTTACGTTGTCGGGGAGCAGCTTCACCCGACCGAGGCCCGCTTGCCCAACTTCGGCCGCGAGGATTTCGACGCCGCGACGGAAGGTGCGCTTCTCGAGCTCGCCGAACCGCCAATCCAGGGCGATGCGGGGCATGCCGAGGGCGTCGCGCTCGTTGGTGAGTGTGACCCGGCTGCTCAAGTTAGGCTCCTGCTCGATCTCCATGGGCAGATAGTACGCCAGCGGTCGTTCGTCACGCCGGAAGAAGGCCTTGTAGGCGTACAGTGCCTCCTCCTCGAGATCGGCTGCCACCTGCCGTACGTGCACCCCAAAGTCATCGTCCAGCTTGCCCCGCCGGGCGCTCTCGATCAGCGAGTGGGCCGCACGCACACCGTCGATCGAGTTCCCCATCACCTCAAGCTCGGGTGCCGCGAGGAGCAAAATCCGGAAGTTGAGCAAACCCTCGCGCCGCTGCGTCTCAGCACTCGGGCAGAGAAACCCGTAGGGGGCCAAGCCCCGGCCGTGTTGGTACAGCCCCAGGGGAAGCGCTGGGTTCGTGGGCATGAAGACGCCCCCAAAGGGGCTCAGGTGCTCCATGAAATACCGGCCCACGAGATCATGGTCATTCCCGACGCCATTGGGGGCGACTCGGTTTGAGGCGAGCAGCAGGCGCGGGTTCTCCAGCCCGCCCGTCGCGAGGACGTACAGTCGAGCGCTGACGCGGAAGCGGGCCCCGGTCAGGCATGCCACCTCGAGTCGCTGAACCGCGCGCCCGGTGGGTGCAAGCTCGATTTGAGTGACGTTCGAGTGCAGGTACACCCGCACCTTCCCTGCGCGCTCGATCTCGTTGTGATACACGCGCCCGAAGCGGGTGGGTGGGCTTCGCCGGAGTACGCAGGTGCGGAGGCGGTCGCCGGCCAGCGGCAGCCGCGGCGAGCCGGGGGTCTCCCAGGGGTCCACTCGATAGTCGTAGGCACCGAGCTGGCAGATCGGGTGGGCTCGAAGGTAGTAGGGCTCCAGGTGGGACCGCGGAAACGGCCAGCCGCTCCCCCCCACCCAGTCGCGGACCTCGAAATCGCTCTCCTCGAGCGGGCGCGAGAGCCCGGCCCAGTGCTCCGTGCTTCCTCCGAAAACCCGAAGTCGGGTCGTTTCAAGAACGAAGTATGGAAACCCGACGTTGCGTCCGCCAGCGAGCCGCTGTGTCTCGCCATCAAGTGCGAGCCCGCCGCTCTCCAAGACGCACACCTCTAACGGGCTGCCAATGAACTCCCGGGCGATGGTGATGCCGGCCGCGCCAGCGCCGATGATGCACAAGTCGGCCCGGACCTCGGTTTCGTGGGGCAGCGTCCGTGCGTCAACAAACATGTTGCGGGACGATAAGCCAGGGCCTCACAGCCAGGGACCCACTCGGCCTGCGAGACGGCTACCCAGCCAAGCAGCCGCGCATCCCGCGAGAGTGATGGCAACCGCATCTTCCAGGGGACGCCGCGGTGATCGGCCCAGCTCTCGCAGGGCGAGAACGACCAGACCGAGGAAGAACCAGAAGCCGCTGCTGATGCACAACGCCCACCGCCAGGGGCGCTCCGGCCAGCGCATTCCCAGTACCAGCGCCGCGAGGCCGCACACGACCACCGCGAGCACCGAGGGGTACCCGTCGCCCAGGTGAAACTGGGCCACGATCGCGAGGATCAGAAGGAAAACTGCGATGCCGGCAGCGACGGCGACGACGTAGGGTTGAACGACAGCCTCCCCGAGCGTGCTCGTGCGGAGCTTCAGGGGATGACAGTGGTTCGCGAGGACGCGTTCAGAAGGCGCCGGTGCCCAGGCGCAAATCCAGCGCCGCTGGTGCCGATGATAGACCACGCCCTTCTCTCGCGCAAGCAGGAGTGCGGAGGGAGCAGCGCATGGCGCTCAGCCACCGACCTAGTGCACGACGCGGTTGGTGACGATCGCGGTGGGCAAGCGGCCCATCCCCTAGGCTGCCACGGCCACGCGGTACTCCCGGCGCCAGAGCTCGAACATCGCGAGGGCGAAGAGTCTGTCGCCATTGGTCGTATACCCGCGCCGCTGGTGCCGGATGAGCCGCGCGATAAAGCGCTGATCGAACAGCGCTGGATCGGCCTCGGTGAGCACGCTACTGAGATAGCGGCCCCACTCCCCGCGGAACCAGGTTTCGATCGGGACGGAAAACCCCTGCTTGCGGCGCAGGTCCAGCCCCGGTGGCAGCACCCGGGCCGCGAGCATACGAGGCAAAATCTTGCGCGCGGTCGCGGTGGCCTTCAGGTGATCGGGGACTCGCCGGAAGGCGAACTCGATGATGCGGTAGTCCAGCCACGGTGCGCGAACCTCCAGAGAGGAGAGCATACTCGCGCGATCAACTTTCGCTAAGATGTCGTCAGGCAGGTACGTCGTCAGATCGACCGCCTGCGCCGTTTGCAGCTGGGACCGCCCAGGCTGGAAGGGTAGGGGCCAGCTGGCCTCGTGCGCTCCGCCGTTGAGGCCGGTTCGCCCCCGCAGCATCCGCCGACTCCAATCGTCGAACAACATCACCCCCCCGAGGCTACTTGGGCCGGGCATCCCCAATCGAAGCAGGAATTTTCGTCCGGCCAGGCCGACCGGCATGACGCGCGCCGCACTGGCTGCGAGGACAGACCGGACAGGCCGCGGCAGCCGGCGGCGCCAGGACTCGAGCCGGTACAGTTCGTTATACCAGGGATACCCTCCGAACAGCTCGTCTCCTCCATCACCGCCGAGCGCGACCGTGGCGTGCTGGCGTACGAGCCGGGACACCAGATAGGTCGGGACCATGGACGAGTCGCCGATCGGTTCATCGTACTGGCGGGCCAGTACTGGCAGGAGATCCACGGAGGCCGGCTCCGCTTCGAGCTCAAGATGGTCGGTGGCGAAATGTTGGGCCACGAGCCGCGCGTGGGGTGCTTCATCATAGGTGCCGTGCCCTGGAAACGAGATGGTGAAGGTCTTCACCGGGCGGGAGGACGCTTCCGCGGCGAACGCCGTTACCAGACTCGAGTCAAGTCCGCCGCTCAAGAGAATCCCGATGGGCACGTCCGCCATCAGTTGGCCCTTGACGGCATCGCGCAGGAGCGCTTCTAACTCCAGAAGCAAGTCGTCCGTCGTGGTGGCTTCATCGATTGCCGGCGGGGGGACTTCCCAGTACCCCCACACATCGAGGCGATCTCGCCCGGGCTCATAGGTCAAAGCGTGAGCTGGTGGCAGCTTTCTGACCCCCTGCAGCAGGCAGAGCTGCCCTGGGACGTAGCCCGCGGCCAAGTAGTAGTCCAGCGCGCACTGGTCCAGAACCCGCGGCATCGCGGGGTTTGCCATCAAGGTCTTGAGCTCGGACGCGAAGGCAAATTGCCCGGCAGAGTGCCGGTAAAACAGCGGCTTCTCTCCCGCACGGTCGCGGGCGACGAAGACCAGCTGGCGACTATGGTCGTAGAGAGCGAAGGCGAACATCCCATTTAGGTACTTGACGCAGTCCGTGCCCCATTGCTGGTACGCGGCCAGAATGACCTCGGTGTCGCTTGCGCTACCAAAGCGATGCCCCTTTCCCTCCAGATCCCGCCGGAGGTTCTGAAAATTGTAGATCTCGCCATTGAACACGATTTGGAGACAGCCGCTCGCGTCCATCATGGGCTGGTGCCCCGCCGGGGACAGGTCGATGATGGCCAGCCGGCGGTGCGCGAGTCCTACGACGCCATCCGGGGACCGCCAAAGACCTGCGTCATCGGGTCCCCGATGACGCAGGGTATCCCGCATGCGAACCAGGAGCTCGACCGAAGCCGGATGGGCTGATGAGACTATCCCTGTAATGCCGCACATCGTCTGCCCTTTGTCTGATCTTCAGTGGATCTGAGCCAGGCCGTCGATCCCACCCAATCTAGGAGCGCGATGCGCGTGCCCGCTACGGCGACCGGTCACCCGCCGCCCACGCGAGTTGCGATCGGGGTAGAGCCCATGCACGTTACCACCTCCAACGGATTCCCCCGTCGAGAGAGCACGGCTGGTGAGCGCATGACTACTGGTGAGCGCATGACTAGTGGACTGACAGACCGCCACCGGCCCCCCGAACAGGTGGCGATCCTGGGCGGCACTCTCGGCCTGACACTTGTCACCGCCATCTATGCCGCGCTGTTCGCCGAGGTGCCGTGGAACAATGAGGGCGTCTACCTCCTCGCTCCATGGAGATGGTGGCGGCCAGACTTCCTCGCCAACGACTGGACCTTCGGGCTGCGATGGCGCGAGCATACGCTGTACGATGCAACGGCGGGCCTGCTCTCGCTGATCCTCCCGATGACGGCGTTCGCCTGGGTGCTCAGGCTCGCCTGTTGGTCGTTGGTCTATTACGCGCTCCTGCGCCTGGCGCGCCGCCTTGGCCTCGCGCCGCTGGCCGGCGCTGCGGCCGTGTTGCTCTGGATTGGCGCAGGCCAGGCGATTGTGGGTGCTGAGTGGATCATCGGCAACGCAGAGGCAAAGGTCCCCGCCTATGCGACGCTGTTTCTCGCGCTCGAACAGTTGCTCGATCGACACGACCGTGCCAGTGGTCTTCTTCTCGGCCTGACGTTCAGCCTGCACCCGGCGATCGGCGCCGGAGCGCTGGTTGGCATTGCCGGGGCGCTGGTTCTGATCCGCGCGCCGCTGCGACGGTGGTCCACGGTGGGGATCTGGTTTGTCCCTGCGTCGCTCCCGGGCATCGTGACGGCTGCGATGATGAGTCGCGGCATCGAACCCAACACCGCCGCCATGTGGGCGTTACTGGTTCGGGCTGCGCTGCCGTGGCATTTGGATCCCGCGTTCTTTCCGCTTTCCGACGTCATCCGTCTGCTGGCGTTGACCTGCCTCCTCGCGACCGTCACGATGCTCCAACGGGTCACGGAAGACTGGCGCTTGCTCATGGGCTTCGTGGCTGGTACGGGCCTGCTCGCGCTGGGTGGGCTGGCAGCCAGGGCCGTGCATGCCTACTGGGCGTTGCAGGTCTACCCGTTCCGCCTCTTCCCGGTGGTGGTGCCCCTGTTCCTGTGCTTCGCGGTCGTTGGGGGATTGTTCGGTCAGTCGGCGGAAGGCCCAAGACGATATCCGTTCGGCGTGGCCGTCGGCGCCGCCTTCGCCTTACTGGCCGCCTACCCCATCGGGAAGCTCACCGCAGAGGCAGATCGGCTGCTGAGGCACCGGATTCCCCTCGCCCGGGGGCCGGAACCCGCGACGGTCGAGTGGCGCCCGGCGCTGCGTTGGGTGGCGGACAGCACCCCGACCGACGCGGTCGTCCTGCTCTCGCCATGGAACAAAGAGAGTTTCTTCTTCAGCCGCCGCCCCGCCGTCGTAAGCTTCTGGGCGCTCCGGGTCGATCGGATGGCCTCCTGGTGGAGTCGGCTCCAGGATCTTTCCGGGCCCCTGAGTCCCCTCTATCCACCATCCCCGTTGCACCTCCAGGCCAGGTTCGACTCGCTCTCGACCGAAGCGGTGCTTCGCCTCGCTCACCGTTATCGCACTACCTTCCTGGTGACCCACGGCATCTACCCCTTCCCGCTTCGTTTTTCGGCGGGTCGTACCCGGGTCTACGCCCTACCTCCCTTCTAAGCGCGACGTCGGGTGTTGTCCCACCGCCCTTGGAGCTGGTCGACGGAGATTCAGCGCACGCCAGTTGATGGTTCTCGCCGAAGCACGCGCGCGGCCGCTAGGCGCCAGGGCAGGCCGAAGGCTTCGACCATCACCCGGCGCGATAGCTTGCTGACGCCACGACGCCGCTCGACGAAGACAATAGGGACCTCGCCCAGCCTGAATCTCTGGTGCGCGCGATATTTCATCTCGACCAGGAAAGCATAGCCTTCCGAGCTGACGTTCTCGAACCGAATGGCTTCGAGCACGCTCCGCCGATAGCCGACGTATCCGGAGGTGCAGTCCCGCACCCGGAGCCCGGTGGCATTTCGCAGATAGAAGTTGGCACAATAGCTGAGCGCGAGGCGATGCAGCGGCCAGTGAATAACGCTGATCCCGCGCACGTAGCGCGAGCCGATCACCACGTCCCATCTGTCCAGCCCCCGCCAGAACCGCGGCAGGTATTTCGGGTCATGGGAGCGATCACCGTCCATACTGAATATGTAGTCGGCACCGTGGTCGAGTGCCCATCGGAAGCCTTCGATGTACGCTGTGCCCAGGCCCAGCTTGCCGCGACGATGCAGCACATGCACCTGCGAAGATGCCGCCGCCAGCGAGTCCGCCAGCTCTCCCGTACCGTCGGGTGAATTGTCATCAACGACCAGGACGTTGACCTGGGGGCCGAACGCGAGAACCCTGGAGACCAACCGCGGAAGGTTGTCGCGCTCGTTGTACGTTGGGATCACGACCGTTGAGATGGGCATTGTAGGCGATTTAGGCTCAAAGTCGATGGACCAGGTAGAAGAAGGATGCAGGAAGCCGCTTCCGAGGCGATGTCATCCGCTTCGCGATCGGGAGAGCGCAACGTCACCGCGACAGCAGGCGAGCCGTGAGTCCATCTGATCGGATCGCACGACTCGGCTCCACAACATAGCGACCTACGGAGCCCTCGGGTGCCGACGGTTGCCTCGGGACCGTGGCGGTCGGTACTTTACCGGAGCGGCTATGAGAGTCAGCCCTGTAGCCGGTCAGCCGCGACGCTCAGCCTGGGTCCGATGACCAATATCGCGAGCCGCCCTTCATCTCGCCCAGCGCGACCCCGCGCCGGCTCCCCAGCTTTCCCGCCCGAACAATCATTATCGCGAGCCGTTGGGCATCAAACCCCATGAGACTCCGGCAACTGGTATCCCCTCCTCGGTTCGCGTCGTGGGGCCGAATGGCGGACAGGGCTGTTTCGCGCGAGTGGTTATGGCTCTTCGTAATCCTCGCCGTAGGCACATTCTTTCGAATCGGAGCCTGGTACCACCGCCCCCTCGACCCCGATGAGGGCGCGCAGCTCATGGACGGGCGGTTCGTGCTGAGCGGGCTCGTGCCGTTCGTCGACTTCGGCTCGCGGCAGGTGTTCTACGCGTACCTGCTGGCGGCTTTGATCGGCTTGGTAGGCCCCGACTACGAGCGCGTCCGGCTCTTCGTGGTTTTCACCGACCCCCTCAACGCCGCGCTCATATTCGCCATCGGGCGGCGTCTCTTCGATGCCCGGGCGGGACTGCTGGCCGCGGCTGCGTACCTGGCATTCCCCCTCGCGGCCGGCTTGGGGCCCATCGTGCATACCGAGTCGTTTGCCATCTTCTTCAGCAGTGCCGCAGCGTATTGCCTGCTGAGGCACCTGCAAGACGGCGGCCCCCGACCACTGCTCGCGGCTGGCATTCTGATAGCCGCAGGCGTGTATGTGCGCGAATCGGGCTTGGCGATCGCGCTGAGCGCTCTCCTCACCTTGGCTGGCGTGATGTGGAAGAGCCCGGGCGCCTTGCTGCGTCGCTATGCCGTTCTCGCGGGGGGATTCCTCATCCCGTGTATTGGCGTCGCGCTGTACTACAGCCGGTTCTTCTCAGCCGCAGATCTTTGGCGCCGCCCGCTCAACCCCTTCTATGTCCTCCGGCCTTCGCGGGGGGGCACGGCCCTGCTCACCACGATCAATCAGTCGCTCTCTGCGGGGCGCCTGGTTCCCGTGGCGGGAGCTCACCCCCAGCCATGGTGGTCGACCTGGGAAGTGGTCGGCGAAGCGGCTCTAGTATACCTGCCGCTCCTCGCCGGGGCTGGATGGGCGATTGTCACGGCCGTTGCGGGGTTGCGCGGTCGGCCCGCGTCGCGCCGACCTGGCCAGGCGGGTGCGCTGCTCTACCCATGGGTACTGTGCCTAGCCCTGGCATACGCCAACTGGATTGTACATCGCGGCTTCTTCGCTGAGTATGCGCTGGAGCTGGTGCCGCCTCTTGCCTTGCTCTTCGCGTTCGCCGTGTTCGAAGGGGGGCGGAGCTGGCATGTCGGGCCGCTACCGGGCTGGGCCATACTCGTGCTCGCAGCAGGCGGGTGGACGACCCTCGTGGCGTCGCATCTCGGGCTGCTTGACGTGCCGCGCGTCCTGTATGTCGCCATCGTGCCGCTCGTCGTAAGCTGGCCCTGGCTGACCGAGAGAGGAATCGGACGTTGGTGCCTCACGGGCGCGGCCGTCGGGCTGCTGGTTCTGCCGCTTGGTCTGCCTGCCACTCCGCAGCGCTTAATCAAGTTCATCGCATTGAGTGGGCTCATCGTAGTTGGTTGGGTTGCTGCTCGCCGGCGGGGGGCTACAGGCCAGGCGCGCCTCAGCCCGGCCCCGTACGTCGGTCTGCTTGCGCTGGGTTTAGCCGCAGGGGGACTGGACGCCATTGGACGCCCGGAACGGCTCAGACCGAGAGGCACTTGGCCTGCGAGTGTGGTGCAGGCAATCGCGGACAGCCTGCGTCGCCGCGGCCGCCCAATGGACGAAGTCATCTCAGGGGGGGTCATCTGGGAGTTCCAGGCGGGGCTGCAACCATTCGCGGGGATCACCCACCCGCTCAGGTTCCAGTTCGGGATCTCGCCACAAGAAGCAGCAGCGCTCACCTCGCGACTCAAGGCGACACCACCCAAGTTCATTATTTTCGATGGATACACCGAACGAACCTACGCCGCCGTGCTGCCCGATTTCGCTCAACTCGTGAGCGACCGGTATGACCCCGTCATGACGGTTCGGGGAGGCCGCTATCCGGTGCGGCTCTACGAGCTTCGCACTGCCAGCGGAAGCCCGTGAGCGCCCGCCGAGAGAGGTATGTGGTATCGATGTCGAATTTACGAATCGCGATTGTGACCAACCGCTTCGCCCCGTACGTGGGTGGAATCGAGCGTCAGATGGCGATGGTGGGGGCCGGTCTGGCGCGCCGGGGACATGAAGTCACGGTACTGACAAGACGCTATGATCGCGCGCTGCCCCGCCGGGAGCGTCTGAACGGCCTCACGGTGGAGCGGTTCACACCCTCTGGACAGGGGCCGGCTTCCAAGTGGCTGGTGAATCTGGGGACCTTTCGCCGATTCGTGATGAGCAAGCCGGCGTTCGATTGCGCGCTCGTGACCCAGTTCTCCGCAACGATCATGGGGCCGGCATTAACCCACGCCTTTGGACGCGGTATCCCTATCGTGATCCGACCGGCCGAGCCTGGTGAGTTTACCGGCGAAGTATCACGCCGGACTCTGTCAACTCTGCCCCGTGGCGCGCGCAGCTTGGTAGCACGGACCCTCGCCGCAGTCCGTGGATGGTCCTATGGCAAGGCGAGCGTGGTCGTGGCGATCTCAGACGAAATGGCGCGTGAAGCCGGGCAATTCGGGTTCCCCCCGGACTCGATCGTACGCATACCCAACCCGGTTGACACCACGCTGTTTCGTCCGGCGACCGCGGCAGATCGCGAGGACCTCCGTAGGGAGCTCGGTGTCGCCAGTGACACCAAGCTCGTCGTGTTCAGCGGCCGGCTGGCACGGGGCAAGGGAGCGGTAACCTTGGCGACGGCTTGGAAGGAGCTGGCCCCGATACACCCCGAGGCGCTGCTCCTCGTGCTGGGGTCAGGGCCCGGCCACGCCTCGGCGCTCGACGAAGAGCAGGCCCTGCGCCAGTACCTTCGGGCCGAGCAACTCGAGCGGCGAGTGCGGCTGTTGGGAAGCCGGCCCGATGTCGAGCGGTATCTCGCTGCCAGCGACGTCTTCGTGTTCCCTTCAGAGGTCGGGGAAGGCTTTGGCAACGCGGTGACAGAGGCAATGGCTTGCGGCGTGGTGGTCCTTGCGTCCGACATTCACGCCGGCTCAGTGGACCTCCTGGTCGAGGGGCAGCAGGGTGTCAAGTTCGAAGCCGGAAACCCGGCATCGCTCGCGAAGCGGCTCCATGAGCTCCTGCTGGATGAACCAGCGCGAATCCGAATGGGTGCCGCCGGGCGCCGTTTCGCCGAAGAGCGGCTCGACCTGAATACGGCCGTCGAAGCCTATGAGCGCGCATTGCGTAGGGCGATGGCGCACGGGTGAGCTGAGGAGATTGTCCTTTTCCAGGTCGCACGACGGGTGAATCCTGTTCACCGAATCGTGGGCCCGCCGCCGAACCGCTCGATCTCGCGTGTCCTGACCTCCCTCCCGCGGGTCGGGGCTGAGGTATCTCGGCTTCCAGCTCAGCCTGACGGCGCTTGCGCCACGGGGGTATTCCAGGTGTGGCGTTGGCGCCACAACTTTGAGTGCCCGCTGAGGCGCCTAACTTTCGGACTAAGGCCGGCTCACGCATGCAATCCCCGACCTCGGTTGCCGCTGGCCTCTGTGAAGCGGCAGCTCCCTGGTGGCCCGAGTCTTGATGGTCGGAACGCCTCACATCGTCGCGCCAGCGCGTTCCGCGCCCGGGCTGGCTGCACCTTCGATTGGCACCCATTTGTGATGCTGCCGGGATGCTTGCCCTTTGTTGCTGCGGGCCTGACGAGGCGAACAGTTCGTGCGACACCTGTCCACGAAACCGCGCTTCGCGGTAAGCACCGCCCATTGCGGCTCCGAACCGACTGAAAGGAACTGAGAGGACTATGCGTGTACTGGGACTGGGTGACCACGTCGACTGCGGCAGCGCCCTGTTGGAGGACGGGCGGATTCTGGCCGCGATCAACGACGAACGGCTGGTTCGTGAGAAGATGGTCTTTGGAGTGCCCCGTCGCTCCATTGAAGCCGTTCTCGCCCTGACCGGCACCCGCCCGGAGCAGGTGGACTTGGTCGCGGTCGGCACTCGCAATCAGCATCTCGTCCCCCAGTACACTGACTTTCGGCAGGGGTGGTTCGGGCTGAAGAGGAGCCTGGTCAAAGAGACGTTGTTCGCGGTCGCTTCCCAGGTGGCGCGTCTCCACGACACGGTTCCTGGACTCGAGACGCTCTACTATCTGCTTCGCCAGCCCTCGTACGCTCATCGCAGGCGCGCATTGCGGCGCATCCTGCGGGACGAATTCGGCATTCGGGCGCCCGTCCAGTTCATAGACCACCATTACTGCCACGCCACGGCGGCCTACTATTCAAGCGATTTTGGACCGGACGCGACGATCCTTACCATCGACGGCGGCGGTGACGGGGTTTCCGCCAAGGCGTACGACGTCACCCAGGGCCGGTTTCGCGAGCTCGTCCGAGTCGGGAGCTATCACTCACTGGGTGCGTTCTACTCGTACATCACCCAGCTTTGTGGCTTCAAGGCTGGTCGCCACGAGGGAAAGATCACCGGCCTCGCAGCCCACGGGGAGCCGCGCTACGTGAACCTGTTGGACGAGTTGCTCACGTATCGCGATGGGCGCTTCGTCAACATCGGGAACATCTTCTTCCACTCGGCGCTTGGCGAGCTGGACCGGCGGCTTCCTCGCGGCTGGTCGAAGGCGGACCTCGCGGCGAGCGTGCAGGCGCATTCCGAGCGGTTGACGGCGGAGTTCGCGAAGCACTGGATCGGCCACACCGGCCACCCCGATGTGGCGCTCGCGGGTGGCCTCTTTGCGAACGTGCGGATTAATCAGCGGGTGCACGACCTGCCTGAAGTGCGCCGCTGCTTCGTTCACCCGGGCATGTCCGATTGCGGCATGGGGGTGGGCGCGGCCCTCGCCGCGTTTTACGACCGCGAGCCGCGGCCGCTGGTCAACACCCGGTGCCTGGATACGGTGTACCTTGGCCCGGCGTACACCCCCCAGGAGATTCGGACAGCGCTCACCGACAGCCAGGTTGACTTTCACGAATCCCGTGACCTGGAGGCCGAAGTCGCACGGCTCCTGGCCCAGGGGGCGGTAGTAGCACGATTTGACGGCCGCTTGGAGTATGGTCCGAGGGCCTTGGGAAACCGCACGATCCTGTACCAAGCGACAGACCCGACCGTCAACGACTGGCTCAATGTGGCGCTCGTTCGCACCGAGTTCATGCCCTTCGCGCCGGCCGTGCTCGCGGAGGCGGCGGATCGCTGTTTCGAGAGGGTGGACGGGGCCGAGCGGACGGCTCGATTCATGACGGTCACCTTCGACTGTACGCCGTGGATGAAGGAGCGTTGTCCCGGCGTCGTGCACTTGGACGGCACGGCCCGACCCCAGCTCGTGCGGGCGGAAGACAATCCGTCGTTCTACCGGATCCTCAAGGAGTATGAACGGCTCACCGGACTACCTGCGCTGATCAACACCAGCTTCAACATGCACGAGGAGCCGATCGTCTGTTCCCCGCAGGACGCCATCCGAGCGTTCCAGCTAGGGCACCTCGACTATCTTGCCATCGGTCCCTTTCTGGCGCGCAATTCGGCACCCATCGACGTTGATGCAAGACGATCGCGGGGGACGATCACGGCGGAGCCCGTCGCAAGTCCCGCCGCATTAGGTTGAGGACCCCTGAACTGGGCGCGTCCATTCGGTGGAGCTATTCGGCGTCGGGCGGCCCGCCGCCCGCGGTCCACTAAGCCGTGCAGCTCGCGACGCGGCAGACGGTGCGACCGCGGTTGCGCGCCACCAGCTCGTAGAGCCAGGTGCCCACCCGGCCCGCCAATGGGAAATACAGCAGCGGGAGCAGCGGCCAGAGCGGCGGCACCACTCGGGCGAGTGAGCGGAACGCGTAGAAGCCGCGGGTCACCCGTCCGCCCGGTAGCGTCACGTGCATGGCGTGCCGGGCCTGCGCCGGGGTAAGCCCTGGAGCCAGACGCGAGGCCCCAGCCCAATCTCCCTCGAGATCCACGAACCTGAGCCTAGATCGCCAATCCAGCCGGTCGAGAATGGTTGCGCTGCGGATGCACAGCGGACACAGCCCGTCGTAGATCACCGTCAACTTCGCCTTCTCCTCGACTGGCTTCGGGATCCGCCGCCAGGGCGGGTAGGCTCGCAGGGCCTCGATAAAGACCACGTAGAGCACGATGAACTGGGGAAACGGGGCCCGCTGGGTGATGTAGATGGCAGCATGCAGCCCGGCGCCGGCGAGGAGGAACAGCAGCGTGAAGCGCGGCACGAGTAACGCACCCACGAATCCCACCTCGGTGGCGACGGCTATCACCGAGAGAACTCGGAGCAGGGGAACCTGTCCCGCCAGCCACACGCCCAATGCCGAACCCCTCTCGACCGCATCTTTGCCAATGAGGTAGGCCAGGCTGTAGCCGTTCATCCATTCGAGTCCGCCGTTTCGAAGCTTGGAAATGCCCGCCGAGAGATACGCCATCGCCAGCAGCCATTGCATCAAGCGGAGGGGCCAGCGCACGAACGGGCTCAATCGGGGTTCGGACGACTTCGGTTCGAACCGCATCTCGCGGACCGAGCGGCGGACGCTCTCCCGCAGGGCGTCGATCGACCAGGTCGCGGCGCTGGGGCTCAGGGCCAGTGCCCACAGTCCTATCGTGAACAACGCCTCGGTGTGATGCCCTTCGTTATAGGAATAGGAATGCGCGATCAGCAGCGTGTTGCTGGCTGCGAAAACGAGCAAGCTGGGCCGGGCGAATAGCCCGATCAGCGCGAACCCGCCGGTGACCACGGCCGCGAGCCAAACGGCGTGCAGGAACATTGGCTCGGGGCGTACGCCCCATCCGAACGGAAGGAGCAAGACCTTGAGAGTGGGGAGGGGGAGGTATTGGCTCGCGCTGAGCTTGGTCAGCCCCAACTGGTCGCCGAGATCACAGCCGGGACAAGCCCCGACCTCTCTCGAGAGCGCCGGCCAGAGAAGCAAGAGGAGCTGGAACCCGACCAAGGTGACCCGCATGAGCGCGAGATCCGTCAAGCGGGCGGGCGCGAACCAGTGCCGGTCCAGCCGCGCGAGCACGCGGCTCATCGAGGCTCGCCGGTATGGAGGGAATCGTTCGAGGTCGAGGCGGTCAGCGGCCAATCGGCGGCGACCTGCCACGGCACGTCGGGACTCTCGAGCCCGCGCGGGCCGATCTTGTAGGTGCGACGCCAGAGCTGCACGCTACACGCGGGAATCAACAGCTGCGTCGCCGCGAGCCCGCGCAGCTGATTCGCCGCGTGCTCCCGACTGGTGGGCGACGGGGCGTCCCCGAGGCCTGCCGCCTGCTTCAGCAGACGTTCGAAGGGGCCGTACCCGATCCGAAGATCGACACTCGAAAGGGGCACCGCGCTCGCACCTGGCCGACACGGAACCGCCCGCAACTCGAGACTCGAGAAGCTGTCGCCCCGCTTGTGGGTGGTGGAGTACATCGGGTAGTTGACGAACGGCCAGTAGTAGTTCCAGTACGAGCCGCGGTGGCGGAGGCTGGCAATGATCGGAAACGCCTGAAGCGCGAGCACCGATGCACAGAAAGCAGCTGCGAGCGCCTTAGTGAATGACACCGCTCAGCACTCGCATCCGCGAGCTCGGCCCCACGATCGCATGCATCAGCGGATCGAGCAGTCGGTCGCGCAAGTCGGCCTCGAACTGGGTCGGATCGGGCGACAAGGCCTTCCCGAACCGAACCATGACGAGATCGAGACTCGGCACGACCAGGATGACTTCGTGATCGGCTCCTATCCCGGCCAGCGCATCGCGCGGCACGTCCGGCCACGTGCGCCGGAGGTTGAGCCGCCATCCGCTGCTCGCGCCTAGCAGTGGCGCGACGATGCCGCCCGAGTCTGGGGGAAGCAACCCGCTGGCTGGCCGGAGGCTCCGGGCTACCAGGCCGGAATCCAGCAGCCAGCGGTCGCGCCAGCGGCCGCCGTCGAGAATGAGCTGCCCGATCCTCGCCGCGGCACGGGCCGTATAGGTGGCTCCGCTGCCGATGGCATACAGCGTCATCCCGTCCGCCGTGTACGACTGCCCGTAGCTCAGCCTCCAGTCGTCGTCGGGGATGCCGAGGGGCAGCATGATCCGCTCCCGTAGCTCGCTTCGGATGTCGTGCAGCGGCGCGTCTTTCAAGCTGGTGGCGAGCGCGTAAGCGAGTGCGTAATAGCCCACACCACTGTAGCCGACGCGAGTGCCGGGCGGGAACAGAATCGGGGCCGTGTTGATTGCCATGCTGAAGCGCTGCTCGGGGTGTTGCCAGTAGGTCAGCTTCCACCCATTCAGACTGTCCCCCGCAAAGAAGTCCACGTCATCCAGCCCCGACTGGTGCGAAGCGAGCTGATTGATCCGGATCTGGGAACGGACCGGGTCATCCTTCCAGGCAGGGATGTACTTCCACGCTGGATCGTCGAGCGCGATGCGTCCATCGGATGCCACCGCGAGAAGCGCAACGCTTCCAGTGACAGCCTTGGCCATAGCCGTCATCGCGTGGCGCTTGTTGGGCCCCGAGGTCGGCGCGTACCACTCGTAGACGACGTGATTCCCCCGGACCACGAGAAATGCCTGGGTGCGCTCGGCCGCCAGCCCCGCCCGGAGACTATCCAGTGCCCCCAGGCTCACACCTTCGCTGTCCGCATTTGCGGAAACCCACGCGACATGTGGCTCGGGAACACGACGATGCCGCCGGAGCACGGCGTGAAGCGACTTTCGAAAGGCGGGCCAGTATGCGGCGGCGAGAAATACAACCAGGATCGCCAAGCCCGCTACGCGAAACCAGAGCGCGTACGCAGACCTGGGCCGCACGCCCGTTCCGGCGGTGACGTCGATGTCCATGCTTAGGAGTGTCTCGTGGTCGAGTGCGGGCGTCCCAGGCAACCTTTGTGCCCTTGGGGCTGGGAGTCGCGGTGTGGTGGACCTGCTACACCACGCGCAGACTGGAATGTACCATCGCCGGTTTTGCCGAGCGGCGCAACCTGCCGAACGCCAACCGGCTCATCTTTGCGGCGCTGACTCGGGCTGGCGGCGCACGTAGAGGTCCACCGATGGGTTCACGAAGCCCATCGGGGGACCGGACATTCCTCGATGGGGATACTCGAACCGCTGGGCAAGCTGATATGAGCTTGCCAGCACGTCTCCCGATAGCTCCTTCGTCTCCGCGCCCTCCACGATGACCACATAGTCCGGCTTGGAATCGCTCTGGACCGGGGCCTCGCATTTCCCGGCATAGGCGTCGAACCATGCCGTATAGGGATGTGGACGGACGCGGGTCCCGAGACGACCACCCAGCCACCGCTCCATCCGAACGAGCGCGCTGCGGAATGCCTGGTATCGGGGCGATCGGTCCACTCGCTCCTTTGGCTCGATCGCGACGCTGCACCAGTCGGACCGGATCGGAGTGCGAACCGAATACCGGTCCAGCGGAAGGGCGGGTCCGTAGCCTGCCAGCAAGATGGAGGATCCAGCCGGTGCATTCTGCGCGATCCACCGGCCAGCGGCATCTCGCGCGTCGTTATCGAACTGCGCTGCCACCATTGCGGCGGCCCAGAGCGACCAGCCGAGGGCGGCTCCGATCCCCACCCATCCGAGGCGCGCCTGCCTGCGACTGACCCTGCGCAACGCGTCGCTGCAGCCGACTGCTGCGAGCAGGAGCAAACCCGGGAACAGCATGGGCGCATACCACTTTCTTGTTGCTCGTCCCAAAAGGAGCAGGGCATAAGGGATGAACGTCATGAGAAGCCAGATGGCAGTGCGCCGGTCCCGCCGCCACGCTCGGATGAGTCCGTAACCGCCCGCCACAAGGACCAAGGTGAAGACCGGCCAGCCCAGACCTTCCCACAGGTACTCGACGACCGCGGTGTACGTGTGTGCCCCGTGGGTTCGGACGGCTTGGTAAACCAAGTCCCGGACGTAACCATCCACGTACTCCAATGGCGCGGTCACGATTGTGGGGTTGGCGAGGACGAACCCGATCGGGAGCAGCAGGGCGGCAAGACCGAGGTCGCGAATTGGCCCGCGAGGCCGCGCGAGGACGAAAGCGGTGAGTAGCGGTGCCACGACGACGACGCGGTCGGACTTGAGCCCGATGGCAATGCCGCCAAGCAGAGCAGCGGCCACCAGCCAGCCGCGCTCTCCGCCTTGCATGTAGCGGTAGGTGGCTGCGCAGGCGGCCCAAAATCCCAGGGTCGCCAGCGTGTCGGCCGTGGCGAAGTGACTGATGGTCACGAGGTACGGATTGACCGCGAGGAACGCGGCAGCCAGCAAGCCTGCGCGCCACTCGAGTGAGACCGCGCCCAGTAGCGCGATCAGGACGATCAGAAGCGCCGCGTAGCTGGCGGAGACGGCCCGGGTCGCTTGCATCACGCGAACCTGGTCCCGGCGAGCCCACAGGCTGTCGGCGGTCGTCCCCTTCTGGCCCGGGCGCGGATCGAGGACTCGCTCAACGAGCTTGACCGGCACCACCCCAAGGAGCGCGAACCCATAGTAATGCAGCTCGCCATAGGGGTAATGATGCGGGTCGATGGTGCGAGCATCTAGCAGATTCCTCGCGCGGCTGTACATCTCGTCGCCGTGCCACCGGGCGGGCGCACCCCAGTGATTACCCCACACGCCCAACCCGAGACTCAGCAGCGCGAGTGTGGAGAGGAGCAGGGTCGCCCATCGTGGCATTCGCGCTCGGCCATGGGTCTGCTCCACCGCGCGCGTCGTCGGGTCGACACAGACGAGGTTGTTATCCCTAGGGTTCGTCACCGGGGAGGCTCCTTCCGACTGTCCTGCCGAGTTGTGCAACAAGAGTGGATTCCCGCGGTGGCGCAAGCGCCTGGCAAACGAGGCCCCTCGGCCCCAGAACGCTGCTCACGCCAATGTTCATCCGCGCTCGCGTTTGCCGCCAGCCGCGGGTTCGGGCCCGATATCGACAGACCTGGAGCCGGGGTGGCGCGACGGCGCGCCAAATTGGCTCGCCAACAGTGGGGCGGAGGATGGGGTACCTGTAGTGGGCCCGCTACAACAAAGATTGCATCACCGCCTCAGCTTCATGCCCCGCAGCTGACCCAAGGTACGCCTGCGAGGCCCGGGTGCCCCTCCCGCCGCAGGGGGTGCCTGGCATAGCGATTGCCCTTCCAGGTCGCATCGACCAAAGCAGAGTCAGACCGGTGCGCACCATCGCCGTTTTTCAGGGGCGCGCAAGCCGCGTGGTTCCTCTTGGCGACGGCAATACGGGTGAGCCAGTTGCCTCAATCTGAGCGCCACGTCATGGCGATGTCCCGGTACCGTGGGTTCTTCGCCGGTAGCCTCCGCCGGCGCTGGCGCTCGTTCTCTCGGTTGCTGCGCACGCGCTACCCGGCCTTTGTGTTCGGGTTCGGTCGACGCACCGCGCACTCGCCCGTCTTCGTCTACCACGAAGTGGACGCCGCGCAGTTCGAGGCCGACCTGCGCTTCCTGAGCGCCAACGGGTATCGGACGTTGAGCGCGGAGGAGTTCCTGGCCTGCGACGGACGGGTGCCGGGCGCCGTCTTCCTCACGTTCGACGACGCACGGCTGAATTTCTACGACGTCGCCTTCCCACTGCTCCAACGATATGGAGCGCGGGCCACGGTCTTCGCACCGACGCACTGGGTCGGCGAGGCGCTCGGCGATGCCCCCCCAGGGATGTTCATGGGTTGGGACCAGCTCCGAACCTGCGCCAGATCCGGGCTGGTCGACGTCCAGGCACATGGGCATCGCCACGGTCTGATCTACACCTCTGCGCGCCCGGTGGCCTTTGCGTCTCCGAGCCTGGTGGCCCGCCACAACCTCTTCGACTGGCCCTGGCGGCGGGAGGAGGGCGAGGAGCGTTCGGGTGCGCCGCCTCTGGGCACGCCGATCTACGATGCCGAGCCCATTCTTTCCGCCGGCTTCCGGCTGGTCGAAGACGGCCGCGCAAGCCGGGCATGCCAGGACCTGGTCGCAGCGCAGGGCGGCCCGACGTTTTTCGAGAACCCGCGTGCGACTGGGCTCCTCCGCCGGGCGCACGCGGAGGCAATCCGTGCCGGAAGCAGAATGGAGCAGGTGAGGGGAGCGGCCTTCGAGGCGCTGGTGCGCGAGGAATTCGAGCGCTCCCGCGATGTGCTGGAAGGACAGTTGGGCGAAGCCCCTGTGCTGTTCGCGTATCCATGGATGCTGGGGTCGGATCTGTCCGTTCGATGTGCCGCGCATGCCGGCTTCCACGCCGTGTTCGGGGTGGGCTTCGACTTCGGGCGGGCCAGCCGGATATCCGGTCCGATGCATGCGTACGGGCGAATCAAAGGGGATTGGCTCCGGTTCTTGCCGGGAACTGGCCGCCGTCAACTCCGCGCCGTCATTCCGGAACGACTCAGGGATTTCCTGCTTTCGCAGCATCTCGCTCACTGAGGGGGCACAGATGGCGAGGCAACACGTGGTGTGCGTAATGGGCCGCCCGCTCGACCAGGATGACGGGATTGGGGTCTACACCTCCCAGTTGCTCCGCAACATGATGGCGCTGGATACGGTCACGC
>Ga0137404_10000444_pt1 | contig 27309 bp, 20 predicted proteins | sample CZOMad2_1_16fung_FD_108285 | JGI IMG/M metagenome (GOLD analysis project Ga0137404, IMG submission 108285) | Vadose zone soil fungal communities from Angelo Coast Range Reserve, California, USA - CZOMad2_1_16fungal (Illumina Assembly) | ecosystem: Environmental > Terrestrial > Soil > Vadose... | reverse complement strand
CCCCACCAGTTGAAGGTGGCGTCGGCGTCGCTCTGCTCGGGGGGGTAGTAGCTGCGGGTGAGGATGGCGAACTGGCTGTTGCCGGAGAAGTCGTTGTTCTTGATGATGTGGGTGTTGTTGTCGATCGTGAGCCCGTAGTCGTTGTCGAGGATCTGGTTGCAGCGGATCTCGTTGCTCAGGTTCTCTCCCGCCCGGGGCGAGCAGAAGAGGTCGCCGACGTTCGAGATCCCGAAGTTCGCGTCGCGGAGGGTGTTCTGGAGCACCTGGTCGTTGCGGCTGGAGGCGAGGAGGACCGCCGAGCCCAGCCCCAGGCTGGGGTCGCCGGTGAACCGCTGGTCGACGACGGTGTTCTGCTGCAGGAGGACGCCGCCGGCGCCGAAGGAGACCTGGATGCCGTTGCGGGCCACGAGGTCCGACGGATCGGCGGTCACCGTGCTCGTGTGGACGCTGCCGGTTGGGCCGCCGTCCGCGGCGCAGTCGCAGCCCGAGAAGACGATGCCGCTCTTCTGGTAGTCGGAGACGGTGACCCCCGAGATGTCCACCCGCGGCGCCGGGCTGGGGATCGGGCTGCCGGTCTGGATGAGGATCGCGAGCCCGGCCACCTGGTTGCTCGACGCCGGCTCGGTGCGCAGGTGGATCACCCCGCCGCCGTTGATGGCGCCCGAGGCGTTGCGGTAGAAGATCCCCGCCAGCCGGTGGGTCTCGGAGGGGGCCTGGAAGGCGGCGCTGCCGTCGATCACCAGGCCGTTCAAGACGATCCCGGTGCTGTCGCGGACGAGCACGACGGCGCGGCCGGAGCTGCCCGAGCAGGGGCTCCCCTGGTTGACGTCCGCCGGACCCAGAACGGTGGGGTCCGGCCGCAGGGTGACGCCCAGCGCGTTCACGGTGAGATTGGTCTTGCTCACGATGCTGAGCCGCTGGTCGTAGACCGCCGCCACCACCGTGATCGAGTCGCCGGAACCGGAGACGTCCACCGCGTGCTGGAGCGTGGCGCAGGGGGTGAGCACATTGGTGCAGGAGTTGGCCCCGTCGACCCCCAGGGGAGACACGAAGCGGAGGGTGGCCAGGGCGGGTGTGGCGAGGAGGAGCCCGAGGGCGCCGACGGCGATTCGAGAGATCGCGAGTTGGAGTGGCATGATTGGGTACTTAGTTTAACACGCTTATCCCGAATCAAGGGAGTCGGGATCGAATGAATCGGGGCGGGCAGCCGGGTCGGAGGTAGAATGCGCGGGCACGACCGGAGGGTACGACCTTGACCAGATCCTGCTTTGCCGTCCTGGCGGCGTCGCTGTTGCCGGGCTTCGTGACCGCGGCGCTCGCCGCGCCGGCTCCGGCCGCGCTGACTACCGCCTACGTCCTGCGGCCGGAACGGGTGTTCACGGCGGAGGACGCGACGACCCATGCCGGCTGGGTGGTGGTCGTCGAGGGCGAGAAGATCGCCGCCGTGGGGCCGGCGGCAACGGTCCAGGCGCCGGCCGGGGCCGAGACGATCGACCTCCCTGGGGCCACCCTGCTGCCCGGTCTCATGGACCTCCACTCCCACCTCTTCCTCCATCCTTACAACGAGACCCTGTGGAACGACCAGGTCTTGAAGGAGCCGGTCGAGTACCGCACCCTGGCCGCCGCCCGCCATGCCGAGGACACCCTCGCCTCCGGCTTCACCACCCTGCGCGACCTGGGCACCGAGGGGGCGGGCTATGCCGATCTGTCGCTCAAGAAGGCGATCGACGAGGGGATGATCCCCGGGCCGCGCCTGGAGGTGGCGACCCGGGCCATCGTCGCCACCGGCTGCTACGGTCCCGGCCCGCGCGGCTTCCGGCCGGACCTGGAGCTGCCGAAGGGCGCCCAGGAGGTGAGCGGCACGCCGCAGATCCTCGCCGCGGTGCGCGAGCAGGCGGGGCACGGGGCGGACTGGATCAAGGTCTACGCCGACTACCACTGCGGCCCGGGCGGCTCCGACGTCCCGACCTTCACTCTGGAGGAGCTGAAGGTTCTGGTCGAGGCGGCGCACTCCCTGGGCCGCAAGGTCTCCGCCCACTCCGCCAACGCGGAAGGGATGCGGCGCGCCACCCTGGCCGGGGTCGACACCATCGAGCACGGCTACGGCGGCACCGAGGAGGTCTTCCGCCTGATGGCCGCTCACGGCGTCTCCTACCTCCCGACCCTCGAAGCCGAGGCCGCCTACGCGCAGTACTTCGACGGTTTCGTCCCCGGGAAGACGCCACCCACCGAGGGCATGAACCGCTCGGTGCGGGCCTTTCAGACGGCCAGGAAGGCCGGAGTGACGATCGGCTGCGGCAGCGACGTGGGGGTCTTCGCCCACGGCACGAGCTGGCGCGAGCTCGACGCCATGGTCCGCGCCGGCATGAAGCCCGCCGAGGCCCTCCTCGCCGCCACCTCTGTCGACGCCCGCATCCTCGGCTGGCAGGACCGCCTGGGCCAGATCCGCCCCGGCTTCCTGGCCGACCTGGTGGCGGTCACGGGCGATCCGACGAGCGACGTCGGCGCCTTGAAGCCCGCCAACCTCCAGCTCGTGATGAAGGGGGGACGGGTGGTACGGCGGCCGTGGTAGGGAGGGGCGGAGATAGACCTCAACCTTTCTGCCCAAAGCGGGTCTTCTCTATAAAAGTCGTGGGAGTCGTGCGCGGGAGCTCCTCGCCTCGTGGAGGACGGAGCTCGGGCAGCGCTCCCCGGCAAGACGGAGAATCTCGTGCCCTCGCTCAAACCGAATCCACCGTTTCCACCTCCTATCGAACCGGGGGGGGCGTCTGCTCCTCACCGTTCCCCGCATTCTCTCTCCAGTGCCTCTCTGAAAGGATTGCAGGGGCGTGGAGTCTGGCATTGGTGGAAGCGTCGTAAGGTTCTCGTCCTGTCCGGTCCCGTCATTGCATTTCTCGCCTGGTTCTTTCCTGATCCTCTGAGGAATCTGTGGCATCTGTTTCATCGCTCCCCAGAGGTTCAACGGGTCCCTTCTTCCCCCGGAATTTCGCCTCCTCCGGCTCCAGCACCTGCGCCTGAGGCGTCGCCAGGGGGAACTCTTCAGCCCCCATCGACAAACACGGCACCCTCATCTCCGACCTTATCAAGAGGCCGGAAATCCCGCCAAGGCGAGACCGAGCCGGCCCAGGACAGCAAGCGCCCGGAGCCCATTGCTCCCGTCCCAGAGCTGCCGCGGTTGAGCCCGGACAGTCCGGCGCCCAGCAAGCCGCTCTATGACCCTGCCCCTCCACCTCCGAGCCCTGCCGTGCCGAAAGAGGACGAGGCCCCACCCGCTCCCCAGGAGCGGCCCAAGATCTTCGATCCCCACGCAACGATGGGCGAGGTGCTGACCGTGACCGCCGATATCCAGGCTCCACGCGGCGCCAGGCCGGCGCGAGAGATGCGCCTGCCGGCACGCCCTGGAGACATGCTCCTGGCAGGCAAGGAGATCTCGTTCCAGGTCCACATCGACCCCGAAGGGCGGGCGAACGCGAAGCTCCTCGATGCGCCTCCGGGAATTCCGCCCTTTTTCCTGAAGCGGGCCGTCGAACAGATCGAAGAGGTGAGCTGGATTCCTGCACTCGACGAGAGCGGCCGGCCTGTCGCGGATACCGCGCGAGTCGTGTTCCGCTGGCCCTGACGGCCGAGCGCCCTGCTAAACAAACCACCCTCGGCCGGGTCTATTACAGCCAGAAGCCTCCAAAGCGCTTCCGGCACGCGCAGCGCTCTCGGCTGGTCCGGCGGCCGCAACGGAAAGGGGAGGAGAAATCATGGTCCACTCGCGCTTCCGTTTCTGGTCTTCGTGGTCGCTGGTCCTGGTCGCCCTGCCGCTCTCGGGCTGCATGGCCAGCGAGCTGCTCAACGACAACCGGTTGACCTGGCTCTGGGGAGTCCTGCCGTTCGCCGGCTTCACCTTCGCCGCGTGGGTCCTGGCGCACTGGCGCCGACTCCTCGGCCTCGAGGCCTGGCGGCTCGACCGTTCGCCGTCGCTCCCCGCGGCCGGGCGTTTCTATCGCATCGGCCTGGGGGTCTGGCTGGTGACCGTCGTCCTGTTCGCCCTCGGCAACGCCCTCGTGCCCGATCACGACTCACGGCAGGTGGTCTGGAACGTCCTCGGCTGGTTCACCGGGGCGCTCCTGGGCGTCGGGCTCGGCATCTACATCGGCATTCGTCAAGCGGAAAAGAGATACGCGGTCCAAATTCACCCGGAGGTCGCGCGATGAGCTCGTTGATCCTGTGCGGAGGTACCGGCGCGCACGTGGGGATGACCCTCCTGCGCCTTCATACCCTGGGTGAGGCGCTGGGATTTTTCGGCGCCAAGGCGGAGTTCCTCGCCCCCTCGGTTTTTCTCGTCGACCAGGATTCGGGAGACGGCGAGCAGGGGCGCAGCACCGCCTGGCAAATGGTGCGTTACCTGGTCGACAAGCACCCGGCCCGCCTGCGCTGGACGCGGCCCGACCTGGTCCAGGTCTCTCCTCTCCCCATCGGCCCCCAGCAGAACTGGTTCCAGACCTTCAGCACGCTGGAGACCCGATTCGAGAGCTCGCAGTTCCTCTCGATCCTGGCCGCCGAGCGCCAGCGGGCCATCGACTACTCGAAAGGCATGATGGGTTCGCCGGCCATCGGCGCCCTGCTCTTCAAGCTCAAGGAGTTCGACGCGCGGGAGCGGCTCAACCACGACAAGGCGTTCGGCGAGCTGCTCGGCCACCGCGGGCGGATCGTCGTCGCCGGCTCGGGTGTGGGGGGGACGGGGGCCGCCGTCGGCCCCACCCTGGCGCGCAAGCTGGCCGACGACGACCGGACCCGCCGGGTCATGGCGGTCATGGTCCTCAACTGGTTCCGTTTCGAGGAGAACGAGGGCGATCCCCAGCTGCGCAGCAAGGCCCAGCTCAGGAACCGCCTGTTGCGCGAGAACGCAAACTCGGCCCTCCAGTTCTATGGCCGGCGCCTGGCCGATGCCGTGGCCGCGGTGCCGGTCGGCGTGCCCGAGCCGGCGATGGTCAAGCGCATCTACACCGGGGACATCGCGCAGCCGATCCAGGAATCGTACATCCACGCGGTCGCCGCCCTCTGCACCGCCCGCCACTTCCTGCGCGAGCCCGACGGCTACCCGGCCGGCCTCTACGCGATGGGGGCGGCCGACCCGTCGCAGCTCGCCGGCGGCACTGCCATCCCGGGCGGCACCCTCCAGGACCTGGCGAACCAGTCGGCGACCGTGGCGAACCTGCTCCGGGTCTGGCAGAAGGTGCTCGAGAGCTCCCAGGACCTGCGCCTGAGGCCCCGGCTCTACGACGCGGTCCTCCAGCTCGGCTCCACCGATCCCCGGGCGGTCGCCCAGGCCCTGGGAGAGGAGATCGCGCACTACGAGGAGCAGATCGAGTGGCTGCGGGACGAACTGAAGATCGCCCCCCAGCCGGCCGCCGGGTTCACCCGCGAGGCCGATGTCCGGGCCCGGCTCCGGCAGTCCGCGCTCGCCCTGGGTCCGCTCAAGCCGGAGCCCGAGCCGGTCGCCACCACCCTCCTCGAATGGACGGCGCGCTGGGTCCGCGACCAGGCCCGGCCGGAGAACGAGCTCAGGGGGCCGGTCGCCGTCGTCGGCGGCAAGCACTGGCCCGAGCGGATCAATGAGGCCGTGGGTGTCGCCGTCAAGACGCCGGGCGACCTCACCCAGGTCCCGCAGCAGGACATCGACGCGGTGCTCTCCGGCTTCATCGATCCGGCGCACATCACGTGCAACGGCTGGCCTCACCCGATCGCGGCGCTCGACTACTTCCGTTATGCCGTCGAGCGCGGCGACCGCGCGGCGTACCGGCAGCTCGAGCTCCTGCTACTCGGCCTGGTCTCCGGCACCCTGGAGCTGCGCGCCGTGACCCCGCCGCGCCAGGCGGCGGCGGAGATCTCGCTCGAGACCCTGGTCGCGGTCTACAGCCGTAGCGACTACCCGGACTTCGGCACCGCCGTCCTCGTCCTGCGGGGCGACGACGGGAGCGAGAGGATCGTCGGCTTCAACTCCCCTTATACTCTCTTCTGCCCGGTGCCGTTCATGGACGACGAGAGCGGCAACCGCCTGTGGAACGGCCTCTGGTGGAAGCTCTCCAGCACCGACGACGGCACGCCGTGGAACGACTTCCGGCGCCCGCCCAAGCGCTTTGGCCCGAACGATCGCAACGTTCTCCTCCTCCGCAGCTGGCTGCGGCAATTCCGCCGCCAGCGGGCGGGCACGGCGCCGGCCTGGACCCGGGTCTTCGCCGACTATCCGGCGCCGGACACCTTCCTGCCCTTCGGTCTAGGCAGCCTGCTCAAGGTGTTCTGGGGCGCCGACTCGGATGCCGAACGGCCGCTCATCGCGCTCCAGGTACCGACCCAGGAGGCGGGCAAGGTCCCGATCCCCGAGGGGCTGGAGCCGCTCGACGAGGCGGAGCTCCAAGCGAGCCTGCCCGAGCTGCGGGAGCTCACGGACGGGCACGGCAGGTGGCTCTTCCAGGCGGTCGACCTCGAAATTCCTGGAACCGAGTCGCGGCTGCGCGGTTATTGGAAAGACCACCTCGACCGATTGCAGGAGTTGAACAAGATCCTCTTCTGGACCTGGGACGACGCCGAGCAGGTCGTACTGGTCACCATGGTGGGGGACGAACCTCACGTCACCACCCTGCCGCGCTCCCGGCTGCTGCATCGCGATCTCATCGCGATCCGCCGGTGGCAGCCCTTGGCCCAGCAGCCGGTGTTCGGAAACCCGGGAGCGGACGAGCGCATCAAGCTCCCGGATCTGCCCATGCGGGCCGACTACCTCGACCTCGTCGAGCTCGGCGAGGGGTCGCTCCTCAGCGCGCTCAAGGAGGGCCGCTACGACGAGATCCCGGACTGGAGCCCGGCCGAGGCCGAGAAGCGCAGCCTGACCTGGCGTCTGCCACTCAAGGGCCGGCGGGATCCCCTGGTCCTCGAGGTGGAGGCCGTTCCCAGCGATCCCGAAGAGGAGGAGCCGCAGGCGCACTGGCTGGTCTGGCCCCGGATGCGGGCGCAGAAAGCGACGCCTGACACGGCGACGGCGGGGTCCCCCGGCTGGCGCGCCTACTACGTCTTCGAGCACTGCACGAATCTCCATCTCCGTCTCGACACCCTCTGGCTGGATGCCGAGGGTCGGGTCCGCCGCCGGTCGGCCGGAACGTCGTCGCGCGGCAAGCAGGGGCCCTCGGAGCACGACCGCATGGCGTACCCGATCCACTACGACGTCACCCGCGGCCGGCATGCCGGCGGTCCGCCTCTCGCCTTCAGCCTGCGCCACCTCAAGGAAGACGAGGAGCTCGGGGTCTACCTGGTGCGGCTCGAGAGCCTGAAGAAGGTGCCCACCCGCACCGCCGTGGCCATCGACTTCGGCACCTCGCACAGCGTGGCGGCGGCGCGGCTCGGGGGCGGGGAGTCCCGTGTGGTCGAGCTGCTGGCCGAGCTCGCCCCGGAGCACGCCGAGCGGGGGCTGTCGCTGTCGCTCTCCGAGAGCTATCGCTTCGTCTTCGCGCCCGACGGCCTGCTCGCGACGGGTGGCTGGATGCCGACCTACGTCCCGCGGGGCAAGGGTTTCGTCCCCTCGGAGCTCCTCCTGCCCAGGAAGTCGAGCGCCATGCAGTCGATCGACACCCGCCGCTGGGTCCCAGGACAGGACTTCCTCATCCCGCCGCTCGAGTTCGGCCGCGACCAGCTGGCGGACTACCTGCTGAGCGATTTCAAGTGGGACACGCCGTCGCAGGAGTTCCACGGCCACGAGGGAGAACTGCGCACGCATTTCCTCTCCCACTTCCTGGAGCTCGTCCTGGCCGACGTGGTGGCGCGGCACCTCGACGGCTTCCCCGAGGCTCCGGTCGACCTCACCTTCACCTACCCCCTGCGCAGCACCCCGCCGCAGGTCCAGGCCTTCAGGCAGTCGCTGGTCGAGATCCTGGCCCGCGCCGAGGCGGCCACCGGGCTGCATCTCCAGCTCAAGGACGGGGTCGGTCTCTACGACGAATCGCGCGCGGCCCGGGTCTCGGCCGGCCTCTCCGGACAGGTCACGATGGTCGGCGACCTGGGGGGAGGCACGCTCGACCTCCTGATCTCGACCTACACCAGCGAGCGAGAGAAAGGGCGTTTCCCCGACGTCGCGGACAGCGTCCGCCTGGGAGGCAACCTCCTGCTCGGGAAGCTCGCCGCCCACGCGGCCCGCTACCTGCCGGTGAACGGGGGTTGGAAGAAGAACGGCGAGAGCCCCCGGGACATCGAGGCCAAGCTGCGCGCCTGGATGCGTTCCGAGGGCTCCCCCCATCTCTTCGGCCTCATGGCGGAGAAGAGCGAGCTCCCGAAGATGGGCCTGCGCGGGTTCGACCGGGCAGCCGAAGCGGAAGCATCCCGCAGCCTGATCGACCGCTACTTCCGGCTGATCGTCGAGTACATGGCCCGCAACCTGGTGGCCTATCTTTACAATTCCTGGTACCCCCGGATGAAGGGGGACAGCGAAAGCCTCAAGATTTTCGTCCAGCTGCGCGGCAACGGCTGGCGCCTGCGCTATCAGGCCGAGGACCCGGCCGCCGCGGCCAATGCGGTCCGGCAGCAGGTCGAGCAGCGGGTCGCGGCGCTGTGGCCCCTGATCCAGGGCAACTCCTACCCGCTGCCGCCGGCGGACTGCTGGATCCCCGCCCCTCCCGCCGATCCGGAGGAGCTCAAGCTCGCTCCGGTGCGGCGAGTGGCCGGCGAGGCCCAGCGCTACGAGGACGTCCTGCGTGACTGGCACACCCATACCCTCGTGGATCTCAAGGTCCTGCTCAGGAAGGGCGCTCGTCCCGTGCCCTGGTTCTCCAAGGTCCCCTTCCCGACCGAAGGCTCGCGGCGGGTCGAGCTCGGCGCCATCTCGCCGCCGCTCCTGCTCAGCAACCCGGAGGCCGAGGACCGGTTCTCCATCTCTTCGCTCGGCATCGACGTGATGGAGAAGATCAATCGCGGGTTGCACGAGGAGAAAGGAGTCTCCGATCCGGACCGGCTCGACTTCCGGGCTCCCGTCGCCCCCCTGGTCTGGGAGGCGGTGTTCGGTTCCAATGTGTTCCTCGGCTGAAGAGGTGCTGCCGTGGAGAGGGTCAGCCCCTTGCCGCTGCTGAGCGGTCTTGCCACCGGCATGGTCCTCATGCACGTCTTCGACCGCTACTCCGAGAGGACCTGGAGCCGGGAAGAGGTGCTCGTCGCCGGCCTGCTCGGCGGGCTCGGGCTCGCGACCGAGCTCGTCCGTCTCACCTGGAGCCTCGCCCAGAGACGAGGCCGCGACAGCGCCGGGACGGCTCTGGAGCCGCCCCGGCGGACCGATCCCGCGCCGGCTCCGCGGCTCCCGGCGCCGCGCGTCGTCGCGTTCGCGCCGGAGACGGTGCAGGTGAAGGAGGAAGAGGAGCCCTCGCTGCCGGAGCCTCCTGCCGAGCCGTCGCAGGTCCTGGAGGTCCGTCGCGAGGAGGTGGAAGAGCCGCTCCCGGTCGCCACGCCGGAGTGGCCGTCGTTCGAGCCGCCCGAGGCGGCCTCGCCGCCGGCCGAGCTGGCCTCGGAAGCGGAACGCCTGACGGCGCTCTGGAACCTCTACCTCGCCGAGGGCAGCGGGCTGTTCTCGGTCCGCGGCTTGAAGCGCCAGCTCGACCAGGGAGAGCTGGGAGGGGACGTCCTCTCGGGCGAGAGCCTGGGGCTCTCGGACAGCGTCGCGGCGGTCGACTTGAGGGACGAGTGGAGCCGCCTGTATCTCGTCCCCAGCTTCACCCGGTCGACGCTCGCGGTGGCGGATTGGTTCGATGCGCCGTCCAGCATCGCGCGTACGGCCCTGGTCAAGAAGCTGCTCCGGCCCGCGATCCTCGGGCGGACCACGGAGGGCTGGCAGTGCACCCGCAGGGGAGCCGTGGAGTGAAACGCTGGAGCTTCGTACGGGAAGGGGATCGCATGCGCAAGGTGACAGGAAATCTCAGAGGTGCCGGTCGCGACCGTCGCGCGGTGTGCGCGATCGCCCTGCTCGTCCTGGTGGGAGGGACAGGGAGCTCGGGGGCCGACCCCGTTCCCGTGGACTCGCTGCATCTGGCCTGCTGGGCCGAACAGCCCGAGGGCCCGAGGGGCGGACGGCCGCCTCTGGCCGGAGCCGTGCGGATCTACTTGGACATCTCGGAGCCGATCGGCGGCTTCCTGCCCTTCGACGAGCGGGAACGCTCCGGCTTCAAGCCCATCGTCCAGAGCCTCCCGGGATACCTGACCGAAGCGTTCGGCGGCAGCCGCCCCCTTCATCTCCAGTGGCGCGGGGTGAGCGACCAGCAGCCGGCGGATCTCCCCGCTCCCAAGATCACGCGCAATCTCTTCCAGGGCAGAGAGAGCCGCCTCGACCTGGCCATCCAGGCGATGACCAAGGACGTCCAGGGCGGGGCGGACGTAGCGGTCCTGATCACCGATCTCGTGGCGACCGGGCCCTTGATCGGCGCCATGGGGGTTGCCAACGCTCTCGATCCCACCTTCGCCCAAGCCGTCCAGAGCGGACGGTACGAGCTCGGGCTCCTCGGCGTGCGGGCCCCCTACTGGGGCGTGCGGTCGAAGCACTGCAGAGCCTCCACCGCGGGTCTGGGTTGCTGGTTCAGCGAGCTCAAGCCCGGGTATCAACCGCTGACCCATCCGGCGAAGGTCCCCTTCTACGTCTTCCTCATCGGCCGGTCGGGCGGCGGGGTCGAGCGCGTCGGCAGGAGCCTCCAGCAGATCGCCAGCGGGCTGGAAACCCGCTGGGAGCTCCTCTCCCGGGCAGCCTACCTGCCGGGGCTCGAACTCGGGTGCAAAGCGGCCCTGCTCACCGAGGACGGGCGGGAGACCCGCCGGCGGCAGACCGCGCTGTTCGCCGATCCCGCCGGGTTTCGCTGCCAGCGGGACGAGAAGGTCGAGCTCGTGTGTGGCCTGCAGGACCCCTCCTTCAACGTCGTCGGCGCGACCTGGGCCGCGTCCGGAACGGCCAAGAGCCCCTGGCGGGAGGCGGTGCGCTTCGCGAGCCGGCCGAGGGACCGGGACAAGGACAGGACCGACCTTGCGATGACGATCGACTGCGACAAGCTGCCGGGCCACCGGACCCTGCCCGAGCCTCCCCCTTTCCGGATGGAGCTCCATCGCCCGCTCTTGCCTCCCTGGGACGACTGGTCCAGCGAGTCGGACGAGAGGGAGACGGACCTCGGAAAGACGCTCCAGCTGAAACTGTTCGTCGAGAAGGCGCGGCTCGCGCCGCCCAGCTATTCCGTCCTCTGTGGACCTCTGCACCCCTCGGCTCCCCCTTCGTAGCCCTTTGCGGGAGGGAGGAGCTACTCTGTAGTCGGGCGCTCCTGCACGGTCCAGCTGTTGCCGTCGGGATCGTCGAAGAAGAGGAACGAGTTCCAGCGGCCGCCGCGTCCGGCCTTCCAGACCCCCTGGTCCATGTGCCGGATCTCGCTGACCTCGACCCCGCGCTCGACCAGCTCGGCCCGGGCGGCCTCGACGTCCGAGACCACGAGCTGCAGGCCCTTGAGCGATCCCGGCGGAGAGGAGGAGAGCCCGGTCCCCACGGCGATCGAGCACGCCGAGCCGGGGGGCGTCAGCTGTACGAGGCGCATCCGGTCGGTCGCCTGGTGGTCGAAGTCGACGACGAAGCCGACCTGCTCGCCGTAGAAGCGCTTCGCCCGGTCGACGTTCGACACCGGAACCACCACCAGCTCGAGCTTCCAGTCCATGGCGTATCTCCCCTGCGGCCCGCGCCGCTCCCGTCTAACCTACTCTCCCACAAGCACTTGAGGCATCGTATGGGAGAGGTGGGGCTGGCGTCAACGCCGGGATAGCCTCGCCTTGGCCGTCCCCGAATTGCCTGCAAGCCGCTCCAATTGCATTTCGAGTCACTCGAATTACAATTCGAGCCACGCGAATTCGAAAACAAGGCGTAAGAATTTCAATTCAAGCCGCTCGAATTCGAATTCGAGTCACGCGAAATGCAATTCGAGCCGTTCGAATTACAATTCAAGCCACCCGAATTCGGAAACAAGGCGTAAGAATTTCAATTCGAGCCACTCGAATTCGAATTCGAGTCACTTGCATTGAAATTCGAGGCGCTTGGGGAGAGATGCCAGGCGGCCGACGGGCAATTATCGTATCTGCGACACCATTTCGTGCGGTACGAAAAACGCCTGAAGCCACCGGGGGCGGCCGCCGAGGCCGCCCCCTTGCAACTGAACCGGCCTCCGGCCTACTTCATCCCGTCCCGAGCGAGAATGCAGCCGATCTGCTCGGTCGCCCCGCCTCCCGAGGCTTGGAGGAGCTTGGCGAGGGCCAAAGGGGTGCGGCTGAACGCTACTACACTCGGGTATCCTAGCCCCATGGAGGCGCGTGTGATGCAGGCGGATCGGCTTTCCACCATGACCCTGATCGAGCTGCTCGCAGAGCTGGGGCCTCCCACCCGGAGGAGATCGTTCCTCGGCGGTAGTTGCAAATGATCCAGGAGCAACTGCTCACGGAACTGCAAGAGCTTGAAGTCTCGCTGCATCAGCCGGCAGTTCGGCGCAGCGTTACCGAGCTCGACAGGCTGCTCCATCCGCGTTTCCGGGAGTTTGGTCGATCTGGTCGTTCGTACACCAAGGGAGATGTTCTCGCCGACCTCCCGGAAGAAGAAGAGTCCTTTGTCGTTTGGTCTCAAGAGTTCGAGGTCGAGCCACTGGTGGAAGGCTGGGCATTGCTCACGTACAAGTCCGCGCATGTTGGTGTACAGGGAGAGCTGACGCGGCATACCAACCGGTCGTCCATATGGCAGCACACGGCGAGGGGGTGGCAAATGCTCTTCCATCAGGGCACACCATGCGAGCCGTTTGAGCCCGTGCAACCTAGCTCTTCCATTGAGCGGACGGCCACCGGCAAGTGAGGAGGGGAGAGGAATGGCGCAGGAGGATCGACCCACCAACTACACTCTGGTCAGCCTGCTGGCCGAGCTGGGTTCGGTACACCTTTTGTTCCAGCGCGAGACCGAAAGCCTCCTCGCCGTGGCGGTTTTCTCCTTCCAGGATCGCCAGCTGCTCACGGTTGAGCGGACCTATCGCGACGGGACCCACGTAATCGTCGATCCGACCCCGGAGGAGATCGAGATCGCCCGGAGCGGCGAGTTGTGGGACCTCTGGAACTCGAAGCGAGCGCGGCTGCTGATGGGGATGGTGTAGCCCCACGAAGGGAAGCGTCTTCCCCTCGTGGAGGAACTGGCTGGGTTCGGGGGCCTCAGTTCGGCTCGTCGAGGATCGCGGCGACCGAAGAGGCCACGGCGGCCTTCTCCAGCCACTGTTCCAACTGTTCCGGATCCTTCTGGGCCTGAGTGCGCTCGCGGACATCTGGCACTCATGCTCTCAGCCGACCGGTGTGCGGCGTTTTTTCGTGCGGCCTGTCGAAGGACGGGTCAGGCCGGTCGACAAACGAGCAAACTCCAGGAGGGAGCGAAGAGCATGGTTGACGGCGGCTGAATCGGGAAACGCCTCGGCAATGTCAGGTTCCAGCACCACGATGTTGGAGCCCTCTTGCAGGAGCCGCTTGTAGTACCGGCCTCTTTCCCCCTGCGAGAAGTCGAAGTCGTACTCTGGGCGAAGATCATCGCTTTGCATCTGGGCTTTGGCTTTCATAGCGTTTTTTCTCTCGGGAAGTCGCTGCTCGGGCGCTAATCACACGGATCGCGTCCTCGCGTTCGGTATGCGAGACGACGAGCAATCGCTCGTGCGACGAATAACCGAAGGTAATCCGCCGGCTCTCGCCGGTGGAGTGGTCAGGGTCGGGAAACGTGGCAGCCAGTGGATCGTAGAAGACGGAAACAGCTTCCTCAAAGGAGACGGCGTGCTTCCTTTGGTTGCTGGCAGCCTTCGCTCGATCCCACTCGAACCTCATGAGAGCATTATAGGGGGTCTCCCTCTACAGCCGCCCGCCGAGACCGCCCCGAGAACGTCGGGAGAGGGGCCAGGGCGGGCCCAGCCGTGCTAGCATCCCCCCTCCGGGCAGGCCATCCCCTCTTCCGGGCAGCACCCCCCGGCCCCGCATGCGTCTCTTCACCGCAGAAGCCCTGATCCTGGACGTCTTCGACCTCCACGACCGCGACCGGATCGTCACCTTCCTCACCCGCGAGCAGGGGAAGAAGAAGGGGGTCGCCCAGGGGGCGCGGACCAAGCACAGCCGCTTCGGGGGGCAGCTCCAGCCGCTTTCCAAGGTGCAGGTAACCTGGTTCGAGAAGGAGGGGCGGGATTTGGGGCGGCTCTCCTCGGTCGAGCTGGTGCGGCCGGCCCACCGCCTGCAGGAGGACCTGGAGGGGATCCTGACCGGCAGCTACCTCGCCGACCACATCCTGGAGTTCGCCCAGGAGGGGGAAGAGAGCGAGCTGCTCTACCGGCTCCTCGATTCGACGATCGAGGCGCTGCTGGAGGGGGTGGACCGCGACCTCGCGGCGCGATATTTTGAGGCCTGGGTTCTGCGCCTCTCCGGCATCTTCCCCTCCCCCCAGGCCTGCCCGAACTGCGGCCAGCCGTTTTCCGGGGGGGCGATTCTGCCGCCGGGCGGAGATACACTGCTGTGCCTCGACTGCGGGGGGAGCCTGGGCAACCGCATGGGAGCGGAGACGGTCGCCTTCCTGCGCCGGATGGGGAAGGAGAACCTGCCCACCCTCGCCCTGGCCGCCCCGGGACTCGCGGTCCTCCGGCAGGTCGAGGAGCTCTGCTGCCGGGTGCGGCGCCAATTCCTCCAGCGCGAGCTGCGGAGCTACGAGGTCATCCAAAAGACCCGCCTGGGCTAAAAGGCCCAAGAGTGGGCGAGAGGGGAGCGATGCAGACGTTTCAGGATCTGATCCTACGGTTGTCCGAGTTCTGGGCCGGGCAGGGCTGCGTGCTGCAGCAGCCCTACGACCTGGAGGTCGGCGCCGGCACCATGCACCCGGACACCTTCCTGCGGGTCCTGGGGCCCGAGCCCTGGCGGGTGGCCTATGTCCAGCCGTCGCGCCGGCCGGCCGACGGCCGCTATGGCGACAACCCGTTCCGGCTGGGCAAGCACCACCAGCTCCAGGTGATCCTGAAACCCGCTCCGGCGGACATCCAGCGGCTCTACATCCGAAGCCTGGAGGCGATCGGCCTGGACCTCTCGGTCCACGACCTGCGCTTCGAGGAGGACAACTGGGAGGCGCCGACGCTCGGCGCCTGGGGGGTCGGCTGGCAGGTCATGCTCGACGGCATGGAGATCACCCAGTTCACCTACTTCCAGCAGGCGGGCGGCCTGGAGCTGTCGCCGATCAGCGCCGAGATCACCTACGGCCTGGAGCGGCTGACCATGTTCATCGGCCTGGCGAAGAGCATCTACGACATCGCCTGGGTCGACGGGGTGCGCTACGGCGAGGTCCGCCACCAGGACGAGGTCGAATCCTCCCGCTACTACTTCGAGGTCGCGGACGTCGCCTTCTACCAGCAGCTCTTCGCCGGCATGGAGCGCGAGGCGCGGCGCTGCCTCGACGCCGGTCTGGTCCTGCCGGCCTATGAATGCGCGCTCAAGTGCTCGCACGCCTTCAACGTCCTCGACGCCCGGGGCGCCATCTCGGTGACCGAGCGGGTGGGCCTGATGAAGCGGGTGCGCGATCTCGCCGTGGCCTGCGCCAAGGCCTACGTGGCGAGCCGGGAGGCCCTCGGCTTCCCGCTGCTCAAAGGCACGGCAGGAACCCCGGCAAGCCCGGCAAACCCGGCGGGGACGGAGGTCGCCCATGCCCACGGGTGAGTACCTGCTGGAGGTGCGCAGCGAGGAGATCCCGACCCGCATGCTGGAGCCGGGGGTCAAGGAGCTCGCCACCCGCCTGTTCGAGGAGCTGATGGCGCGCGGCCTGGGACCGCGCCAGGTGGAGACCGGCTACACCCCCCGCCGCCTGGTGCTCTCCCTCTCCGGTCTGCCGGAGAAAGAGCCCGACCGCGAGGAGCAGGTGCTGGGGCCGCCCGTGCGGGCTGCCTACAATAAGGATGGGGAGCCGACCCCCGCCTTCCACGGCTTCGCCAAGAAGTGCGGCCTGCCGCCGGAGGCGCTGCGGAAGGTTTCGACCGAGAAGGGCGAGTATCTCGGGGCGACCGTCAAGACCGAGGGACGGCCGACTCGCGAGATCCTCGCCGAGCTGGTGCCGAAGCTCCTCTCCGAGATCTCCTGGGCGAAGACGATGCGCTGGTCGAGCCTGTTGGGGGGCGTCGGCGACGTTGGTCCCTGGGTGCGGCCGATCCACGGCATCGTCTCGCTGTTCGACGGCGCGGTGGTCCCCTTCGCGCTCTTCGGCGTGACCGCCGGGGACGAGACGGTGGGCCACCCGGTCCTCTCACCCGAGTCGTTCCAGGTTACAGGGGCGGCCCACTACCGCCGGGAGCTCGCCGCGCGCGGCATCGAGGTCCGGCCGGCCGAGCGCCGGCGGTCCCTCCTTGCCGGCATGGAGGAGCGGGCGGCGGCAGCGGGGGGAACCCTGGTCGAGGACGGTGCGCTCCTCGACAAGCTGGTCGCCATCTGCGAGATCCCCGGGGTGATGGAAGGCGGGTTCGACGAGAGGTTCCTGGACCTCCCGGCGGAGATCCTCCAGACCAGTCTACGCGACCACCAGAGCGCCCTGACCGTAGAGAAAGACGGCAAGCTCCTGCCGCGCTTCCTCACCGTCATGGATCGCCCGGACGACCCGGCCGGGCGGGTGCGCTCGGGCAACGAGTGGGTGGTCGCGGCGCGCCTGGCCGATGCCAAGTTCTTCTTCGGCGAGGATCAGAAAGTTGGCCTCGCCCTGCGGGCGGAACAGCTCCAGAACCTCACCTTCCAGGACAAGCTGGGGAGCTATAAAGACAAGTCCGAGAGGATGTCACGGCTCGTCCAATACCTCTGCAAGCTGCTCGGTGGAACGGTGGATGCGACCGTGGCGGCCCGCGCTGCGGGTCTCCTCAAGGCCGACCTGCCGACCGAGATGGTCAAGGAATTCACGTCCCTCCAGGGGATTATGGGCGGTCTCTACGCCCGGCTGGAGGGAGAGCCAGAGGAGGTCTGGCAGGCGATCTACGATCAGTACCTTCCGGCGTCCACAGAGGACTCGATTCCACGCGGCGAGGTCGGCCGGGTGGTCAGCCTCGGAGACCGGATTGATACCCTGGTGGGAATCTTTGGCTTGGGGCTCATCCCCACCGGCAGCCGCGATCCGTTCGGCCTGCGGCGCGCCGCCCAGGGGGTGGTGCGCATCCTCCTCGAAGGGGATCTGCCGCTCGACGTCGAGGCGGCGGTGATCGAGGCCGTGAAGCTCTACGGGGATCGTCTGTCGCGCACTCCCGAGCAGGTGCTGGCCGATCTGTGGCCCTTCCTCGCCGACCGCATCCGCCACGTCCTTGGGCTGAAAGGCTACGCCTACGACGAGATCGAGGCAGGTCTGGCGGTCAAGATGATCGACCTTCCCGACTTAAAGAAGCGGGTGGCCGCTCTGCATCAAGCGCGAACAGGGGCCGATTTCCTCTCGGTCGTCCTCGCCGCCAAGCGGATCGCCAACATCGTCAAGGATGCGCCCGCAGGTAAGGTCGATCCGGAGCTCCTCGTCGAGCAGGCGGAAAAGGACCTTTACGCGGTCCACAATCGGGCGAGGCGGGAAGTCGTAGTTCTGGCGGACGACTACGAGGAGTGCCTGGCGGAGATCGCAAAGCTGGCGCCAGAACTCGACCGCTTCTTCGTCGAGGTGCTGGTCATGGACAAGGACCCGGCGATCAAGTCCAATCGCATCGCGCTCCTACAGGCGATCGGCGAGACGGTGTCGCGCACCGCCCGGCTGACCGAAATGGTGGTCGACCGCACCGAGCATCGAGCCAACGTTGGAGCGATGGCCGAGGCGGGGGGAGCGATCTAGAGTACGCTACGGCAGTTGAACGGCACGACGGAGGGCAGCAGCATGGCGGACAAAAACATCTACGCCTTCGGCGGCGGCAAGGCCGAGGGGGGCGGCAAGGGCAAGGACCTCCTGGGTGGCAAGGGCTACGGCCTGGCCGAAATGAGCCTTTTGGACATCCCGGTACCGCCGGGATTCACCATCACGACCGAGGTCTGCGTCTACTACACGGCGCACGACGGCAGCTACCCGCCGGGCCTCGCCGAAGAGGTCGAGGCGCAGATGAAGAGCCTGGAGGAGCGGCTCGGCCAGCGCTTCGGCGACCCCGAGAACCCGCTCCTCGTCTCCGTCCGCTCCGGCGCCCCGATGTCGATGCCGGGGATGATGGACACCATCCTGAACCTGGGGCTGAACGACGAGATCGTCAAGGCCTGGATCGCCAAGGGGCAGGAGCCGCGCTTCGTCATGGACGCCTACCGGCGCCTGCTCTCGATGTACGGCGACGTGGTCCTGGGCGTCGCCCACCACGACTTCGAGAAGGCGCTGGGAGAGGCGCGCGAGAAGCAGGGGGTGGCGACCGACGCCGAGCTGTCGAAGGAGTCGCTGGGGGTCGTCGCCTGCAAGTTCATGGGGCTGATCTCCAACCACGGCAAGCCCTTCCCGCAAGATCCCAAAGAGCAGCTGTGGGGGGCGATCACCGCCGTCTTCCAGAGCTGGAACAACCGGCGCGCCAAGGAGTACCGGCGCCTGAACCAGATCCCCGAGCACCTGGGCACCGCGGTCAACGTCCAGGCCATGGTGTTCGGCAACCGCGGCAACGACTGCGCGACCGGGGTCGCCTTCACCCGGAACCCGGCGACCGGCGAGCGCGGGGTGTTCGGCGAGTACCTGACCAACGCCCAGGGCGAGGACGTGGTGGCCGGCATCCGCACCCCGAAGCCGATCCTCTCGGCCGACGGCAAGAGCGGCCTGGGCGCCGACTTCCCCGAGGCCAACGCCGGCCTCGAAACCGTCTGCCGGCGGCTGGAGCAGCACTTCCACGACATGCAGGACGTCGAGTTCACCATCCAGCACGGCACGCTCTACATGCTGCAGACGCGGACCGGCAAGCGCACCGGCCCGGCGGCCTTGCGCATCGCCGTCGAGATGGTGGAAGAAGGGCTGATCGACGAGAAGGAGGCCCTGAAGCGAGTCGAGCCGCAGCATCTGGAGCAGCTCCTGGCGCCGGTCTTCGATCTCGATCAGAAGAAGAAGGCGGTCGAAGGGAAGCGCCTCCTGGCGCGCGGCCTGCCCGCCGGTCCGGGTGCTGCGGCGGGGAAGATCGCCCTGACCGCCGAGCGGGCGGCGGAGATGGCCACGAAGGGGCCGGTGCTCCTGGTGCGCGCCGAGACCTCGCCCGAGGACATCGTCGGCATGCACGCTTCGGCCGGCATCGTGACCTCGCGCGGCGGCATGACCTCGCACGCCGCGGTGGTCGCCCGCGGCATGGGCAAACCGTGCGTCGTGGGGGCCGGCGAGCTGACCGTCGACGAGGCGGCGGGGGAGGTGCGGGCGGCCGGCCTGGTGCTCCACGAGGGCGACGACCTGTCGATCGACGGCTCGACCGGCGAGATCATCGCCGGGGCCCTGGCGCCTCGCCCCTCCGAGGTGGTCCAGTCCCTGATCGAAAAGCAGCCGGTCACCTCGAAGTCGGTCGACGCCTTCGTCAAGATCCTCGAATGGGCGGACCGGGAGCGGCGGCTCAAGATCCGCGCCAACGCCGACACGCCGCGCGACGCCGCGGTCGCCCACGCCTTCGGCGCCCAGGGGATCGGCCTCTGCCGCACCGAGCACATGTTTTTCGACGAGGCGCGCATCTCCTGGGTGCGGCGGATGATCCTCGCCCGCACCGCCGAGGAGCGGGCCGAGCCGCTCCGCCAGCTCCTGCCGGTGCAGCAGGGCGACTTCGAGGGGATCTTCGACGCCCTCCCCGGGGTGCCGATCACCATCCGTCTGCTCGATCCGCCGCTCCACGAGTTCCTGCCGCACGGCGAGAAGGTGGTGGCGCAGCTCGCCGCGGAGACCGGCGTGCCGGCGGCGGAGGTCGAGGCGCGGGTGGCGGCGCTCGCCGAGGCGAATCCGATGCTGGGTCACCGCGGCTGCCGGCTGGGTTTGACCTTCCCGGAGATCTACGACATGCAAGTCGAGGCCATCGTGCGGGCCGCCTGCGCGCGGGTAAAGGCAGGGGTTGCGGCGCAGCCGGAGATCATGGTGCCGCTCGTCGGAACGGAAGAGGAGATGGTCAAGCTCCGCGAGCGCACGGCGGCGGTGGTGAAACGGGTGCTCGAAGAGCAGAAGATGCAGCTCGACATCCCGATCGGCACCATGATCGAGGTGCCACGGGCGGCGCTCACCGCCGACCGCATCGCGCCCCACGCCGACTTCTTCTCCTTCGGCACCAACGACCTCACCCAGATGACCTACGGCTACTCGCGCGACGACGCCAACAAGTGGCTGCCCGAGTACCTGGAGCAGAAGATTCTCCCCTTCGACCCGTTCGCGCGGATCGACGAGCCCGGGGTGGGGCAGCTCGTCCGCATGGCCTGCGAAAAGGGGAGGAAGGTGAAAGAGCACCTCCACCTGGGGGTCTGCGGCGAGCACGGCGGCGATCCCGCCTCGATCGGCTTCTTCGAGAAGGTGGGCCTCGATTACGTCTCCTGCTCCCCCTACCGCGTTCCCATCGCGAGGCTGGCCGCGGCGCGGGCCAAGCTGGGCCTGGGGGCGGGGGGGAAGGAAGAGAGCTAGCGAAAGAGATTTTGAGTGGCGGCGGGGGAGGGCTCCGCCGCCGCCACCCACCATCACCGGCCTGGCACGGGCCTCTCCATGCATCCGCACCGACCGTTTCCGCGCCGGCTCGCCCTCCTGGCGCTCCTCGCCTGGACTGCCTTCGCCTTCAGCCTGGAGTTCCACCGCAGCGAGTGGCTGCTGCGCCATGATCCCTTCCTCGAGGAGCGGCCGTCGACCTGGCGAATCACCAGCCGGCCGGTACGGCGGATGGAGCGCTTCGCGGCAGCGGCGAAGTCGCTTCTGCCCGCCGGCAGCCGGGTGGCGGTGACCGACGAGCCGGGACCGGAGCCGGAGCGCTTCTTCCGCTACCTCTGGCTGATCTACTTCCTGCCCGGGATCGAGACGCGGCTGGCGAACGGACCCTCACCCGACTTTCCGGCCGATTTCTGGATCGCCTACGGTACCCGGCTCGAAGATCGGCGCGATCCCCGGCTGGCGCCGATCCTCACCACCCCCGAGGGTGCGGTCTACAAGGTGCTCCGCTGACCGCGCTCCTCGGGCTCTCCGCCCTGCTGCTCCTCCTCGGTCACGGTTGGGCGGTCCGCGCCGTTCCTCCCGGTCGCCGGGGGCTTTCCCTGGGGGTGGCCGGCCTCGCCGGGCTCCTGCTCCTCGACGTCCTGCTCCTCGCCTTCTCCCTGATGGGCCTGCGTTGGGGGCTCGCCACCCTCGGCCCGCCGCTCCTCGCCGGCATCGCCTGGAGCCTCCTCTCTCGACCCGCCCGCCCGGCCGTGGAGGAGGGGGCTTCCCCTCCCGCCTGGGGTTGGGGGGACGCGGTCGCGGTCCTGGCGCTCGGCGTCTTCGCCTTCTGCACGGCGCGGTCGTGGAACCTGAACTCGGACTTCATCTATCACTGGGGGATCAAGGGGAAGACCTTCGCCCTCGCCCACGGCATCGACTTTCGTTATCTCACCCGGCCCTGGAGCACCCACCTCCATCCCGACTATCCGAACCTTCTGCCCGGGCTTTTCGCCCTGACTGCGCTCTGGGACGGCGGATTCCGCGAGCCGGTGATGGCGCTCTGGTCGGTCGCCGGGTTCGCCCTATTGCTGCTCTTCGGCCGGGATCTGCTGAGAGAGTTGGGCACCTCGCGGTTCGCTCGCCAGGTGGGGATGGCGGTGCTCGGGTTGACCCTTGCCATGTTCGGGATTGGCTACCTCCTGGCCGGCAGCCCCGACTGGCTGATCGCCGTGGCCCTCCTCGCCGCCGCCGTTCCCCTCCTCGCTCCGTCGTCGCCCGCGGCCGACCACCGGTTGGGGATCGCCGCCGCGATCGGGGCCGCCGCCAAGGTCGAAGGGCTGCCCCTAGCCGCCTTCCTGATCGGCCTCTACCTGCTCCGCCGGGCCCGCGCGCGGCCGGGTTGGCGCTCCTTCCTGGGGGCAGCCCTCCGCGCCGGCCTGCCGAGCCTCGCCATGGCCGCCCTCTGGGCCTGGCCGGTCTGGCGTTTCCACCTCTTCCAGTCGAAATTCTCGGGCGACTTCCGCTGGTCGCGGCTGGAGGTGGTCCTGCCCGAGCTTGGGCGCGCCCTGCTGACCGTTAACTGGCACTTCCTGTCGCTTACTCTCCTGGCGCTCCCTCTGCTCGCCCTCGACCGCCGCTTCCGTCCGGTGGTCCTGGCGGCCATGCTCCAGCTTGGCTTCTACGTCTACATCTACCTCTCGGCCGCGGTCGACACCCGGCTCTACGTGCAGACCGGCGCCGCCCGGCTCTTCTTCCACCTGGTGCCGACCGCCCTCCTTCTCCTGGTGGCCTGGATCGACGGCGTTCCCGAGCGCCGGGCCGTGATATAGGAAGCCGATGCCCGCCTCCCCCGACGCCTCGACCAAGCGCCGCCTCTCCGACTTCTGGGATCGGAGCCGCGACTACTACGCCCAGGCGGCGGCGGCGAACCCGGAGGCGTCGCCGGAGCGGCAGGTCCTCCTTGGCTACCTGAAGGCGGGGGAGCGGGTCTTCGACCTCGGCTGCGGCTCGTGCGAGAATGCGCTCTGGATTCCCCGCGGCTGCCGGTACATCGGCTTCGACGTCTCGACGGCCGCCCTGGTGATGGCGGCCGAGCAGGGGCGGCCGGGGATGCGGGTGCGAGGGGACGGCGAGGCGCTCCCCGTCGCCACCGGAAGCGTCGACGCGGTGCTCTCGACCTATGCCCTGGAGCACTTCCACGAGCCGGGGCGGACCCTCCTCGAAGCGGCGCGCATCGTGCGCCCGGGCGGGCTCCTCCTCCTCGTCGGCTCGGCCTGGGACCTCCCCTACGAGATGCCGCCCTCCCTGCCGCCCGGCCGGCGCCTCCCGGTCGCCTTCTGCCGCCTCCTGCGCCAGCTCCGCTCCACCCTCGACGGGCGCCACCGCTTCGAGCGGGTGGAGAACCCGCGCGTCCTGACCGAGGGCTACGTCCCCGACGCCGACGCGGTCCACGTCGCCCAGTCCCACCTCCTGGTGCGATTTCTCCAGGCCGCCGGGCTGGAGATCCTGGAGCACCGGACCCTGCCGCACCGCCCGGACCCCCGGGGAGCCCGCGGGCTCCTGCGCGACCTTCTGCGCCGCATCCCCCTCTGGCGCCACGGTTGGGGGAACACCCTGATCGTGGCCCGGCGGGGGAGTGAGCTTCGGGAGCCAAGGTACGAGATTCGGCCGCTATAGTGGGGCGGCAGCCTGATGGGATGGAGTAGAATAGAAAACATGTTCTGGGAATGCATATGGGCTTTCCTGCTGGTGGCCTCACAAGCCGACGGCACTGAGCGGACCCCGATCGGACAGCTTCTCCGCGGCATAGATCCCGCGGAGACGGAAGCGCCGAGCCCGACAGCTGGATAAGAATGGCACGCGGATCCGGATTGCCGCGTGGAAAGAATCGGCTGTCACATCGAGTCTGGCTGCGCCAAAGATGAAAGAGATCGAGCACGGCGGCGAGGTGACTGACCGCGGTGGCGGTCTCGGCATTCTCATCTTTGTGGGAATATATCTCGTCTACGCAGTAACCTACGCGCTCCTGTGGGGTATCAAGGGCAGTGCCGCTGCTGGTTGGCTTAACCTTGCCGTACAAACGAGCCTTCACCTCCTGGTATTTGTCATGGCACTGAAGCTCAGCCGAGTCTTCAGCGGTACCAATCGACACTTCCTCCTCTTGTTGGCGGCTTCCGGGTGTTTGGGCATCCTTGGGGATGCAGCGTACAACTACTTTGTAAATGTTAAAGGTGTGGACACAAATAGTTCGTCACTAGGTTCCTTCTTGTACCAGGTTCCACTCTGCCTGTTTCTGGTAGTGTGGATCATGGCTTTTCTTCGTCTCCTGATCGGCCCCCCCGACGACGGCGTGCGCCCGCCTACTAGCCGACTTGTTATTGTTTTTTACGCACTAACCATCGTTGGATTTTTTGCTGCCTATTTTACTCTGTTCGTCTCGGTACTGGCATCGGCGCGCTTGGATATTCTAGCACTGACGATCCGTACAGTGCTTTCTATACTTGAAGCGGTGGCAATAGCCTCGGGCCTCCTCTTCTTGCTTATCCAGGCTCGAGGTTGGCTGGTACTCACCGTCGTCGGTATTCTCGTTCTTTTATGCAATGAAAGCTTTTTCCAAACGGAGGAGATTCTCGGGCTGAAGCGCCCCCGCTCCATGCTGGAGCTGTCATGGAGCGCAGCTTTATTTTTGATCCTCATGGGGCTCGTCCGCGCAAGGGACGAGGCGAAGCGCCGTAGTCGGGATAAAATCAATCTCCGGGGTCATGTATCGGCGATCGTTGCCATGCCGCTTGGGCTCATCAGCGCGGCAGTTTTGGGAATCGGGCGAATAATGTTTTGGGATTACCCGAATCTCTTCTCTGGGATGCGCTATATTTTCTTTGCACTTTCCGTTGGTCTTGTCGTTGTCGTTGCCATCATAACAACGGTCGAAGAACAGATTCAGGCTGCTTTGAACGGCCTTTATTATTTTGTCATCGGTGCCTGCCGGAGACAGCAGAGTAATCCTGTAGCCAATGTGCATTATATATTGGAGAACACGGGAGTGCGTGCTTGCGTCGATCGAATCGTGCGTGAGCTCACGATATGGAAGGCACGCAGCCTGGAGCTTGGCCCCGAGGCAGTGTTTGAGGTCGGTGCTGCCGGTCGAAATGAGCAAGGAACTCCCGTTGGGTTTGTACTTATGCCATTCGAGACTATCTGGTCGGACGTCTACGAAGAAATCAGAAATGCTGTGGGGTGCGAAGGCCTGTTGTGCCTGCGTGCGGATGAGCTCTATGGACGGAATGTCATGGCTGATCTTTGGAGCGGCATTTACTTTGCGGACGTGGTGGTTGCAGACCTGACGGGGCGGAACGCGAATGTGCTCTACGAGGTGGGGATAGCCCATGCTCTTGCGAAGCCGGTAATCCTACTGGCGCAATCCGACGCCGATATTCCATTTGACTTGCGCACTCGGCGGGTTGTCATCTACAAGGCTACAGAAGTTTCGGAGGGGGCGCTGTGTAAAAAGATTCGGCTCCTGATTAAGGATATCCTAGCGAAGTACCCTCCGGCAACGGAGAGCCGCTGAGCATCGAAGACTCTAGCAACCTTGCTCAAGCTCGATGCTCCGCAAGGCCCCACCTTTACACGGGTCGCCGGTGCTGCTCTGGACGTCCGTCGAGCAGCATTAATTCGATCCCTTAAGAGCAGAGGCTGCGAGCTGCTCCTCCTCGGCGAGTAGGGCGTCGATCTCGGCCCGATGTGCCCCGTAGAAGGCGAGCGCCTCCGCGACCTGGGACAGTGACAATCCGTAGTCCTCGGCGGTCTGAGCCGCCGACCCATCCCAGTCCTGAACGGCGACGACGAGGGTCTGAACGCGGATGCCGGTGCCCCGGATCACAGGCGCTGGTCCAGCAGCTCCGTAGCGATAGGAGATGTCAGGAAATCTCGGGTCGTCGAACCGGTTATCGACAGTCTCGGCCACAGACCGCCTCACCTCGCGCGAAGGGAGCTCGATGGCATCGACCGGCTTCATGATCCCGAAGTGTACCTCTTGAGCCCCCTCGCCGCGATTTGTTCTCCCTGTACAATGCCCCGGTGCCGCGCATCCACCTCCTCCCCGACCACCTGGTCTCCCAGATCGCCGCTGGCGAGGTGGTGGAGCGTCCGGCCTCGGTGGTCAAGGAGCTGGTCGAGAACGCCCTGGACGCCGGGGCGACCGAGGTGCGGATCGAGCTTGAAGGGGGCGGCAAGGGGCGGATCGTCGTGGCCGACGACGGCTGGGGCATGGGCCGCGACGACGCCCTCCTCGCCTTCGACCAGCACGCGACGAGCAAGATCGGCAGCTTCGAGGACCTGGAGCGGGTCGCCACCCTGGGGTTCCGCGGCGAGGCTCTGTGCTCGATCGCGGCGGTGGCACGGGTCGAGCTGACCACCGCCGAGGCGGCCGGTGACGGCCACCGGGTGCTGATCGAGGGCAGCCGGGTGCGGGTCGCCGAGCCGTTCGCCCGGCCGCGGGGGACGACGATCGAGGTGCGGTCGCTGTTCTTCAACGTCCCCGCCCGGCGCAAGTTCCTGAAGGCCTCGCAGACCGAGCTGCGCCGCGCCCTGGAGGTCGTCCAGGGCTATGCTCTGGCCCGCCCCGACGTGCGCTTCCTCGTCGTCCACGAGGGGCGCACCCTGCTCGATGCCCTGGCGACCCCCGGGGAGGTGCGCGGAGCGCGCGAACGGATCGCCCAGATCTTCGGCGCCGCCTTCGCCGCCGCCCTGGCCGAGATCCCCGGTAGCGAATCCCCTGGCGCCGATCCCGGCGAGACCGGCGAAGCGATCGGCGGCGAATCGATCGGGGGGTTTGTGGGCACCCCCGACACGGCGCGCGGGCACCGCCAGTTCGTCTTCGTCAACCGCCGGCTGCTGCGCGACCGGGTGGTGCTCGGCACCTTCTATCGGGCGGTGCGCGAGGAGTGGAAGAGCGAGGACTTCCCGGCCCTCTTCCTCTTCCTCGACCTGCCGCCCGAGGAGGTCGACGTCAACGTCCATCCCCAGAAGGCGGAGGTCCGCTTCCGCGATCCCGGCCTGATCGACCGGCTCTCCCGGACCCTGCGCCGCGGCCTGGAGCGGGCGCGCGGCGAGGAACCGGCGCCCCTGCGGCCGCCCAGCCGGCAGGAACCCTCCACCCCCTTCGCCTGGCAGGGCCTCGGCGAGCGGGGGTGGTCTCCGGGGGCTCCGGAAACCCCCATGACCCCGGGAACCCCCTGGACTCCGGTCTGGGGTGGCCCCTCGGAGATCCGGGAAGGGCCGCCGGTGGGGGCGGCCCCTGGCCCCAGCCCCGGCCGTCTCGCCGCCGCCAGCTACGCACCGCTCTCCCGAGCGCCGGTGCCGCTCTCCGGGCGCAAAGAGGGGGGCGCCCGGCCCTTCCGCCTGCTCGGCCAGTACAAGGGGACCCTGATTCTCCTCGAAGGGCCGGACGGCCTCTACCTCATCGACCAGCATGTGGCGCACGAGCGCATCCTCTACGAGCGCCTGCGCCGGTCGATGGCCGCCGAGCGGTCGGCGGTCCAGACGCTCCTCACCCCGCCGCTCCTCGACCTCGGGCCGGCCGAGCGGTTGCGGCTCCTCGAGCTCATCCCCCGGCTGGAGGGGTGCGGCTTCGGGATCGCCTCCCTCTCCGGCAATTCCCTGGCCCTGACCGCGGTGCCCGCCGT
>Ga0137404_10000443_pt1 | contig 27358 bp, 27 predicted proteins | sample CZOMad2_1_16fung_FD_108285 | JGI IMG/M metagenome (GOLD analysis project Ga0137404, IMG submission 108285) | Vadose zone soil fungal communities from Angelo Coast Range Reserve, California, USA - CZOMad2_1_16fungal (Illumina Assembly) | ecosystem: Environmental > Terrestrial > Soil > Vadose... | reverse complement strand
CAATTTGTGAAGGCTTCAATAGAATCGGTGACCGCGGCGCTCGGGACAGCCAATATTCCCGATGACTTCCGGTTTTCGATGACGAACGCGCCGGGCGAGAGCGCATATCCGATTGCTGGTGCGACATGGTTGCTGGTGTACGAGCAGCAGAAGGATCCAGCGAAAGGCAAAAAGCTGATTGAATTCCTCAAATGGGCAATGACGAAGGGAGAAGGAATGGCCAAGGACTTAAACTACGCGCCGCTGCCGAACGAGGTTCAACAACGTGTTCTGCAGCGAATCGACGAGATCAAATCCTAAAGAAGGGGTGCACGGCAGCCAGTTGCCGCTGCTAATCGAAGAATAAATCATATGGCTGTAGCCGCATCGATGGCGATGGAAGAGCGCTCGGCGCAAGCCAGAATGGCGACGCCATCACGGCTTGGGGACAAAGCATTCGAGTGGCTCACGCTCGCAATGGCGCTCGTCGTGCTCGTGCTCGTCATCTTGATTGGCTGGCAACTCTGGATTGGATCTTCGCTCGCGATCAAAAAATTTGGTTTCCATTTCCTCACCACATCAACCTGGGACCCGGTCGCGGAACAATTCGGCGCGCTGCCCTTTATTTATGGAACGTTAGTTTCTTCCCTCATTGCCTTGCTCATTGCCGTGCCGTTGAGCATCGCAACGGCGGCTTATTTGACAGAACTCGCGCCGCTCTGGATTCGGCAGCCGCTCGTTTCGTTAATTGAAATGCTGGCGGCGATCCCGAGCGTGATCCTTGGGTTGTGGGGAATTTTCGTAATGATCCCGTGGCTGCGGCAATATCCGTTTCCGGTGCTCAAACGTTTTCTCGGGTGGACCCCGTTTTTTACCGGGCCAATGTACGGTCCCAGCATGCTTGCCGGTGGAATTATCATCGCGATTATGATTCTCCCGATCATTACCTCGGTATCACGGGAGATTCTCCGCAGTGTTCCAAACTTGCAGCGCGAAGCGGCTTACGCCCTCGGAGCGACCCGCTGGGAAGTGACTCGGATTGCGGTGCTGAGTTACGCCAAGAACGGCTTGTTCGGCGCAGTGATCCTCGGGCTGGGACGCGCTCTCGGGGAAACGATGGCGGTGACAATGGTGATCGGCAACACACCGCAGATCGCCGCATCACTGTTTCAACCGGGATATACCCTCGCCAGCGTGCTCGCCAACGAGTTCACAGAAGCGACGACTGACATGTACCTCCAGGCGCTGTTTGAAATTGGCTTCGTCCTGTTTGGGATAACCATCCTCGTGAATCTTTTGGCGCAATTGCTTCTGCGCACGATCACGACAGCATCAGCAACACGTGCTGTACAATAGCAATGCATTTCGAACGAGCATCCAATCACACCTGGCGCAAGATCAAAAGCACGCTGGCATCTACGATCGCGTTCGTCTCTGCGATCCTTGTGATCGCCCCATTGGGTCTGGTGTTTTTTCATCTCCTCGTTAACGGCGCCGGTTCGGTGAACTGGGATTTTTTCACCAAACTGCCAGCTCCGGTCGGAGCAGTTGGTGGCGGCATGGTGAACGCAATTGTCGGCTCTTTGGAATTGCTCGCGCTGGCCGGCGCAATTGGGATTCCGGTCGGCGTTTTGGGCGGAGTTTACCTTGCCGAGTATGGCTCGGCACGGATCAATCTGGTCCTGCGATTTCTGGCTGACGTTCTCAATGGAGTCCCATCCATCACTTGGGGCGTAGTAGTTTACGGGCTGGTCGTGTTGCGCTTCAAAGGCTTTTCGGCTTACGCCGGCGGTCTTGCGCTAAGCCTGATCATGATTCCGCTAATCTTGCGCACGACAGAAGAAGTCGTCCTGCTTGTGCCGAATGGGTACCGCGAGGCCGCCCTCGCGCTTGGCGTCAGCCGGTGGAAAATGATCGTGCACATTGTGATGAAGACCGCCTCCAAGGGGATCATCACTGGGATCCTGCTCGCACTGGCGCGCGTGGGTGGCGAAACGGCACCGCTTCTTTTCACCGCATTCGGCAATCGTTTTTGGAATCACAGTCTGAGTCAGCCGATCGCAGCGCTCCCGTTGCAGATTTTTACCTACGCAATCTCACCCTATGACGACTGGCATCGCCAGGCATGGGCCGGCGCGCTGGTGCTCGTCACTGGCGTTTTTTGCGTTAACATAATTGTTAGAATTCTAACTAGAGGACGTTCAGCGTCTGTCGTTTAGCGTCTTCGCGAATGGATAATTTAGTAATGACAACACCCGAGCGCAGCGTGATGGATCGCGTCGATAGGCCGGCCGAGCCGATGCGTGCAGAAGAGGCCGTGTCAGCGTGCACGTTTCGAATAAAGAATCTTTCGATCTGGTACGGAGAGAAACGCGCCATCGATGACGTAACGCTCGATATCGCCTCCAATGCCGTAACCGCAATCATCGGGCCGAGCGGTTGCGGAAAATCCACTTTCATTCGCTCCCTGAATCGCATGCACGAGCTTGTACCTAGGACGCGAGTGGAAGGTACAGTGCTGCTCCAGGGCGAGGATCTCTATTCGAGCGATGTAGACCCCGCAATCGTTCGACGCCGAGTCGGCATGGTTTTCCAAAAATCCAATCCATTTCCTACCATGTCGATTGGCGAGAACGTCATCATCGGGTTGCGACTCAATGGTGTTCGCAATCAAAAGTTTCTAAACGAGCGCCTGGAGAAATCGCTTCGCATGGCTGCTCTTTGGGATGAAGTGAAAGACGACCTGCACAAATCGGGCACAAGTCTATCCGGCGGCCAGCAGCAGCGGCTTTGCATAGCTCGCGCGCTCGCGGTCGAGCCGGAAGTGCTCCTCATGGATGAGCCCTGTTCGGCGCTTGATCCCATCGCCACAGCGAAGATCGAGGAATTAATCTACGAGCTTAAAACCAATTTTACGATCGTGACGGTCACCCATAATATGCAACAAGCCGGCCGCATCTCTGATTACACCGCTTTCTTTTATCTCGGACGGCTGATCGAGTTTGGATTGACAACGAAAATCTTCACGAACCCGAGCCAGAAACAGACCGAAGATTATATCACCGGACGCTTTGGATGATTGATAGGCGCGCCCGCCGGACGCGACGCGTAGTATGAGAGCAAGAGCATGATTAAGGCCAGAGGAAGCAACAATAGCTGAGATCGACATGGTTATACCAAAACATATTCTTGGGACATTTGACGAAGCACTCGCTTCGCTGCGCAATAATGTGCTGATGATGTCGGGATTGACCGAGCGCAGCCTCGAGCGGGCGATGAAGGGTTTGGTCAATCGTGACGACAACATTTGCGCAAATGCAATCGCCGATGACGAGGAGATCGACCAGTTAGAGAAACAGATCGATAAGGACGGAGTTGATATTCTGTTGCGCTTTCAGCCAGTCGCTTCGGACCTGCGTCGCGTCGTCTCCGCTATGAAACTTTCTTCGAATCTGGAGCGCATGGCTGATCAAGCGACAACAATTGCGCGGCGCGCGCGGAAGTTAAATCAACATCCGCCATTGCCTGAAGTCGAACTGGTGAAGCCAATGTACGAGCACGCCATGTCGATGTTCAAGGACAGCGTGGATGCGTTCGTGCGCGAGGATGTCGATCTTGGTCGCGCTGTGGTTCCACGCGATGAAAAGCTCGATGAATTGAACCGCATGGCCAGCCACAAACTGGTCGAACGCATGGCGCAGGATCCGAAGCAACTGCGAGGCTACCTGAATCTGATATTTATCGGCCGTTGCCTCGAACGCGTGGGCGACCATGCTACGAATATTGCCGAGGATGCCGTTTACGCTGCCGCTGCTGAAGACATCAGGCATCAAACCCTCGCGGCTTCCGTCTGACAAGGCGGGCATTGCGTATGCGCAGGTGATTGCCGATCATTGAGAGATGGCGGACGCTCAGGCCACTGCTCGAACCGAAGAAGAAAGCAGCGCAATCGCCGTCCCGAAGATCGTACAATCCGCGCATGAGCGTTTTGGCGACCCGAAAAATTTTATCAACCGCGAGCTGAGCTGGCTCGAGTTTAACCGCCGCGTTCTCGAAGAAGCGCAGGATCAAAGACAACCGCTCATCGAGCGCGTTAAGTTTCTCACCATCGTCAGTTCGAATCTGGACGAGTTCTTCGAGATTCGCGTCGCCGGGATCAAACAACAGATTGAGAGCGAGACAAGCGGTGTCGGTGCTGACGGGTTAAGTCCCACGGAGGTATTCGGCCGGATCCAGAAAACAGTCCGCCAATTGGTGGCGGAGCAATATGCGCTTTGGAACAACGAGTTGCTGCCGGAGCTGGCGAAGAATGTGATTTACGTGCGCGAAATCGCGGACTTACCGGCCAAACGCGCAGCGTGGGCGCACCGTTATTTTCTGCAGGAAGTTTTCCCAATGCTCACGCCGCTGGCGGTAGACGCCAGTCATCCGTTCCCGCATCTGTTGAACCGCAGCCACAACTTACTGGTTCGGGCAAAAACGCGTCGTCGTGGCGAGCCACTGCACGCCATTGTGCAGGTGCCTCGGGTGGTTCCCCGATTGATCCTGCTGCCCCGGGGCAAAGGCGCGGACGAACCGTGGGAGTATATCTATCTCGCCTCACTCATTAAACAGCACATCGGCGAATTGTTTCCGGGTTTGATTCTCGATGGCGTGCATGCGTTTCGCGTCACGCGCAACAGCGATCTCTACATCGATGATGAGGAAGCGGAGAACCTTTTGCGCACGATCGAGCAGGAACTGCGGCGCTCGAGCCGAGGCAATGCCGTGCGCCTCGAAGTGGAAGCCGATTGTCCGAAAGATTTTCTCGAGTTGCTCCTGCGATTTTTCAATTTATCCGAAGCCGACGCTTACAAACTGGACGGTCCGCTGTCGATGACGCACCTCGCGCCACTGGTTACCAACGATGCGTTTGCGAAACTCAAGGATCGTCCGTTTCAACCCGCGCGCGATCCCGCGTTGCCGCCGCATGTTGACTTTTTCGAAGTGTTGCGACGTCAGGACGTGCTGCTGCATCATCCTTACGACAGCTTCGATCAGGTTGTCGAATTGATCGAAAAAGCGGCAACCGACCCGCAAGTGCTCGCGATCAAGATCACGCTCTATCGCACCAGCGGCGATTCGGCCATCGTTGAGGCGCTAATCGATGCGGCGAATGCAGGCAAACAGGTAACGGCGATCGTCGAACTTCGTGCGAGATTTGATGAAGCGACGAATATTCAATGGGCGCGGCGGCTCGAAGAAGCCGGCGCCCACGTCATCTACGGTGTGGTCGGGTTGAAGACGCATTGCAAAGCGCTGCTCATCGTCAGACGCGATGCGGATCGACTCCGGCACTATGTCCATCTCGGGACAGGCAATTATCACCCGCGCACGGCCCGCATTTACACCGATTTCAGCCTGCTTACTAGCGAACCGCAGTTGACCGAGGAAGTGGCGACCGTCTTTAACACGCTTACCGGCTTGGCGGGTTATCCCGGCCTCAAAAAATTGATGGTCGCGCCGTTCGACATGCACAGCCGTCTCATCCAATTGATCGAGCGCGAGCGAGACAATGCGCGCGCGGGCAAACCGGCCCGCATTGTCGCAAAACTGAATGCGCTGGTCGATCAAGAGATCATTGAAAAACTGTATGAAGCTTCATGTAGTGACGTAACTATCGATCTTATCGTGCGTGGAATTTGTTGTCTGCGCCCGAAAATCCCGGAGCTGAGCGAGAATATTCGCGTCATCAGCATCGTTGGCCGGTTTTTGGAACACAGCCGCATCTATTATTTCCAAAACGCTGGAGACCCTTTGGTTTACCTTTCAAGCGCGGATTGGATGCCGCGCAATTTCTACCGGCGAATCGAAGTGGCGTTCCCAATCGAGACGCCGGCACTGCGCGATCAGATCGTCAACGACGTGATTCCAACGGTTCTCCACGATCGGGTAAAGGCGCGCGAGTTGCAGCCGGACGGCACCTACCGGCGCTTGAAGCCCGAAGGTCCGGAACCAAGCCGACAGGCACAGTGGCAATTTCGGGAGGTGTCGCGCGAACGCACAAAAAGACTCTCCGGCTCAAAGAAAAAAGCCCGCGCGGACAAATTAATTCCGATCAGCGTGATGCATGAAGACTCGACTCCGGCAGCGAGGCCCGAGCAGCCGTGAAGAAACCAATTCTCGTCATCGACGTAGGCGGCTCGAATGTGAAGTTGATGATTTCGCGCTTCGAAAAGCGCAAATTCAAATCGGGTCCGGATCTGACGCCGCGCGAATTGGTGGCTCAGATGAAAACGCTGCTTCGGGATTGGAGCTTCGACCTCATTTCCATGGGATTTCCAGCGCCAGTGCGCAATGGGCGCATCATGAGCGAACCCAAACATCTCGGGCCGGGGTGGACACGGTTTAATTACGAGAAGTCGCTGGGCAAACCAATCCGCATCATCAACGATGCAGCCATGCAGGCCCTCGGCAGTTTCCACGGCGGGCGCATGTTGTTTCTCGGACTGGGCACCGGGCTGGGATCGACATTGATTTGGGAAACAAGCGTGCTTCCGCTGGAGCTCGGCGATTTGCCTTACGGCAACGGTGACATCATCGAGGATTATCTTGGGAAATCGGGAATGAAACTGCTGGGCGAAAAAGCGTGGAAACACGAAGTGCTTCGGGCCGTCATATCGTTGAAGAAATCGCTTATTGCGGATTATGTCGTCCTTGGCGGCGGGAGCGCGAAGAAGTTCGACGAGCTACCGAGCGGCATTGAGCCAGGACATAACCGAAATGCTTTTCATGGTGGCGTTCGCCTTTGGCAAATCGACCCGCGTACGCAGCGAGCGAAGTGGCGGATCATGTAACGAGGCGTATAGATCGACATGCAACTTTATTTCCTTCGACATGGTGAGGCCGATTGGCCGGATTGGAAAAAATCGGATGATGAGCGCCCGCTCACCGATTTCGGTAAAAAAGAAATGCGCGACGTGGCGAAATTTCTCGCACGTCTCAACGTGCGGTTGAACTTGATCGTGACCAGTCCATTACCACGCGCATCACAAACAGCTGATATCGCAGCTGATTATTTGAAGGCGAAATTGCGAAAGGATGAATTGCTCGCGCCCGGATTTGGGATGAGCGAGTTGCGGACCGTGCTCAAGCGGCACCACGCAAAAGCGCTGATGCTGGTCGGCCACGAACCGGACTTTACGACTGTCATTTCGGGATTGACCGCCGCTTCGCTCAAGCTTGCCAAGGCCGGCGTCGCCCTGGTCGATGTCGATCCGGAATCTGAAGAAGCAAGACTTCTCTGGCTTTTCCCGCCAAAGATCGCGCGCAAAGCTAAGTAACGAGTGCTTCCGCCAGCGAGTGCGATGATTTGTCTTGCCAATCTTGCAGCCAGCTGGCGACGCGAGATCCGAAATCGCGCGGGCGCTCGGCAAAGAAATGCTCCGCCAGCTCCGCGGCGCCACGTTGCAAATCGCTCTCGCTGACTTCAATTACGGCAAGCAACCTCTGACCTTCGCGCTGCCATTTCGATTTTCCATGTTCGCTCCGCAATCTTGAACCGAGAAAACTCAAGTCGTGCGCACGACCGAGCAGATCGCCTAACGAATGCAGATCGTCACTTAAGGTCTTTAACACGACCGGATTGACTGGCCGGAGAACACGTAATTGATACCAAAGCGTTTTCGCCCTGGTCCTGAACTGGTGAAAATTTTCAGTTGTCGGATGTGCCGTTGCCGTAGCGAGCGTCGTCCGCGCCCGCTTATAGCTCACCTGCACAGCGCAGCGAAGTTGTTTGCAGCTGAATTGGTCAAGGGCCCAGCAATCTACCGCTGAGACCGCCTGCTCCAACAAGGGGACCGCCTGTGTTTGCCACTCTGTGAACGCCGCCATGAAGTTTTCGAGTTCCAAGGTGAGCATCACTTCGAGATTTCCATAGGTGCCATGGCCATCGCGTTGCGTGACTTCTTGAAGTTCCCTCACCGTCTGCAAACGCACTTCGGCATCGCGAATTTCCGAGGTAAGCCGCCCGACGTCGCGCAGCCGATGGTCTTGTGACCGGTAGAGACCGCGCCCGATCTCCTTGCGCACCAGCCGCAGCGCCGCGCGCGATTTCTTCAAATGCTTGCGCATTTCGTGTACCGGCGTGTCGTCGGTTTTCGTTTCGCCTTTGGCAACGGCAATGGCGCCCTCGATTTGTTTACGGCAAATCCGGCAAAGATTGTCGCCCAGAGTTTCGCCGTGCCGTAATTCGTAGCTCATTGTCGATCTTATTCTTACCCGGTCTCATATTTCTCTAACATGTTTCGCCGGTCATTCCACGCCTAAAAACACCGTGACCCTTTGAATCGGGAAACTCGCCGTTGACGGGATACGACTGCTATCAGGCCGACTTGTCCTCAGCGTCTGCCGGCTGCAGGATCACGAGCGCCGATGGCTACCTGGTCGAAACCAACCTCATGGGGTTGCTTGATTTCACGACGCTCGTGAAGTCAAACTGATCTGCTCTGCGACCCCGTAGCTTTCTGAGAAAGGCCGATCTTACGGCGTTGGTCGTGCAGTTGACGCCGGCGAAGGGGCTGGCGTCGTGGTGCCCACGGGTAATACGCCCGCGCGAGAATCAGGCGCAGCGGAAGTACCTGGTGAAGCTTGAACCGGCGTATTTCCGGGCGACGAGACTGGCGAGGATTTTCCTGCCGCAGGCGCAGGCGAATTTTGCGACGCCGCTTGCTTTTTCATCAGTTCGCGACGGAACGCGCTGTCGGCGGTGCTCCTGTGGGCGTAAAGGATCGACAACCCCAACGTGAGCGCAAAGAAAATTCCGGCCATCCATGTAGTGAACTTCACCAGCACGTTGGTCGTTTGAGCGCCGAAAATATTTTCGGTGACCCCGCCCCCAAATGCTGCGCCCAGACCTTCGCTCTTTGGCCGTTGCATCAGGATCACCAGCACCATGATCAACGACACGAGCACGAACAGCGCCAGACAAAGATTGATCAACAAATTCATCGGGACGCGGAATATCGCCGAAGCATTCCCGGAAGCAAACGTCGAACGCTCAACGTCCAACGTCGAATACGAATTTCAGAAGTTCAGATATTGGGCGTTGAGCGTTGGACGTTCGGCGTTTTCTTAATCCCCTCCCAGATCGCATCCATTTCCTCCAGATCCACATCGCCGAGTTTCTTGCCGCGCGCTTTCAGCTCGTCCTCCAACCGATTGAATCGCGTCACAAATTTGTCAGTAGCGCCTTGCATCGCGCTTTCCGCGTCGATGTGGCATTTTCGCGCCAGATTGACGACTGCAAAGAGCACGTCGCCAATCTCATCCTCGGTTCTCGCGCGATCTTGTTCACCGCCGGACGGACTCGCTGTGGCGAGCGACGCAATCGCCTCTTTGATCTCGCCAAGCTCTTCTTCCACTTTCGCGATCACGTCGCGTATCTCGGTCCAGTCAAAATTCACCCGAGCCGCTTTTGATTGCGCTTTTTGCGCGCGCACAAGCGCGGGCAACGCTTTGGGCAAACTGGCCAGATAATGTGAGTCGGCCTTTTTCTCTGTGCGCTTGATCGCTTCCCATTGTTTGAGCACGGCGCCGGAATCGTGCGCGTCGCTGATTCCAAATACATGCGGATGCCGCCGGACTAATTTATCCGAGATGTCGTGAATGACTTCGCCAATTTCGAAGTGTCCAGCTTCACGGGCGATCTCCGCGTGCATCACCACCAGCAGGAGCAAATCGCCAAGTTCTTCACGAAAATGCGCATCGTCGTTCGCGCGCGCAGCCTCCGTCACTTCGTATGCCTCTTCGATCAATGCGGGCAACAGCGATTCGTGCGTTTGCTCCCGATCCCATGGACAGCCGCCGGGCCCGCGCAGCTTTGCGACGATTTCGCAGAGCTCCGCGAAGTGATCGGTGATCAGTGATCGGTGATCGGACATGCGCTCAGTAATCTCTACTGTTCACTGATCACGGATCACGGATCACGTTCTTAAATCCGCCACAACGAGCGATGCGTGCCGAATTCAGAGATTTCACCGGAGGACCGTTTGCTGACGTAAATGGTGATTGAAATGACACTGACAAAGGTGCCGGCGAAGGTCAGCGCCACCAGCCACGACGGGATGTGGCCGATGTGCAGGGCATGGTAAAAGGAGACGACATCGTTAATTGGCGCGCTGGCGTGCAAAAATATTTTCGTTAGCCACGCAATCAGGATCAGAATGAAAATGAACATGTAATTGCGTTTCAACCGTCTCCCGATCGCTTCCAGTTTGCTGATTTTGAAACAAGGCAAAATCAAATCTTCGCAGACCAGCTTTTTCCATTCCCCCTGAAGCAGCTCACGATTTTCCATCACCATGGGGACAAGAAAATGCGCCTCGAGCATGCGGACACGTGCGCGGAACGCGTCGTAAAAACGATAACGACGCGCCTCGATCCAGAGCAGCACCCAAACGATGGCCAGATTGAAAAAGAAAATAATGTGCGGCACCTCGCGAGTAGAAAACGCGATGGTGATAATTGCGGTGGTACTAGTAATCGCCCAGTTAGTGGTCATGTCCAGCCGCTGCCGCCAAACCATAATACGTCCCATTTCGCCGCGATAAAAATGCGACATCGCGTTGACGTAACCGGGGTCGTAAAGGCTCCGTTGGAAGGAGACCGTCCGCTCCTCTTTTGGAGCTACTGCTGTGTTTTGAGTTGCCACGGCTGGTTAGTTAACTGGATAACTGGCTTTGCCGCATAATCCAATAAATCTCTGTCACTAATGGCTATCGCGCTCCCCGAGCTGCTGGATGAAAAAGAGGTCATCCTGCGACTGCGCTCACGCAAACTGCCAAACGCGCTGCGCGAAATCATTCAGTTGCTCGCGCACAATGGAAAGATCGACGATGCAGACAGATTTTTCGAACAAGTCCTCGCGCGTGAGCAGACGCACCCGAGTGCACTCGAAAACAGCGTCGTGTTTCCTCATGCCCGAACCGATCTGGTAGAGGAAATCGTCGTCGGCATTGGGCGCAGCCGTGCCGGGATTCCAATCGGCGCAAATCAACAACGTGCGCAATTGATTTTTGTGATCGGGGTGCCGGAACGCCTGGTGCACGACTATTTGGTTTGCGTCGGCACGCTCGTGCGGCTGTTAAAAGATGACGCGACGCGATCAGCACTGCTCGAAGCGGAAACGCCCCGCGAGTTTATTGACGCTCTGATCGCGAACCTGTAGCCGCGGGCGCTGACCGCGGCGAACTGTAGCCACGTTCGCACCTAGACCGTTACGCGCTCACCTTGGATTTCGTCTGCTGCAGCAACAGCCGATTTGCTGGTACGATATCGCCAGATCGAAAACGCAACGAACAAAAGATCAAGAAGCACAAATATCGCCACGTACGTTTCGCCGCCGATGCCAAATCCGTAGCTATGCAGACCTTTGCCCAAAACGAAGTTCACGCCGTACCACGCCATCAACACGGCGAGAAAACAAACAACGCTCGCAACTGCCAGACCGAATTGCGTCCACCAACCTGCGAGCCGGCCGTGCAGCGCCAGGATGTAACAAAGCAGCGCGATTAGCGCCCACGTTTCTTTTGGATCCCAGCCCCAGAACCTTCCCCAGGAATAATTTGCCCACACGCCTCCGAGAATTGTGCCTGCGGCGAGCAATAGCACGCCGAGCTGGAGCACGCGATAGAGCCAGAAATGCATCGGCGCATCCACGCGCGCCGCGGCGGGATTGCGCGCATATCGCCAGAGCAGGATATGACCGAACCCCATTGCCAGTGCGAACGCCGCGTAGCTCAAAGTAATGGTTAGCACATGAACAGTTAGCCAGAAATTATCGCGCAACACCGGGACCAGCGGATCGATGCTTGATGGCATTGCGATCGGCATTTGATGCACAAGCAAAAGTGCGATGAGCGTGACCGGCAATGCCGCCAACAAGTATACAGACGCCCGGTAGCGCGCGAAAAAGATCATCGCAAAAAGTGAGACGGCGAACGACACCCAGATGATCGATTCATACATGTTCGTGACCGGCGGCCGGCCAGCAATCATGCAGCGCATCACGATCCCAGCTGCTTGAAACGCGAGACCCAGCAGCGCAACTCCGACACCGATGTTTTGAAGCGCGCGTCCACGCTTGCGCAACTGTGCTGCGATGAGAACCACGAGCGCAATGCCGTAGCACCAAATGGCGCGATAAAAACTCTCGAAGTGGTTATAAAAATATTCCAATCGTAACTGTCGTTCCCGTGGATAGATTGATGGGCTCAATACGCGCAAATTTTCGCGAAGCTGATTAGCGCCGCGGCTGAAGTTAAATGCATCGTCCTTGACATACGCAATGGCGAGTATCTGCAATTGAGCCTGGACCGGGGCAAATTGCGCTTCGGAGTAATATTTCGACCATCCCGATGGATCAATCCACGTGTCCGTTTCGTTTGTCGGAGCAGGGATGATCAGCAATGCGCTTCCATCCAAGACACGGGAAAAAAGGGTAAGCCGATCGCTCACGCCCAATGCTTCCTGTTGCACTCGATCGAGCGGTTTTTCGGCGCGCTTCGCTGCCTGAGCCTCGTTTGCGAGCCGCTGTAGCTCAGCTGACCCTGCCAGTTGGGTAAACGAAAATCGCCGCTGCGTTTTATCGAGCCCGAGTTGTTCTTTCAGATTGCCGAAGGAGACGAGCACCATCGGCTCGTTTTTCCAGTCATGCGTTTCGAGCAGCGCCGACAAAACGAAATCGTTCGGCTGCCATCTCCTGCCGCTCTTGTCTATGTATGTGGATTTTCCTGTGATCCGGACCAACGTCTCCTTTGCAAATGTGTCCACCGGTTTGCGACGCCCGCCATCCTGGATCGCAACCAGGCCCCATTGCTTGAAATCCAGTGCGCTGGTGTCTGCAGCAGGTACATCCGGCGACGCAGCGTAGCCCGTGCCTGCTAACAACGCGGTGATTGGCGCGATGAAGATGAAAACCCCGGCTTTCAACCGGCGCGAATGTACTTGTGCGTGCGTATCATGTCGAGCCGTGCGCTTCCCAGAATTCTTCGTGCTTCGCCTGCCACGCCGAAGCCTGAGCGAAGGCGGGTCATTCTCATTGTTTCCGTTTGCGCAAACTGAAATCACGCGGATACCTTAAGACCCGTGTTCAGCTTGACCATGCTCGGCAGCGGGAGCGCGGGAAACAGCGCCCTCATCGCAACCGATCACTGCAAGATTCTTGTCGATGGCGGGCTGAGCGCGCGGCAATTGGTGTTGCGTCTGGAGCATTGCGGCGTGACTCCAGAGCAACTCGATGGCGTGCTTCTCACGCACGAACACGGTGATCACATCTGTGGCCTTGAAGTTCTTTGCCGCAAATTTGATGTGCCGATTTATTGCAACGCGCTGACAGCAGAAGCAGTTCGTTGCGACAGCTCAGTCGAACAGCATCGTAACTGGCGAATCTTTGGAACTGGCGCCGAGTTTTCGATCTGCGACATCACCGTGCAGACATTTCCCGTGCCGCACGACGCGGTTGATCCGCTCGGGTTCGTTTTTTGCGCCGGCTCAGGCAGCCTCGGGTTCGTCACCGATCTCGGATACGTAACGAAATTGATCGTGGAACGATTGCGCCAGGTGCAAACGCTGGTCATCGAGACCAATCACGACGAAAAACTTTTGCAGAACGACACGCATCGGCCGTGGCCGGTGAAACAGCGAATCCAATCGCGGCACGGTCATCTGTCGAACACGGCTGCGACAGGCGTGATCGAGCAATTGTTGTCGGGAAAAATCGAGCGCGTTGTGCTGGGACATCTCAGCCGCGATTGCAACACGCCCGCGCTGGCGCTGGAGACGGTGCGCGCGTCACTGGCAAAATGCGGCAAGGTCGATATCGAAATTCATTGCGCTACTCAATTCGAGGTGAGTCCCCGATTTCGAATCGGCGACACCGAGCCCGGCCCGTTTCAACCGACTTTCGAAAACGGCTTTTTCCAAAACGCGCCGTAGGCACGGGAGTCAATCCTCATTCCGTAAGTGATTCTCCAGATACTTCTCCAAATCTTGAGCGCGGTTCTCCGTGGCATCGGCCAAGTATTGCAGTTTCCGGCACCGGCGTTGCGCCTTGGATCCTAGGGCGGCGAATGCTTCGGCATCCGAGTCACGGGCCTTGAGCCAGAGACGCTGATAGTTCCGATCTTCGGCTTTCTCTTCTTCTGAAGTATCTAAATCGAGAACTGCTGGAAAGCTCTTGTTGAGCTGCTGTTCGGCCGCTTTGTAGCGAGCGAGAATTTCCTTCTCCGGCTGCAGCGGATCGAGAGGTTCGGCAAAGCCTGGCACGACATACTTTTCCGCTTCTTCGCTCGGTAATGTTCGGCTTAGCCTGCGAAGATATCTCGCGTGTTCGAGTTTGCCGCGGCGCAGATTGAAATAGAAGAAATCACGACTGACGACCCGTTCGCCGGTTGCATTGCGCCCCCGTATTCTTTTTTCCACGAGAAGTCGCGCCGAGTCTGCGCTCCAGGCGACGAAGTAATCATGCACTCCAGCAGTGTCCTTCCAATCGGATGTGTCTACAAAGCGATCACCGGAGTCAAAGTCCCAATCGGGAGGTTGGCCGCTCATCTCGCACTCGTCGGTCGTCACCAATTCGAATTGGAAACCGGCCTTGCGCCGATAAAGCATCACCCCCTCCAGTTGGCTGTGAGAATGCAACTTTGCGCAAATCCACCGCTCGTCCGGAGAAATGAAGAATGGCCCCATGCCCGAGGTATCTCCCAGCGCCACGCGCTTTGCAGGCTCTGCCGTCGGGATGATCCATGCCTTCCCGGATTGTTCCTCGATACGAAATGTTCCGAGTGGGCTGCGAGTGACGTTCTCAACCGGGGCATCGGATTCGGCATGACCGATGGACAGCGCGAAAGTCAGTAACCATCCGCCAACAAGTGTGGCGATTTTCGCCAAGGGTTGCTTCATGTGTGTTTGCTTGTGCATTTCCGCTCTTTGTCGGAGGAATCCTCGTAGAAGGAAGCCGTGGCTTCTCCTTTTAACGGCGGGTCCGACCGGGACAAGCCCAATTTGCTCGATGCTAACAAATCTATCTTGTTCTGTGGCCGACCATTTCGCCCCGAAGCGTGCGTCGGTCCACGCGAGTGAGGTTTTTTTTCATTGCCGGTGTCAGCAAAGAAATGTGCGGGATCTCGCACAGATATTCGGCGATGAACCAGATGGGTTTTTCGGTCGTCATCCAGTGAAGATGATCGAAGCGCGCCAGATTCACCGGGAGTGAATAGCGCCGCAGTGTGCGTTCGCCGCGCAGGTTGAAGTAAATGTTAAAGTAACTCATGGCCAGCTCGCGCAGGCTGCGATACACCGGCTCGCGATACCGACAGCCGGTGAAGTTGGATTTAGCTACCGCGCCCCAGTGGCCGCGCACCTTGAAAATCGCGACGACATGGTCGGTGTCTTGTTCCGCTTCCAAATCAAAAATGAGCGGTGGAAATCCCAAAACGCGGAGTGCAGCCGCGCCGAAAATTCCGCCTTCGAGACATGATGCAGTGCGATCCTGCAGAACTTTTTTCGGCGATCGCGCGGTGTAACTCAGGTTATAAGGCAAATCGTCGAGAAACTTCTGAACGCCGGCTGGCGTTTTCAAACCGCGTAACTGGCGCAACTCCGATGGCGAGAAATCAAAATTTTGTGACACCGCAGTCACAATTGACTTAATGCGCGGCCGTCCACGTGGACGGATTGCGGACTGCTACGACAACCTGCTTGATTGCGTCAATCACCAGTTGTGGTTCCTGAACTTGAATATAATGCGAGCTGTTGGTGGCGATTTTGTGCCCGGCAGTTGGTACAAGTGTCGCCAGCGCATCCTGTGCCGCGTGCCATGCCTTGTCCAGTGCTCCGGGAAAATCGGCGGGCAACGGCTGCCACGGGCTGAGGTCGAAGGGATGGCCTTGCGTCAGGACAAAAACAGGGATCGGGCGGAGCGATTTTGCGATAGCGGCCTCTTTCATCTGATCCAAGCTGGCATTTACGTCCAGCGTCTCGATCTCTTTGTATTTTTCGAGTCCCGGCGGCGGTTGGGTAAATCCAAAGTTCACGTAAAACTTCCACTGTTCGGGTGTTAGGCCGGACCTCACTTTTTCAGATAGCGCATCAACCAAAACCATTCCAACGACCTCGTTCGGGTACGTGGAGGCGTATAAGCGGGCAAAGATACCACCAAAGGAGTGTGCGGCGAACACGTATGGCCCGGTCACCTGCGCCGTCTCAAGCAGGGTATGAAGATCGGAAACGATGTCGCGCGCGGTGCGCGGCATGGGGACCGGCGTACTCCGGCTCAAATGATTCGCGTCAAGAAAAGTTCCCGGACGATCATAGGCGCAAACCCGCGTGAACCTGGCAACCTGCGGAAATACGGTCGTCGTTCCGGGCTCAAGCTCGGCGCTCCAAATATCGGCGTCATTCCTGTAACCGGACTCGAGAATCACCGTCGGACTGCCCGAGCCGCGGCACTCGAGATACATCTTGCGGCCAGCGCCGATATCGATGAGACCGGCAAAATTACCTGACGTCGGAACCGGCGCCGTACTCTGTGCCGTGCGTTCTGGTCTTGGAACGCGCTTGAAAGTTCCCTCGCCGTGCGCGTTAAGGTTTTCCACCAGCAGCTGTGTCGCTTTGCCATCGGGACCGATGGTGAATGTGATGCCGCTTACGCCAACCGCGTTTTCGCCTGCGGTCTGATACGTGAAGGTGTCGCGCTGATAATGTTTCATCGGAAAGATTTTGCTTTGCGGGCCTTCGACAATCGCGAGCCCGTCGTCTTTTTCGATGATGGAGATCTCGCCAAAGAAATCGTTCGCATATTTGCCCACGTAGACGCTGTTTTTCAGCGCAGGGCCTGGTGCCGCCGGCGGTTTGGAATAATCAAAGCCGAGTACAGTGCCAGTTGCTGCCGGATTTGAGTACACCTGCTTGTAAAGAGTAAACCAGTCCTGTGTAGACCTGCCGTATAGCGCGACATCCACAAAGATCGTTCCCAATCCCTCTGCCAAACCGATCGGGTAACCGTTGGTGAGAACGACAATGCCAAGTCGCTCAGCCGGGACGAGATTCACATAAGTCGCCGCCCCGAGGTCAAACGCACCCGAATGATTCAAGCGCAACCGACCCTCCTGATCGTAGCCAACATTCCATCCCAAGCCGTAGAAAGTCGGCAAGTCCGTGAACGGATTAAAACCTGTGCGCATCTGCGGATGATGCGTTTCGGCCAGCGCTTTTTCGTCAACGAGTTGTTTGCCATTGAGCTTTCCATTCCCCAGCTGCAGGCGCAGCCATTTCGCCACGTCGTTTACCGAAGAGCTCACTCCGCCCGTAGGCGATTGCGCGTCGGGATCGCGCTTGAACTTTTGCACCCATTTGCCGTCAACCAGCACGTGTCCTAAAGCCTTGTTTGAGCGCGCCACAAAATCGGCATATCGCGAACTGGTCGAAGTCATGCCGAGCGGCTTGAATAATTTTTCCTGGCAGAGCGTTTCCCATTCGGCCCCATACGGCTTTGCCGCGGCCACGGCGGCTTCGGTCATTCCGAAATTTGTGTAGGCGTAATGCGAACGAAAACTACTGTCGGGATGTTGGTACCGGAGGCGATGTAAAATTTCTGAGCGCGTAAACCCGAGGTCCTCGAGCAGATCGCCCGCGTGATCCGGCAAACCGCTGCGGTGCGAATACATGTCGCGGATGGTGATTTCGCGCGTGACCCACGGATCAAACATCGCGAAGCCGAGATCGAGCACGCTGAGCTTTGAATCCCAGGTAATCTTTCCTTCGCCGACCAGCTCAGCGACCACAGTCGAGCCAATCGGTTTGGAAACCGACGCGAGCTGAAACACCGTATCCGCGTCAACCGGAGTTTTTGTGTTCACATCGCGGACGCCAAATCCTTTCGCGTACACGACCTTGTCCTGAAATACGACCGCGATGGCAATTCCAGGCACCCCGTTTTGTTGAATTTGCTTTTGCGCGAGTTTTTCGAGTTCCTGGATGGCCTTGGTAACTTGCTCGGAAGTGACATGGTTCTTTTCCTGCGCGTACGCGGAAGACGCCGCCAGCAAAATTGCCAACAACGCATTCCTAAAAACAACTAAAGAGACGATTCGCATATCCACGCTCCTTATCCGTCGCACAATCGTCATTGTTGTCCTAACGGCTATTTGTCATTCCGAGCGAAGTCGAGGAATCTCTGATTATTGATGCTTAGAGATGTCTCGACTCCGCTCGACATGACAGGCAAACGTTGTGAATCGTTGTGACCTTTGTGCGAGAATCGATGCCAGCGGCTGATCCAGGGCAACAAAGCCCTACAATCCAATTGGCTGCCTAGCGTCGAAACCGCGCGGCGGCCGATAAATGGCTTGCCAGCGCGGCGCCCATTTGCCGGTGTAATGATCGTACGGCGTCGTATCGAGTCGCAATCCTGCAATGACGGCGAAAGTATGGCCCTCTCGCGCATAGATGGTGATCCATTTGCCAGGACCGCGCTCGCCGTAGCTGCGAAACTCGGTTGAGCTTATTGGAGAAGGGAGCAACCCGGCGGCGCCGAGCGCATAGGAGATCGTGCCCGAACAATCGTAACCCCGGTCATCAAACGATTTGTGACCGCCGCCGTAACGATACGGCTTTGAGCGAAGTTGGTTGGCCGCCCAGATCGCGCGTTTCACTCCGAGCGGCGAATTTTTTGGCGCAGCCGCACGGCCGAAACGCAGACGCGCGGTCTTCCCTGAAACAACGGGTCCGGACGCCGGGAAGAGATCAGCCGATACCGGTGGAACGATGAATGCTAAAACAGCGATGCCGAGCAGGACGTGACGACTAACCGGATTTATAAACTCCTCCGGGGCCGTCTTGTATGAAGGAAGCCGACAGATAAAAAGAAAAATTTCAGAAATTCTGGGTGGATCGTCTTGTCCTCAAGACGATGCCTAAATAATCGTCGCGCAAGTATCAGGCGGCAGAGCCGTATTCCAACGTGTTGAGCACAACGCGTTCCACCACATCGCAGCCAATCGTGTCAACGCTCGAAGTTTTGTGATAAACTCGCAGCATGATCCGCGGAGTTGCGTTGCCGGTCGCGCTTCTCGCAACGGTGATGCTGACGCTGGCTGCGGATCAGTCGCCGGGGAATAAAACCGAAGAGCCGGAGGCGTTCGATATCGAGCCGCCGATATTAAAGCAAAACCTCTCGGATGAACCGCTGCCTGATGCCGACGTTGCGCGTCTGGAGAAACAATTGGAACGCGCAAAGAGAAATGCCGAAGGAGCGGAACGTCTCTACAAAATTGGCGTGCTCGCAAAAGTGGAAGTGGAGCAACGTTTGTTAAAGATGGTGCGGTGCGAGTCCGATCTTGCCAATGCGCGAGTCGCTCGAGCAAAAGAAGAAGTTGCTGCCGAAGAATCTCAACTCGCAGTTGGTGATATTACCAAGGATGAGCTGGAAGCAATGAAAACGGTGCTGGCGCAATTAACCGAAGCCGCGCAAGTCGCAGCGGCAAAGCGTGAGCGCGCGGAGCTCGAAGCCGCGGAAGCAAACTTACGTCGTCAACAAAAACTCCTTAAGCTCGGCATCGCACAAAAATCGGACGTCACCGACGCCCAGGAAAAGCTCGCCCAGCTCAAAGCGCAGCAAAAATAATTCTACGCGATAAATATTTCTTCTCAGCCTCGCGAATCAATAGCCGGCTGCCATCCCGTCCTTGCGCGATTCGCTGGCACCGACATAGACGCGCTGGCCATCATGCATTTCAACTTTGATTGCCTGATAACCGCCGTAACCGCCTACATCAAAACGCACGTCGTGACCTTTTTTGCGCAGTTCGCGCACCGTCTCGTACGGAATACCGCTTTCGACTTCCACGTATCCACCTGATTGCGTCATCTTTTCGCCGGTCGGTTCGTTGTCGCCTTCGTGCTGCCAGCGCGACGCGTCGCCTGCTTCCTGCACGTTCAAACCGAAATCGATCTGGTTCGTGAGCACTTGGACGTGACCTTGCGGTTGCATCCCGCCGCCCATGACCCCGAATGTTTCCCATGGTTTTGCATCTTTCATCACGAATCCGGGAATGATGGTGTGAAAAGGACGTTTGCCCGGCGCGTAAACATTCGCGTGCTGCGGGTCCATTGAAAAAAGTTCACCGCGATCCTGAAACATGAACCCGAGCCCGGGCACCACGATGCCGCTACCCATCCCGCGGTAATTGCTTTGAATGAGCGAGACCATGTTGCCTTCGTCATCAGCCGTACAAAGATAGATGGTATCGCCGTGGTCCAGCTGTGGTGGCAGCCGTGTCGGCTGCGAGGTTGTCGGATTCGCAAGCGGCACGCCTGCTTCTACAGTTTTGGCCGCGCGATTCGGGTCAATCAATTTGTGACGCTCTGCTGCGTATTTCTTCGAAAGAAGACCGGTCAGAGGAATTTTTGTAAAGGCGGGATCCGCGTAAAATTTCGCTCGATCGGCCCACGCGATTTTCTTCGCTTCGATCATGGTGTGCAGCGTCTCCGGTGAATTGCGTCCCATCGCCCGCAGATCGAATCCTTCCAGAATGTTTAGCATTTGCAGTGCGGCGATGCCCTGACCGTTCGGCGGCAATTCAAACACCTCATAACCGCGATAGTTCGTCGAGACCGGCTCGACCCATGTCGATGTATGTTTCTCGAAATCGGCTTTTCGCAGAAAGCCGCCATTAGCCCGCATGAAATCGTCGATCTTGTCCGCGATTTCTCCTTTATAAAAAACGTCGCGACCTTTTTCACCGATCAGTCGCAACGTCTTCGCGAGGGCTGGATTTTTGAAAATATCGCCCTTTGCAGGAGTACGGCCCTTGCCGTCGAGCGTGTAGGTGTCGGGAAATGCGCCGGGCACCCCTTTATACAGACGCGGCCCAAACGCCCAATAATAGGCGATCAGTTCGGTGACCGGAAACCCGTCTTCGGCATATCGAATCGCAGGCGCGAGGTCATCACTCAGCTTCAGTTTGCCGAATCTTTTGTGCAGCTCCGCCCAGGCGTCCACGGTTCCGGGCACACTGATCGGCAACATGCCTGTCGGTGGGATCGTTTCTCGATGTAGTTTTGCCAGCTCGGCTTTCATTTGGTCGTAACTCAAACCGAGCGGCGAACGTCCGCTCCCGTTGATTCCGTAGAGCTTGTTTTCCTTCGCGCTGTAAACGATTGCGAACAAATCGCCGCCGATTCCGTTGGAGACAGGCTCCATCAAACCTAAAGTTGCGTTTGCAGCGATCGCCGCGTCCACTGCGCTGCCACCGCGTTTCAAGATGTCGATTCCCACCTGCGTGGCCGCCGGCACGCTTGTGCAGACCATTCCATGCAGCGCCAGAACTTCCGATCGCGTGGCGAAATTCTTTCCCGTAATGCGATCGATCTGGGAGTTGAGCCGAAGATCAACAATCAACAGAGCAAACAGCCCAAAACTTAGCGGCCTAATCCAGCACACCAGCCAATTAACTCCTTGCTTTCAGACAACGCACTTGAATTCTGTCTCGCGATTGTATTTGATTGCTTCCGGCGATGAGAATGTCTTCCGATGATCAAAGAGCAGTCGGCTTAATCCTAGTCTGCCTGGGATTTCTATTCTTTCTGATCGGCCTTGCTGCACGGCTGAAAGAAAGTTTTCATTCCCGCGCCGAAATCTCGACCGTCGGTTTCACCGCGGCCGCGATTGCGGCAGCACTCGGCGTTATCATGGTTTTGTTTTCCTTGAAAAAGAAACAAGGCTGAGGTCCCAGGCATTCGAACGCCGTGCGCCCTGTTCGCCGTCACCAGATTGCCGAATATGCATATATCGCGTGCGCGGCGGATTCTTGGCTGACAAAAGACGGCGGCGACCGTTTCAGGATCGCCGCCGTTCCCCATTGCTCCCCAAACTGGAGGTTATTCCTGTATCGCGTCGTGCAGTTCTTTTCTGGCATTCATCATGTCCTGATGCGCCTTTTGAATGGCATCGAGCTTCGTCTGCTGATCCGCCGTGAGTAACGGTCGGATTTGCGACAGCGTGCTGTCGATCACCGTTTTTGCTTTCTGCATCGCCTCCTGATGAATGGCGGCGATTTGCGGTTTGGCCTGATCAAGGATCGGCTGAACCTTGGTCTGTTGCTCAGATGTCAGGTCCAACTTATCAGCGATGCCCCGAAGGCCGAACGCGTGGCCGTGCCCGCCCCCGAATCCGCCGTGGCCGGGGCCAGGTTGTGCCTGCACAATCACAAAGCCGCCAAGCGCGATCGCACCAGCGGCTACAACTGCTAATAGGTTTCGCTTCATTGTTTGATTTTTTTCCTTTCTTATTTTCCCTGGGCGCTTTTCTGCGCTTCAAGTTGATGACCGACCGCGCGGAGCAGCGGTTACAACTTTTTATTTCGCGCGCCAGTTGTAACGCCCGCCGCTGCGAATGCCCGAATCAGCGATTCGCGCGCTTGGCACAAGCGCATCTACATACAAACTTGTAACCGCAACGCGCCATTGCCGGTCATTGGTAATGGTGTGGATGCGCTCTTGATTACATGGACGATTCTGATGCAAGCGCGCTGGTTCAGGCTGCGCTTCAACATGATGATGAGGCAGCTCGCGCGCTGGTGCGGCAGCTTTATCCGATGGTTGCCAAAATCGTCCGGACCCATCGGGCGCGCCGGACGGCGGAGGAGGATCTTTGCCAAATGATTTTCATCAAAGTTTTCCAGAGATTATCTCAATTTTCGGGCAAGGTGCCGCTTGAGCATTGGGTTTCGCGCATCGCGGTGAACACTTGCCTGAACCAGATTGAGTCGGAGAAATTGCGGCCTGAGTTGCGGCATGGTGATTTGAGTGAAGAAGAGCTGGCGGTGGTTGAGAATCTGTCCACTTCATCCGGAGAGCTGTCCCCCGACCAGCGGTTCGCTTCGCGCCAGCTGGTAGAGCATCTTTTGACCGCGCTGAAACCGGTCGAGCGGCTGGCGATCGATTTGCTATACTTGCAGGGACGTTCGGTCGAAGAGATCCGGAAAATCACCGGCTGGAGTGCCGCACTAATTAAGGTGCGCGCGTTCCGAGCCCGGCAAAAAATGAAACAACGGCTCGCGAGAATTTCGGCAAAAGAAAAACAATGAAGGACGAAAAAATCGAGCGATTGCTGCGAGCTGCCGCGCAGGCGCGCGAAGAAACCCAGGCTGCAATGCCATTCGGCTTTGACACACGCGTCGTCGCGCTTTGGCGCGCGGCTGCGCCGAAGGCGAATGGTGTAATGTCGCTCGTCCGGCGCGTGGCTCTATTATCGACAGCCGTGATCGTCATATCGACAATCGCGGCCGTTCGTGAAGCGAATCAGAGCCGCGAAATTGGTGAATCTTTTACCAACGAATTCGCCATCGCGGATTCCGCGATCCAAGATGAGTTTTTGAAATGAACCGCGGGTTGCAATGGAAACTTATTGCGGGATTCATCCTGGTGTTTGTCGCTGGGGGAATCAGTGGCGCATTCCTGGGAGGATTATATGCTCGCCATCATTTTTTTGCGTTTCATCGTCCTGAGCTAATCGGCGCGCGAATGAAGGAAAGACTCCGCGGGGAGCTTAACCTGACGCCAGAGCAACTCGCCAAAATTTCGCCGATCATCGACCAAACAGCCGTGCAACTCAGAGATATTCGGCGAGACACAGCCCGGCGCGTTCATGAGACGATGGCTGAGGCGCACCGGAAAATGGCTGCCAATCTCACAGACGAACAGCGTCAAAAATTGCAGCAAATCGAAGAGCGACACCGCCGCTGGCGTCATCATCGCTCTCACGAATTTCCTGCTGAATCACCGTCGTCGACTCCATAGTGCTGTAACGTGCGCTGTCCTCAGCGCATTGATTTCGTGTCCGCCCTGATTCCGAATATCCGCTGAGGACAGCAGACACTACAGCGACCGTGGGTGCGCGAAGATACTCTTCAAAAGCGCAATCCGCGCTCAAAGAAAATTCGCTCCCGCTCGACACTTGCGCCTCGGTTGAGGAAAAGATCGCGCAGCTCGGGCGTGTAGTAATCACCGTCGTAGGCCGGATTGAGCCCAAAAAACACTTTGCCACCCGGGGCGAGGTGATCCTGCAAATCGTGCAGGAAAAAATCCCATTCCGATGTACCCCACCGTTCCTTCGACGGATGATAAAGATTGAAGTTGACCGAAAACGCGGTGATCCAATCGAACTTTTCGCCAAGATCAGGTAACGGCTCGAATGCACTGATCCTCCAAACCACTCGCGGAACTCCGAAAAGCTCCAGCAACTCCGTGAAAAGAACGACGCGCTCGACGTCGATTCCCACAACGGAATGGCCGAGGTTCTTGAGGATGAACAGGAAAAATCCGCCTCCGCAACCGAGATCAAGCACGCGTTTGGGCGCTGAGCGATGGAGCTTCAAATCCTGCACGCGTTCCCGATTCAATCGCAACCACGGCTCGATGTTTGCGTACTTGGCATATCCCGCAGTGGAATTCGCATATCGCTGCTGGATTTCGCGGGCGCGTTCCCGATCGATCTGCGACAGCATCGACGCAAGTGGCACGCGAAAAATGGAGCGTTGCGCTCTGCGCCAGCCGCGCCGGTAGCTCAACGGCTCGGTAAATTTGAGAATCTTGCGGGTTAGTTTCATCCTAAAATCGATCAACTGTAGGGCAACCGCTCCGGTTGCCAACCGTAAGGACTGTAGCCGCCTCCCTGTGTCGAGGCGTACCTCGGGAAGCACGACGACACAGCGCCGCGGCTACATCATCTCCATGATTTCGCGAAGGAGTCGTGGTCCGCGATAGATCAATCCAGTGTAAAGTTGAATCAATTGCGCGCCGGCCTGAAATTTCTCCCGCGCCGATTCTGCGCCGCAAATTCCACCGGATGCGATCACCGGAATTGCGGACTTTGCAACAATATCACGGACCAAGGCGGTGGCTTTTTCGCGCAGAGGGGCTCCGCTTAAGCCGCCTTCCTGGTCGAACTCCGACGGAACTGACGAATGATCGAGTGTTGTATTGGTCGCGATGAAACCTGCCACTCCGGTTTCTCCACACACGTTAAGAACCCCGTCCAATTCAGTCGGCGAGAGATCAGGCGAAATCTTGATGAATACCGGTTTGGTCGTTGCGTCAGAATTGTTGCGAATCGCGCGCAGCAACGCTGACAGCGCCGTCGGCTCCTGCAAGTCGCGTAATCCGGGCGTGTTGGGCGAGCTGACATTTAGCGTGATGTAATCGGCAAAATCGTGAAGTAATCGAAACGAGTAGAGGTAATCGTCTGCGGCCTGTTCGAGCGGTGTTGCCTTGGATTTTCCAATATTGATGCCGACTGGAACGGCGGGCCATCGCCCACTTTCGCGCAGTTTGCGCAAGCGTTCCGCAATCGCGTCCGCTCCGTCGTTATTAAAACCGAGACGATTGATCAGTGCTCGTTGCTTGGGCAATCGAAAGATGCGTGGTCCGGGATTTCCCGGCTGCGCTTTCGCGGTCACGGTTCCGATCTCAACGAAGCCGAACCCGAGCGCTGCCCATGCCGGAAGCGCAACCCCGTTTTTATCCAATCCAGCCGCAAGTCCAATTGGATTTGGAAAGGTGAGGCCGAAGAGCGTTTTTGGTTTTGACGGCGGCTGAAAAATTTTGAGCACGCGCAGCGCGGGATCAAAATGCGAAGCGCCGCGAAGCGAATTGATGGTGAGACGATGCCCTGTCTCCGGGTCGAGTGAAAACAGAAGCGGCCTGACGATTCGCTCGTAGCGGTTCTTCATTTGTGCCGCCGCTTCAACCATCTAACGCTTCAACGCGCAGTTTCTCATTTGCCGATGCAAAACTGGCTGAAGACGGAGTCGAGAATCTGTTCCACGTCGACAATGCCAATTACTTCACCAACCGCGCGTAACGCGTTATCCAGATCAACCGCAACGTACTCGGGCGATATTCCCTGGCCCAGCGCTGCGCGCGCCAAGTCGCACGATTCAAGGGCCCGTCGCAGGCAATCGCGATGACGAGTATTGATGGCGATTGTGCTCTCGGGTCTCAGATTTTGCTGCCTGATGTGCGTCAGAATTTCCTGTTGCAGCTCCGGCAGACCGTCTCCGGTTACGCAGGAAATCCGCAACGCCGCGAAATTTTTCCAATCGCTGTCCTCGGGCAAATCGCTTTTATTCAAAACAACGATCTCCGTTGATTCGCTGGTCCGACCGTTAAAATGCGCCGGCTTCGGCGCGTTGCGGTCTGCGATGTGAAGGCGCAGGTCTGCCAATTGCAGCGATTTTTCGGTGCGCGCCACTCCCTTGCTCTCCACTTCACTTTCTGAAGCGCGCAGGCCAGCAGTATCGAGCAACCGGATTGGCACACCCTCAAGGTTAAGCGTCTCTTCGATGGTATCGCGCGTCGTGCCGTGGGTATCGCTAACGATCACGCGATCGTAACCAAGCAGCCGATTAAGCAAACTCGACTTGCCCGCATTAGTTGCTCCGTAAATTACCACGCGCACGCCTTCGCGCAGAACGCGACCCTGGTCGGCAGTTGCAAGCAACGCGCCAATCTCGCTGCGTACGGAGTCGAGCCGGGCGCACAACGTTTCGCCTTCATCCGGGGTTATGCCTTCCTCCGGAAAATCGATTGACGCGTTTATGTGCGCCAGCAGCGCGATCAATTCATCGCGTATTTTCCTGATGTGATCCCCGAGCCTGCCTTCCAGTTGTTCAGTAGCAGAACGGAGCGCCAAATCGGTGCGGGCGCGAATCAAATCGATTACGGCCTCGGCCTGGGTCAGGTCCATTTTTCCGTTAAGAAACCCGCGCTCAGTGAATTCGCCGGGCCGCGCTGCCCTTGCCCCTGCGCGCAGACAGCCTTCCAGAACTTTTGCCGAAACGAGTGTGCCACCGTGACAACTGATTTCGACCAAGTCTTCGCCGGTGTAACTGGCAGGTGCGCGATGTATTGAGAGCACGACTTGATCGATCAATTGATTCTCCGCGCTGAAGATTTCGCCGAGATGTTGAACGTGTGACGCAAATCGCGACGGCTCCTCTTTGCCCCGAAAAATCCGGTCTGCGATTTCAATCGCATTCGCACCGGAAATGCGGACCAGGGCGATGGCGCCTTCACCCGGTGGTGTCGAGATTGCAGCTATTGTGTCAGAAACGGTCATGACTCCAGCAGCAAATTGTAGGGCAACCGCTCCGGTTGCCAAATTCGGTAGCCCATGCGCCCGGTCTGATTGTCACGGCAGCGCCTTGGAGGTTTGTAAGTGCTACTGCGCGTGTATCACTTCCCCAAGCGCTGCGATCAATTTCTTATTCTCCTCCATTGTGCCTACCGAAATGCGGATCCACTCTGGCAACCGATAGCCTTTGAGCGGTCGCACGATGAT